>CERR01123520.1_pt1 | contig 14201 bp, 13 predicted proteins | sample 530841 | NCBI WGS metagenome assembly CERR01 (sample SAMEA2621021, study PRJEB7988) | marine metagenome | biome: marine biome (ENVO:00000447); feature: surface water layer (ENVO:00002042); material: "saline water (ENVO:00002010), including plankton (ENVO:xxxxxxxx)" | depth 5 m | reverse complement strand
CGCCAATTCGCTATTATGACAGTGATTTGGGGCATCGTTGGCATGAGTATTGGGGTTCTGATTGCTGCCCAATTAGCTTGGCCAGCACTTAACTTTGATACACCATGGTTAACATACTCTCGACTACGTCCGTTACACACGAACGCAGTAATTTTCGCATTTGGTACCAGTGCACTTTTTGCGACGTCTTATTACGTCGTTCAACGTACTTGTCAAACGCGCCTTTTCTCAGACAAACTCGCCGCTTTCTCTTTTTGGGGTTGGCAGCTTGTTATTGTATTAGCCGTAATTACATTACCACTGGGTATTACTAGCTCTAAAGAATATGCAGAGCTTGAGTGGCCAATCGATATTTTAATCGCGGTAGTATGGATAGTTTACGCAGTGGTATTTTTTGGTACGCTGATCAAACGTAAAGTATCGCACATCTACGTTGCTAACTGGTTCTACGCTGGCTTTATTATTACTGTTGCAGTGCTACACATTGTAAACAGCATGGCAGTGCCTGTGTCGTTAACTAAATCATACTCAATCTACGCAGGTGCGGTAGATGCAATGGTTCAGTGGTGGTACGGTCACAACGCTGTAGGTTTCCTACTAACGGCTGGTTTCTTAGGTATGATGTACTACTTTGTACCAAAGCAAGCAGGTCGCCCAGTTTACTCTTACCGTTTATCGGTAGTTCACTTTTGGGCACTTATTTCACTTTACATTTGGGCAGGTCCTCACCACCTTCACTACACTGCGCTTCCTGATTGGACGCAAAGTTTAGGTATGGTTATGTCTATTATCTTATTTGTACCGTCTTGGGGTGGTATGATTAACGGTATAATGACGCTTTCTGGCGCTTGGCATAAGCTACGTACCGACCCAGTACTGCGTTTCTTAGTTGTTTCATTGTCTTTCTACGGTATGTCTACGTTTGAAGGCCCAATGATGGCAATTAAATCTGTAAATGCATTATCTCACTACACAGATTGGACTATCGGCCACGTACACTCAGGTGCACTAGGTTGGGTTGCGATGATTTCAATTGGTGCTATTTACCACCTTATTCCTGCGTTATTCGCACAAGGTCGTATGTACAGCGTTAAATTGGTTAACACGCACTTTTGGTTACACACAGTAGGTGTTGTACTTTACATTGTTGCAATGTGGATCTCAGGTGTTATGCAAGGTCTAATGTGGCGCGCAGTTAACTCTGACGGTACATTAATGTACAGCTTTGTTCAGTCTTTAGAAGCATCACATCCTTTCTATATTATGCGCTTTGTAGGCGGTGTATTCATCGTTACAGGTATGTTAGTTATGGCTTACAACGTTCTGCGTACAATTTCAGCTGAGAAAGAATCACTGAAGTTAGACGCGCAAGCACAATTAGCATAACGGAGTGAGATGATGAGCAATAAAAATTCACAAAACAAACATGAAATAGTAGAAAAGAACGTTGGCCTAATGGCTATTCTGACTGTTTTTGCTATTAGTTTTGGTGCATTAGTTGAAATTACTCCGCTAATGTTCCAAGACGATACAACAAAACCTGTAGAAGGTTTGCGCCCACTTAACGCGCTTGAAATGGAAGGTCGTGACATTTATGTACGTGAAGGTTGTTATAACTGTCACTCACAAATGATTCGTCCTTTTCGTGATGAAGTTGAGCGTTACGGTCACTACTCTGTAGCGGGCGAATCAGTATGGGATCACCCTTTCCAATGGGGTTCTAAACGTACTGGTCCTGACCTTGCACGTGTAGGTAACCGTTACTCGGACGATTGGCATTATGCACACTTAGTTGACCCACGCGCCGTGGTTCCTGAGTCGAACATGCCAGGTTTTCCTTGGTTAGCAGAGACAAAGGTTGATACCAGCCTGACTCTGAAAAAACTACAAATTTTCCGTGATACTTTTGCTATTAACCCAGAAAACCCTAAACACCCGGGTTTAGGTTATGGCAGCGACGAAGAGCTACAAGCAGATGTTGATAAAGTTAACGCTATGAATAACGGCGAAGGCGCAACAGAAATGCAAGCCCTAATCGCGTATTTACAGCAACTTGGCACCCACTTGAAGTAATTATTATGGATTACGGAACATACAGAGGCATTTTGACTCTGGTAATTTTAGTATTGTTTATTGTGATTGTTGTATGGGCATACAGCAAGCGTAGCAAAAATCGTTTTGATGACGCTGCTAATGCCATTTTCGAAGATGAAAAAAAACATAACAACACACTCTCTAACGAGGAAAAGGAGTCTGAAAAATGACTAGCTTTTGGAGTATTTGGGTTATTGTATTAACCCTAGCCTGCTTAATCATCATTTTTAGCTTATTAGTTTGGAACCTTAAAAACTATGCGGGCGTAAAAGAAGGTGAAGACTGCGGACATGAATATGACGGCATTACCGAACTAAATAATCCACTACCAAAATGGTGGACGTACATGTTCTTCGCAACATTTATTTGGTCGGTATATTACTTAGCAGCTTATCCAGGTTTAGGTAACTGGGAAGGCTTAGGTAAATGGACAAGCTCTAACCAAGGTATTACCTCTTTAGCTGAATCTAAAGAAGCCACGGCTAAAGCAAAAGAAGAAGGCCGCTATGTAAAGCTTGATAAAGAATACGAAGCAGCACAAGAGCGCTTTGGTCCTATTTTTAACAAGCTTGCACAAGTACCAGTATTAGATTTAGTTAACTCTAAATTTGAAGGTGATGCAGCGCAGCAAGTAGCCCTTGAAAATGGCGAAAAGCATGAACAAACAGACGGCCAGTTAGCACTTGAAATTGGTCAGCGTTTATTCTCGCAAAACTGTGCCCAATGTCATGGTTCAGATGCACGTGGTGCAACTGGCTTCCCTAACCTAACTGATAAAGATTGGTTATACGGTGGTTCACCAGACAAAATTAAAGAAACGCTTCTTTATGGTCGTGTAGCCGCAATGCCTTCTTGGAGTGCAGCACTTGGTGAGCAAGGCGTTAAAGAAATGACAGCGCACGTACTTAGCTTGTCTGGTCGTACTGTTAACCAAAAAGATGCCGCTGCAGGTGCCGCTAAGTTTGCGATGTGTGCCGCGTGTCACGGTGCAGATGGTAAAGGCTCTGTTGCACATAACTTACCGTTTGGTGCACCAAATCTTACAGATAACATTTGGTTATACGGTGGCTCTCAACGCGCTGTTGAAGAAACCCTTAACCATGGCCGCGCCGGTGTAATGCCAGCATGGAAAGACATTTTAGGTGAAGATAAAATTCACCTGTTAACTGCCTATGTTTACAGTTTATCGCAAGATAAATAAACACCGAGTTAACTATTAATTAATCTTTTTATTTCAACAGATTAATCCAGATCAAAAAAGCCTCCAGTCGGAGGCTTTTTTTTAGTCTTTTACAAATATTTGCTATAAAATAGCCCTACCTAAACTAATTTTAGAGCAACTATGCAACCTACTCCGTGGTATAAAAATTTTTGGCCTTGGTTTTTAATCTTTTTTCCGCTAGCGGCTATTATCGGGTGCATAACCTTAATTATTACTGCTGTGGGCAACGGCCCAGATATGGTGGTTGATGATTACTATAAAAAAGGCAAAGCAATAAACTTAGAACTTACTAAGTTTGAAAAAGCCAAAGCACTGTTTTTACATGGCAAGCTTAATGTTACAAACGAGCGTGCCAGTTTTGCCTTTACCAAAGGCGATTATAGTAACGTACACGCTTTAAAGCTGTCTTTTTATCATCGCACCATCAAAGCGCATGACTTTGAAGCAACGCTTACCCCTAATGCAAATAAAGAATTTACTGCCCTTTTAGATAACTACACACCAGGTGCTTACTCTGTCTTTATAGAGCCGGTGGATGGTAGTTGGAAGTTAAAAGAAAACATTACTCTTCCTACAGAGCAGCCTTTGTTAGTTACCCCAAATTATAAGTAGCCACCACTATGAGCGTTTCTTGCTTTCATTGCCTTGAAAGTGTGCCAAATGGATTTCGCGCAACCGTAACAATAGATAACACGCCACAGCCTATGTGCTGTATTGGCTGCCAAGCAGTTGCGCAAAACATTGTTGACCAAGGCATGACCGACTATTACAAATACCGCACCGTACGCGCTGGTAAAGTAGAGCAGTTAGTCCCTGAGCAACTCGCGTTTATTAAAAGCTACGACAACGAAGACATACAAGATGAGTTTATAGCCACAACCGATAACTTATCCCAAGTACTTTTAAGTGTTGAAGGCATTACCTGCGCCGCGTGTGCATGGCTTATCGAAAAGCAATTACTTAGCTTAAAAACGGTAAAGCGCGTTGATGTTAATACCTCAACTAACCGTGCCATGATCCAATGGGATAAAACCCAAACCCCGCTGAGCGAAATTATTACTTCCTTAGCCAAAATTGGCTATAAAGCTTACCCGTTTCAAGCCGATGACGAAGCCCAACAAAAGCAACAAACAGCAAAAGCCTATATACGCCGCTTAGGTGTTGCAGGGCTGATGACCATGCAAGTGATGATGTTTGCCTTTGCCATGTACTTTGGCATGTTCTCGGGTATGGATAATAACTTTGAGCAATACTTTAGGTGGATAAGCCTAGTGCTTGCCTCCCCCGTTATTTTATACAGCGCATTACCCTTTTTAACTAACGCTATTAATGGCTTAAAAGCAAAACAGTTAAATATGGACTTACCCGTTTCGCTGGCTATTTTTGGTGCGTATAGCGCCAGCTGTTATGCCACATTTATGCAAGTAGGCGAAGTGTATTTTGAATCGGTATGTATGTTTACCTTTTTATTATTATTAGGTAAATACCTCGAATTTAGGGCCCGATTAAAAGCCAGCGAGTTTACTGCCAACTTACAAAAGCTGCTACCTTTAACCGCCCGCACCCTTGATGATAACGGCCAAGAGCATATTATTGCAGCTAAAAAGCTTAAACTTAATGATGTTGTACTCATAAAAGCTGGCGAAACTATCCCCGCTGACGGAGAGCTTATCAAGGGGCAAACAAGCGTTGATGAGTCGATGATGACCGGTGAGCATCAGCCCGTTAATAAGTTTATTGGCCACAATGTGTATGCCGGGTGTGTTAATCATGATGGCTTAATAGAAATAAAAATAAATAAAATTGGCCAAAACACCCTACTAAACCAAATTATACACTTACAACACACTGCGCTTACCAAGCGCCCTAAACTGGTAGAAATTACCGATAAAGTTGCCCAGTGGTTTATTGCCTGCTTGCTAGTTTTTGCCTCTATAACGGCCGTTGGCTGGTACCAAATTGACCCAGAGCACGCGTTTTGGATCACTATTTCTGTATTGGTTGCCACTTGCCCTTGCGCGCTTAGCCTTGCTATACCTACCGCATTAACGTGCGCTGTAGCCACACTCACCCGCAAAGGGGTGCTAATTAAACAAGCGCATGTGCTCGAAACCCTCTCGCAATTAACGCTGTTTGCCTTTGATAAAACAGGCACCCTCACACAAGGTAAATTTAGCTTAGATGCCATTGATATACTCGATGACACAATCTCTAAAGAGCAAGCGCTTAATATTGCAGCCCAGTTAGAGCGTTATTCTGAGCACCCCATAGCCAGCGCATTTAATAAATACGCCACCACCGAGCTTGCCCTTACAAACATTACTGTACACCCAGGTATGGGCATTAGTGCACAAAGCGCAGATAAACATTACGCTATTGGTAAAAGCGGCTGGTTTGACAGTAAAAAAACAAATGCCCAAGCAAGCCTATTTATAAATAAACGCGTAGTTGCTCGTTTTTACTTTATAGATAAAGTAAAACCCGGTGCCAGTGAGCTTATAAGTACCTTACAAGCACAAAACTTAAGCTGTCATATGCTCACAGGCGATGCATCAGACGCAGGGCAAAAAATAGCAAAACAGTTAAAGCTCAACAGCAGCCAAAGCGCCCTGTCGCCTAAAGATAAACAAACCGCCGTGGAGCATTGGTCATCACAAAACGAAGTGGTTGCCATGGTAGGCGATGGCATTAACGACAGCCCAGTATTTGCCAGTGCCCATTTATCCATTGCAATGGAAACCGGTGCCGACATTTCTAAAAACAGCGCCGATGTAGTGCTGTTAAACAGTGATTTAGCCTCAATTGCGCACCTACTCAATGTTGCTAAGCAAACCAGGCGAATCATTAAGCAAAACCTGACGCTGTCTTTGTTGTATAATGCTTCTATTTTACCGCTTGCAGCGCTTGGGCTTGTTGCCCCGTGGATGGCCGTTATTGGTATGTCTGCCAGCTCAATTATTGTGATTAGTAATTCACTAAGGCTTTTAAAGTTATGAGCATAATTTATATTTTAATCCCGATTGCCATATTATTTGTGATTATTGCCATTGGCGTGTTTTTTTGGGCCGTTAAAAGCGAGCAATTCTCTGATTTAAACAAACAAGGTCATAGTATTTTGTTTGAAGATGATAAAGAACAGCACAACAAAAGTAATGATTGACCCACTTTACACCAGCGCCTTTTTAATGGGCTTAATTGGTAGCGGGCATTGCCTTGCCATGTGCGGTGGTATTGCCAGCTCATTGCAATTGGCCAGTAACAAGCGCCAATCTGTTATTTATTCATTTGCTTATAACATTGGCCGAGCGTGTAGTTACATGCTGGCTGGCGCACTCGTTGCGGGTATAAGTAGCCAATTTGCAAAACAAAATACGTTTTTTTCTGTAACCCTTTCATTCATTGCGGCTATTTTTATGCTGCTGGTAGGCGTGTATATAATGCGCTTAGGCCCCACTCTGCAATGGCTTGAAAAAATAGGCAAAACACTTATTTGGCAGCATATTGTTAAGCTTAATAAACATTTAATGCCAGTAGATTCAACGGCTAAAGCATTGGGTTACGGCGCTTTGTGGGGGTGGCTACCCTGTGGTTTGGTTTATTCAGCGCTCACATGGGCAATGACCAGCCCTAGTGCATTTGATGGTGCCCTAGTGATGCTTTGCTTTGCGCTTGGCACCTTTCCGGCCATGATCACCTTAGGCCTGGCCGCCCAAAAACTTAATAGTGTTATTAACCACCCATGGACGCGAATTGTGTTAGGCAGTATTATAATTTGGTATGGTATGTACCTGTTGATCATTGCCATCGACAAACTAGTACATTAATCGTCAGCTGTATTAAGCCACTCGGCTTATTTTCATTGCTGTGTATAAAAATTAAAACGGATTAAATTATGGATTTCTCTCAAAGTCGCGCTAAAAGTAATTGTGCAATTAGCTGTAACAACTGCAGCATCAGCCAATTGTGTTTGCCGTTTTCGTTAAATGGCCAAGAAATGGATAAACTTGACGAAATCATTGAGCGCAAAAAGCCCCTGCACAAAGGCGACTACTTGTTTGAATCCGGTGCTGCGCTTAATGCAATTTATGCAGTACGCTCAGGCTCATTTAAATCGTACACATTGTCTGAACAAGGTGATGAGCAAATTACCGGTTTTCACTTAGCCGGCGATTTAGTCGGCTTTGATGCTATTAGTAAAATGGCTCATCAGAGCTTTTCGCAAGCACTTGAAACATCAATGGTATGCGAAATCCCGTTTGATACACTCGATGAGTTAGCAGGTAAATTACCCAAACTTCGCCAACAAATTATGCGTTTAATGAGTAGCGAAATTACCTACGATCAAGAAATGCTGCTACTTCTTAATAAAAAATCTGCAGAAGAACGCCTAGCGAGCTTTATTTATAACCTTTCGGAGCGCTTTGGCGAGCGCGGATTCTCGCGTAAAGAGTTTAGATTTACCATGACTCGTGGTGAAATAGGTAACTATTTAGGCCTAACCGTTGAGACCATCAGCCGCTTATTAAGTCGTTTTCAAAAAGCGGACTTAATAAAGGTAGAAGGTAAATTTATTACTATTTTAGACAGTGACGCACTCGCCAAAACGGCAGCAATAATTAAGCCTAGCTAAGCTAATAGGTGTTGTAACTTTGATTTAGAACAACAATTTGTGTGCTACCCCTTTAACTGCTGTGTATTTACGTTACACTGAAAGTAAGTTAAAAAGGGAGTAGCATATGAACACTATTAAACGTATTTTAGCCGTTATTGATCCTACTAAGGATGACCATCACGGTTTAGCTCGCTCGATTGATTTAGCCAAAAAGTCAGGCGCCAGTATTACCGCCTTTATGACTGTTTACGACTTTTCTTACGAAATGACCACCATGTTGTCGTTTGAAGAGCGCGAAGCAATGCGAAAAGCCGTTATAAACGATAGAGAATTATGGCTTAAGGATATAATTTCTACCTACCCAGATGTAAATATCACCACCCAGGTGGTCTGGCATAACCGCCCTTTTGAAGCCATTATTAATACCGTTATTGAACAAGAATACGATTTAGTGGTTAAAAGTACCCATCAGCATGGTGCGCTAAAATCGGTTATTTTTACCCCTACCGACTGGCACTTAGTACGTAAATGCCCCACACCTGTGTTATTTGTAAAAGAAATGGCTTGGCCTGAGCAAGGTAATATTTTAGCCGCGGTCAATGCGGTTAGTGAAAACGATGAGCATGTAGCCCTTAATAAACGCATTATTAAAGATGCACAATTTTTATGTGAACTTGCCAACGCTAAACTTAATTTAGTTAATGCCTACCCTGCTACCCCCATTAATATTGCCATAGAGATACCAGAATTTAACCCTGGGCTTTATAACGAATCTGTAAAAAAACACCACATAGAATCCACCAACGAGCTTGCTAAAACTTTTAGTTTAACTAATGAGCAATGCTTTATAGAAGAAGGCCTACCGGAGGATGTGATCCCCGATGTAGCAAATCGCTTAAATAGCGAACTGGTGGTGATTGGCACCGTAGGGCGTACGGGGCTAAGTGCCGCATTGGTTGGCAACACTGCCGAGCACGTAATTGATAGCCTAGATTGCGATGTCTTGGCATTAAAACCTGATGGCTACGTAAGCCCGCTTGCCAAAAGTTAAACAAAGCCTTAACTAGCGCTTTAATACCCATAGTACTTGGGTATATAATACGCCCCTTTATTTTCAGCAAATAATTTGCCGCATTGTTTTATAAGGGGGCGTAGTGTCTCACTCAGCTCAAGCCAAAGCTCAATACAACTTAAATAAGCTACAAAAGCGTTTACGCCGTCTTACTGGCCAAGCCGTCATGGACTTTAACATGATAGAAGAAGGCGACCGTATAATGGTATGCCTATCGGGTGGTAAAGACAGTTACACCATGCTTGATATGCTTAAACATTTAAAGCGTGTGGCGCCCATTAAATTTGATTTATTTGTTGTTAATCTCGATCAAAAACAACCAGGCTTTCCTGAACACGTTTTACCTGAGTACCTTGATAAACAAGATATTGAATACAAAATTGTAGAAGAAGACACCTACAGCATTGTTACCGATATCATCCCTGAGGGTAAAACCACGTGTTCGCTTTGCTCACGCCTACGTCGTGGTATTTTGTACCGTACAGCCAAAGAAATGGGCGCAACTAAAATTGCCCTTGGCCATCACCGCGATGACATGATCGAAACACTCTTTTTAAACATGTTTTATGGCGGTAAACTTAAAAGCATGCCGGCTAAGCTAATGAGCGATAACGGCGAGCATATGGTTATCCGTCCGCTCGCTTATTGTAAAGAAGCCGATATAAGTAAATACGCATTTAGCCAAGGCTATCCTATTATTCCGTGTAACTTATGTGGCTCACAAGAAAACCTGCAACGTAAACACACTAAAAACATGCTAGCGCAGTGGAATAAAGACCACCCTGGGCGTATTGAGAGTATTTTTACTGCAATGCAAAATGTGGTGCCTTCGCATTTAGCCGATACAGAACTATTTGACTTTGAAAACCTAAAAACCGGCGACGTTATTGATGGCGGCGATATAGCACTCGATAAACCAGATATACCTAACGCGCCTGTAAGCGATGAAGATGAAAACCAACAGCAACAAGCTGATGTGGTTACTATTAACCTAAGCTAACGGTTTTAAAAATACAGTTAAGGGGCTACTCGCCCCTTTTTTTATACTCATTAATCCTGCTAAGCGCCTTTATCAGCTAACCCTTTTAAAAACTCTAAACTCATTCGTTCTTGCTCGTTTGCTTGATAAGGCAACTGTTGCAAACTATCGTAGGCAAAATCTGTAATTTCAAACTCAGTAATCTCACTGCTACCAAAACTATTACGCTCACCTGGGCTTGGCGACATGCGCTCTATCACAAAGTCACTTAAACGCATGTTAACCACCCCTTGTGGTAATACCGACCAATGCGCCTTTAAATCCACCGTTTGACTGCCTTGTGAAAGTTTCTTTTTAGTCACCAAATGTGCAAGTGGGGTCGTATCACTGTATAAATTAGCTCTAATTCTATATAAGCCGCTTTTAAGCACTTTTAAATGAGCTGTGGCTATCATGTTTTCGTTTTGTGCATAGGCATTATCAAAATCAATAAGCGTCGCACTGGGTGGCATATACTGTATTTGCGCAACTGCAGGCACCTTTTTACCTGCTACATTTGCCTCTACAAATAGCTGTAAATTTCGCGGGTAGTCTTCACTGCCTTTAAAGCTTACTGTGGCTTCGCCCTGCTGAGCTGTGGTGGTTTTTGAATTGATTGACGCTTTAGTATCGGTATTGCTTAGCGCTACATTTACCTCTGCTAGGTTTTGCGCAGCAATATTAATGGTTATTTCTTGCGGGTATACAAACCTATATTTATCTAAACTAACAACGAGGGCATTACCCGCATCGTCAATGGGGCTTGTAACTGGGTAAAACTGATTGGGCTTTAAACGGTCTTCATCAAGTGCGCTTAAGGGCTGCGAATAAGGCGGGTATTTTAGTGCGCTTTGGTATTGCATTGCCACATGCTCAGCGGCACTGGCCAAGTGCTGATCATAATGTATTTTGGCAGGGCTTTTTGCCTGTTTTTGTTTTGGCACATCAATGGTTATTACGGTGTTTTTATCTGGGCTTGCTGGATCTGTCTTGTTTTTTATTGCCAGTGCAGCGGGAGGCTCAAGCGTTTTAACTTCATTTTTATTTGTAAACCACAGTAAAAACATCGCAATACTGACTACAGCGGCACCAATGTAAAACTTTTTCATGTTGCATCAATCCTTTAAAAGCGTGCAGCAAATAACTACACGCTCTAGCGTTTAATACCTAACGCGTTTATAAAATTTAGGTACTTATTAAGGGATCACGTTATAAATAAGTGCCGAGGCGCTTTGCGTGTTTGAATCCTTAATATAGCGGTAGTGTTTTTTCCAAAACCAAGTACCCGTTGTTTTATCAAATGTGTTAAAGCCAACATTTTGACCATCTACATTTATATTGTTCATGGCAATTGTGACATTCCCTTTGCGCTGCGCATTATGGATCTCGTTGTGGCTGTAACTGTCGCTCATCATCATTGGATAATGGTGCGGCATAAAGCTATTAACGGCATCGCCTTGTGATTTTAACTGGCCATTAGTATCAATACTGCTACTGCAACTGCCAAACGATTTAGCCGCGCTTGCTCCACACGATGAATGCGATGCCACCACCGAATCATCATTACCTTTTAAAAACCCGCCCGTTAAACCTAGGTACTCATTACCATCGGCTACAAAACGTAAACGCGGCGTACGCGCATCTGGAAACGGCGAAATTTTGCGTGCGTTATTTACTTTTAAATCGTGTAATACGCCCACCGCTTCTGTCACATCACTGCCTAACCACCATTTGAGTGCTGCATCCACTGCAAAGTTCCATGCTGCGCCAGTTAAAGCACTTACAGCAATATCGGCAAGCTCGCTGCCGCCCCCTGCTCCCGCTAAATCAAAGGTCGCCACAATATTAAGTGGCGTAAGGCCTGCATTTTCAAGCCAATTAGCTTGGTTATCAATAATATGGCGAGCAACTAAGTCGCCTGTTGAATGCGTTACTAGCACACAGCCATCAGCACATAAGTTAGAACGCGATATTTGCTTTAATTTAGGCCATACCCAATCGGTCGCAATTTTACCTTCAATGCGCTCATAGGCTGGCCAATCAATACGTTCATCAGCACGGTTATTCCAATAGGTTTGCCAATAGGTTTCACCCTCGTTTAATACATCGCTGCCCGACTTATTGGTTATTTGCGATACCTGCAAGCCGTGGATCAGTATAATTTTGTGATCTTTACTCAGTGCAGAAAAGCTCATTAAAAACGCAGCGCTGGCAAAAAGTAGATATTTAAGTGTGTGTGTTCGTTTAGAGTTGTTCATATAAATCCTTAATGTGTTCAGTGTTTTATTTTTATGCCTATGTACTTAAGGTATTCATTTACACATGTGCAGGCGCACATGCATTGACCAGTATTAGGAACAACGCTCAAAAATGCAACAGTTTATTATCATTTAAATTCTACTAAGTCTATATTGACTGTATATTCAATTACTTAAATTTAAATAATTGCAATATTTAGGACTGTAACGATTCTATAATAATAGAATTACCATCTATTTTTAACACTTTGGTGAATGAATTAATGTATACTTAAATATTTTTTTTTAAAATGACTAATATTTTCTAGTAATCTAAGTCACGAATAAATCTACTCTTTTAAGAGAAGCTTACATTAATAAAAGCTATCTAAATTGTATTTTGAAGGAAATATCGAAGTGGAAATGCTAAGTTGAGAGATCAAGCAGAACACTTGATCTAAGATGATAATTCTTAAGCTGAACTAGAAATATAGGCTTTCTATTGTTTCACCACCGATTTTAATATCACACTTATCGCCAGACTTTGAGTTTGATGACTGAATTGCACCAGCCACTGCACCAAAAACCCCTCCTTTGCTACTCAAAACTGAGCCAAAGTAACAATAACTAGAAATATGTACATCTTGATAGTCACTTGCTAAGTTTAGTGTAGGAGTATATGGGGGAAAGCGCCCTTTCAATAAAGGATCTCCATTTACAGTAAGTTGTAATTCGTTGCGATTCTCATCATACTGACCACCAAACACATAAGTTTGTCCTTGATATGCAATAGTTTTTTCTTGTGCTTGAATCGGCGGTGTTGACCCACAACCAGCTAGAGCAAGTACGGGTAAAACACTGATAATAATTTTTTTTAGCATAACTGAATAAATTTCCATATAAATTAAATGAGCGAAAAATATACCCTAATGAATATTAACTTTCAATAGAGTCTTTTCTTATTATTTATTATATAAACATAACAATAAACAACCTTGAGAACCATTAATAAAATAATTTTCTCTCTGCTTTAAACTTACAGCAGTATAAAACTAACTTTTCTTAAAAATTTTATAAATAAACCGGCTTTATAAAAAGAGTAAGTTCAGTATAAACTTATACTAATTTGCTAATTAAGTAAGCTATGCTGGGCTAGGGCGATTGCGTTAATAGTCAGAAAAAATTTGTTCTAAATAAGAGTTTTACACAGCTAGAGATGCCTCTAATGAGTGCTGCGGGTTAGTTATACATATTGCCGTAGATATTTCCCTATACAGCTTATTAGATGCAACTCATATTTCGCTTTTAAAAATCACCAAAGTTATAATTTATCGTAACCCCTTTTTTCTAAGTTAATTATAATTCGTTAGTAGCTGCGCTTATAACCAAACCAATCATTACTACAGTATTTTTGAATGATTTTAAGCCCATCAAACTGTCATGAAGATTAAAGTACAGAAGTGGCTATTTTTCTGATTCCGAGAAACATTAAATTTACTACTACATTCTTTAAAGCATTAACCCACATTATAAAAGGTAATTAAAATAAATAATCATCAGTAAAGTAGGTTAACTACTTTAGTCTTTCATACAATCCTGAGGCTCTTGATACGCTTTTGCTCATGGCCAATTGCAGTACTTTTTTATCGGCCACCAGCTCAAAGGTGTTTTTAGCACGTGTTATGCCTGTGTACACCAGCTGTCTATTTACACCCATACTGGCGTGTTTAAGCGGCGGTAAAACCATAGCTGTATAACTAAACTCCGAGCCCTGCGATTTATGTATGGTCATTACATACACTTTATCGTGAGCAGGCAGGCGCGCGGGTGAAAACGCCCGTACCGTGTTTTGCTCATCAATAAATAATGCTTTTAACTGCCCGCTTTCATCGGGCATTAAGATACCAATATCACCATTAAACAACTTAAGTTGATAATCGTTTTGG
>CERR01070067.1_pt1 | contig 14459 bp, 14 predicted proteins | sample 530841 | NCBI WGS metagenome assembly CERR01 (sample SAMEA2621021, study PRJEB7988) | marine metagenome | biome: marine biome (ENVO:00000447); feature: surface water layer (ENVO:00002042); material: "saline water (ENVO:00002010), including plankton (ENVO:xxxxxxxx)" | depth 5 m | reverse complement strand
GACAACCCCACAGTCCAACAGACGTCCCGGGGTGGGTCAGGTGCCGGAGCATTGCGATGAAGGTCACCGTTACGCCCCGGGGCACACATTTTTCCAAAGGCCTCAATACTACAAACTCTAGGTGATAAACGATGCACTCACTAGGATTGGTTGGCGGCACATTCGACCGCTTCCATGCAGGGCATCGAGCACTGATTGATTACGGCCTGTCAAAATGTCAAAGGCTTGAGGTATGGTTAACCAACGATCAAATTGCACAGGCAAAAGACTCTCGAATTGAATCATGGTCTGAAAGGTCACAAAAATTATTACAATCAATAAGTGAAGATCCCTCTCGAATTTTTATTAATATTTTAGAAGACGAAGATGGGCCTGCACCTTGGCATGAGAAAGCTTCAGCAATATTATGTACACCAGAAACGGTAGTAGGTTGCCAGCGAATTAATCACATGCGTGAGAGTAATGGCTTAAAGACTCTTGAAATTCTAAAGGTCGAGCATGTCATTGGTCATGATGGTAAACCAATTTCCAGTTCTAGAATCCGCCAAGGTAAGATCGACAAAGAAGGCCAATCTTACCTTCCAGAGGATATAGGGAAAGCTAATTTAATCTTGACAAAAGAAGTAGAATCCAATCTAAAAGATCCATTTGGTCGGTTGTTTGAGGGGCCAGAGGATGATACGAGTGTGGCAATACGCGCGATTCTCGAAGAAACCTTTGGTAGCCACGGCCCAATTATCGCAGTTGGAGATGTTACTGTCAAAGCCCTGCAAGATTTGGGTAGCCCTGCTGATATTGCATTAATTGATGGTAAGACCAAGAGACAAGAGTGGCTATTTGCCTCAAAGATAGATCATACGATATATGACACTAAACGTTCTTGTATAAATCCACCAGGACAACTTAGTATTGATTTATTTGAGGCTTGTAATAAGGCGATTAGTAATTGGAATGAAGGCAAAAGAACCTGCATAATCGAAGTTGAAGGTGAAGAAGACTTAGCTCCTTTGCTGCTCCATCCCTTGGCACCGTTAGGTGCGGTAGTTCTCTATGGTCAGCCAAACCGCGGAGTTGTACTTCGATGGACTGGCTTTGATTCAAAATCACGCTGCAGAGATTTATTGAACGAAATGCAAAGAGCCTGAAGTGGCTTCAAGATTCCGCCTTATCTAACAAATTAAACCCGAACCCAAACCAGAAAGGTATTGCACTAACCGCAAAGACACCTGGGTCAACCCAAGTATTGTTTTGAACAGACCAAGTTAGATAGAAAATTATTGCAATAACCATCATCCAATCTGCAACTGTCTTTCGGATTCCTGCTTCACCTGAAAATAGGCCAGACATACATTCTGGTAGGCCTTTGATAGCAGAAATAGTACCACCTTCGAGAGCCTTGTTCATTCCTAGATGTCCAAGAGCAACCAAGATAATTCCTAGCATCCCGAAGACAATATCATCAACCAGGACTGAAATTCCATCATGGTTAGTATTGATATCTCCAAGTGTACCATTACTCAGGAATCCAAGCCATAATACTTTCAGGCCCCCATCCCCATCTGAATATGCCCCAACTACGAGGTTGACGATTGTCAGAAATAGAACCCATCCTCCTAGTAATAGCATAACAGTCGAAGCGGTTCTACTCGGGCGGGTAAGCGCCGAGTACCAATCGTTGTCAGCGAGCGACATCGAATCGGCCGACCTAAGAACTTGGTTTAACCCTTGAGGCCCTTAACGGCCTCAATTTTTCTAGTAAATTACTTCTATAAATTCATCAAACGATGGATATTTTACAAATGGCTCTGCAATCGGTAGCGACAACGAGCCGCTTCTGCAATTAGTGGATCTGCATCGCTCATAGTGGTTATTGCATCGATTGTCTTTGGGATTGCAGAGTTGACCTGCTTACTTCTACCACCTCTTCCTTTACTGACATTTCGAGCCATAATCATTCCAAGTGTATCAAGTTCATTCAGAAGTGTTGAGATTCTTCTTGGGGTTAATGGCTCCACATTTACATTCAAACAAGCATCTGAGTATGTTCTGTATACTTCTCCAGTTGAAATATTTCTAAGGCCATTATCTTCGTTAATTCGAATTGAGAATAGAACTAATTTTTGATGCAGAGGTAGAGTTTGCAACACCGGAGTAACTTGATCATGTTCCAATTGAGATTGTGCAAGTCTGACATGTCTTGGGTCGACTTTTGTCTGTGAACGTTGTTCGGCTTTCTGGACTGAAATACGTAGAAGATCCAATGCTCGTCGAGCATCTCCGTGTTCTTGAGCTGCTAAAGCGGCACAAAGTTGGACTACTCCTTGATCAAGCACATCCTCGCGAAGTCCGGTCTTGGCTCTCTCAGTGAGGATATCAGAAATTTCTGAAGCGCCATATGGGTGGAAAATCAAATCTTCTTGGCCAAGCCTGCCAGACACCCTGGGGTCTAATAATTGAGTAAAGTGCAAGTCATTACTAATTCCAATAATGCAACACCTCGAGCGTTGAAGAATTGTGTTCAAACTAGTTAGGTTGTAGAGGAGGTTATCCCCTGCTCTTTCAACAAGATTGTCAATTTCATCTAGTACGATTATGTGCACCCCTCCAGCACGATCCATCCTTTCTACTAAATTTTCTAGAACTCGGTCCGTGGGCCAGCCGGTGAAGGGGATTGGAACGTCTCCTCTCTCAGCTAATTTACTTGCCAAAGTCTGAACGACTCGATAACGGGTATCCACATGTCTACAATTAATCTCGTAGGTACGAACAGGTTGCCCCATTTCCTTTCCCTTTTCTCTTAATTGCCCTAGGACAAATCTAGTAACGACAGTCTTCCCAGACCCAGGAACCCCGTATAGCAACATGTTGGACGGAATGTGTCCATTGAGTGCATCAACGAGATTCCTAACTAGAGCCTCAACTTCTCTGTCACGGTGAGGTAAGGTTGTAGGCTCGAAGGCGTGGTCGAAAGCCTTCCTATCGAGGAAGAGGGAATCCTGTCCCAAAATCTTCTCGAAAATATTTCCGTCCATTTTTTAACACACAACCACTAGTCAATCCAAGTCTACCAACTTATCCTATGTCAGGAGTCATCGGAAGCAAACGCGGATTCTAGACGAGGGCGTTACAGGTAATGAAAGTTGCCGGACCTGTGGTAATGAATTGCCTCATTTTGTAAGTCTATGATATGAGTATTTTTTTTCAAATTCTATAGTCCGCTCGGTACAAAATAACAGTTCAGTCAGTCATTTTTTTCATTGACCCACATCTTGGTTTACTTTTCTCACTATTTGATTTGTAGATTTAGAGACTATTTTTCCCAAAGTAGCCAATTCATATATCCAAGTAGAGCATTATTTTACCATAAGTTAGGTTATACTTATTATCAATAAATTTGTAATCGTATGTTGCCATATTTATAGAAGTTATTTTTCATGTGTTTTTTTTAACATGAATTCTGCTCCATTATTGGCTATAATCAATTCATCACCGTCTTCTAATTGAATAATACCTTCATTGAGTTCCGGTGATTGAAAACCTCCTTTATGACCAATCGCATCAGCAAAATTATGTGTTACCAGAATTGTTGCGTCGGGGTATCTTTCAGATAGGGCATTGACTTGGCTTGGGTTATGGTGATTAGGGCTTTCAACAAAATCAGGAACGCCCATTTCAATCAAAATTACATCGACCTCAGAGGCTCTAGTTTCAATTTCCAGACAAGGTCCAGAGTCCCCACAATGCAATAATTTGAATCCACTCTCGTGAGTCAACATATACCCATGCGGGTCAGTTTCGGGAGTATGTACGACTCGGAATCTTTCGTAACTCCATTCCGAATTTTGTAATTCTCCAGATTCTTCTTCTAGCCAATTAATGTCATCGTTTAGAACTTCATTCAAGCTTCCAGGAAACCCAACATGACTCAGGTTCGAGAGAATCTCTTTCCCCTTAGGTCTTAGGTAGACATTAAGAGATTTTTCAGCGTTCGAAACTACCGTTCTTTCTAAGATGAAGAATGGAAACCCGAACATATGATCTGCATGCCAATGTGTAAACAATAGGTGGTCAATCTTGTCGCTTGATACTCCTACTTTTCGCAATTGAGGTAGTAATGTTGGTGGGGCATCGACCAATATATTTCCATCGATTAATACTAGGGCGTGCATTCTTCCATAAGGTGAAAATGCGTTTCCGGTGCCCAGGAACTGTACACGAGGCATGACTCTCCATGTGGCGTCTATGACTTGAGCCATTCGGGTCGCAACGCCCGCTACGCGGGCGAACCTTATCCCCTTTGTTTGATAAACGGCCTTTGGTTCGCAAGTACCCTGGTGAGTACTATGTCTGACTGGAGTGCAAAAAATCCGTATGCCTCTAAATTAACTGAGAACTTCGTCCTCAATGGTGAAGGTTCCAGAAAGGAAACACGCCATATTGTCTTTGATTTAGGAGATTCTGGCCTTGATTACAAGGCTGGCGATGCCCTTGGTGTAATACCGAGATGTCCGACAGAATTAGTAGACGAATTGTTGTCTTCTGCCAACTTCAGCGGAGATGAGATGGTCGAGACCCATCTTGGAGAGGCTACACTCAGAGATGCCTTGACTGACCATCTAGAGATTCATCGAATTTCGAAGAAGTGGATACAAAATCTAGGTAATAGAATAGGCGGAGAAGCACCGGTGGAAATACGAATTTCCAGGAGACATAGAGTCTCCACAGACGATGGCTCGCTTGTACTAGATTGGACTGGATCAGGAGAAGGAGAAGACGTCCCTGAAGGTTACCAAGAAATTGGTGCTGCTTGTGATCCCGCCGAAGCTCTATGGAGAGATCTGACCACTAATGCAGATTCGATGGAAGATTATATCTGGTCTCGAGATTACATCGATGCTCTGAATGACTTTGGTCATATCGGATTTACTGCGCAACAATTAGTAGATGGTATGGATAGGCTGAAGCCTCGTCTTTACTCCATAGCTAGCAGTCCTGAGCACGAACCAGGAACTGTACATTTGACAGTTGGAATTGTAAGATACTCTCATCATGATAGAGATCGAACAGGTTTGTGTACAGGTTTCCTTGCTGACCGATGTGGAGTAGATGAAACTGAAATTGGCGTTTTTATGTCGCCAACTCGATCATTCATTTTACCCCAAGATGGAAATACAGACTGTATAATGGTCGGGCCTGGAACTGGAATTGCTCCTTTCCGCGCATATCTGCAGCAGCGAGACATAAACGGTGACGAGGGAAGAAATTGGCTTTTCTTCGGTGACTGGACAGAAGACGGAGAATACTACTATCGTGATGAAATGGAAGACTGGAAAGAGCGAGGAGTTCTAGATCGCCACGATCTCGCTTGGAGCCGAGATGGGGCTGAGAAAGTGTATGTGCAACATTTGATGGCAAAGCACGGTGAAGAAATCTGGAATTGGATTGATGCTGGTGCCTATTTCTACATCTGTGGAGACAAGAATTACATGGCAAAAGATGTGCATTCAACACTAATCGATATATGTGCTGAACATGGTAATATGACTGCGGAAGAGGCAAAGGAATTTGTTGAAGTTGGAATGATGAAAACTGACAAGAGATATTTGCGAGACGTCTATTGATTGGCAGTTTTTGCTCTTTTGGACCGCCTACGGCGGTCGCCGAACTCTACATAGGATTCAACCTACAGCGAGGATTGATGTTCCGTAGGGTGCTGATTGCCAATCGAGGCGAGATAGCCTTGCGAATATTGCGTTCATTGAGAACATTAGGGATCGAGGCGGTAATGATTCATGGTCGTGAAGATAGACTCACAACACCTGTTCGTCTTGCCGATGAAGCGATTCATATTGCTCGAGATGACCCATTAGCATCCTACCTAGACATAGAGGCGATTGTATCTGCGGCCAAAGAGGTAGGAGCTGACGCAGTACACCCAGGATATGGTTTCCTTGCAGAAAATCCGATTTTTGCGGAACGGCTCGCAGAAGAAGGAATTACCTTTATCGGCCCAAGCCCGCAAGTATTGCGGGTATTAGGCGACAAGATTACCGCTAGAGAAACTATGTCCAAGGCCGGCTTACCAATTGCTAAAGGTTCTCCTGGGCCAGTTTCGGATTCAACGGAAGCCGCTGCAATTGCTGATGATATCGGCTTCCCGGTAATCATCAAGGCGGCCGCTGGTGGTGGTGGAATCGGTATGCAAGTTGTAGATTCAGCTGATGAATTCGAATCTGCACTGAATCTATGTCAAGGCCGAGCCCTCTCCGCCTTCGGTGATGATAGAGTATTTCTTGAGAAATTCATCGAAGGCGCTCAACATGTAGAATTTCAAGTTCTTGGAGACGGTGAAGAAGCTATCCATTTTGGCGAGAGATTCTGTTCGATTCAACGCCGTCACCAAAAAATCTTGGAAGAAGGTCCCTGGCTTTCTGAAGAAGTTAGAGCCGATATAGGCGCACGAGTTGTAGCAGGAGCCAAGGCTGTCAGTTACAAGGGACTAGCAACTTTCGAATTCCTCAGGGATTCTCATGGGGAGTTCTACTTCCTCGAAGTTAACCCTCGAGTTCAGGTAGAGCATACGGTTACGGAGATGATTACGGGACACGACCTAGTATCTCTTGGAATTAGAGTGGCCTCTGGGGAAAGTCTTCCATTTTCACAAGAAGAAATTCAGATATCAGGGCATGCAATTCAAGCTCGACTCAATGCCGAAGATCCGAGAACGTTGGAACCATCTCCCGGTCGACTTTGGGAATGCCATTGGCCCGCAGGTCCGGGTGTTAGGGTGGATACACATGCTCACACAGGATATGATATGCCTCCATCTTTCGACTCTTTACTGGCTAAACTGATCGTTTGGGGAAGTGATAGGCATGAGGCAATTAGAAGGCTTGATGCTGCCCTAAAGGAAACTATGATCTTAGGAGTTGAAACACTCATTCCTTTGCATAGAGCGATACTTTCAGAAGAAGACTTCCGAAACAGAGATGTTACAATCAGGTATCTTGAGGAACATCCGAACTTACTAAATTGAGGTGACTAGATATGGACATAGTTATCGTTGGTTCTATAGGATATGATGACATCCAAACCCCTGAAGCCAGCGGTTCAGATCTTTTGGGAGGGGCTGCTGTATACTCAGGACTTGCAGCCTCTTTTCACCTAAGAACAATGAATGAAGAACCCACTAAGGTGGGTTTGCTTGGGGTTGTTGGCGATGATTTTGCAATTTATGACCAGATGATTTTAGAGAATGCGGGGTTAAATTTGGCAGGAGTAGTTCGCATAGAGGGAGATACTTTTCGATGGGCAGGAAAGTATGAGGGGGCTATGGAATCTGTAGAAACATTAGCAACCGAAGTGAATGTATTAGGAGATTTTAAACCGGTTTTACCAGAAGTTTGGGATAATCCCCAGGTATTGTTCTGTGCAAGTACTCACCCTGCATCTCAGCTTGCTGTTTTAGATCAATGCCCAGGGGCTCAATTAACAGTCTTGGACACTTTCATGTTGTGGATTGAAACTGAATTTGAGACACTTAGTGAGGCAATGAGGAAAGTCGATGTAGTGGTGATAAACGAACAAGAGGTTTGTTCTATTGCAGGTGATGAAATTCTACCACGGGCTATGAAATCAATAATCTCCGGCGAAGCCTTACATGGTGGTTCGGGCGCAGGTCCCGGTCCTCGCTGTTTAATTGCAAAAAGGGGGAGTGGAGGTGTTCTAGCCATGCTTCCATTTGGTACTCTAGCAATGCCCGCTTATCCTACTTCTGAGATAATTGACCCAACCGGATGTGGTGATTCTTTTGCTGGGTCATTTTTGGCTTACCTCGCTGGAAGGCCCGGAGTATTGACTGATATTGAAGCGATTAGGAATGCTCTGGTTCATGCTACAGTCACCTCATCCTTTACCTTAGAAGGAATAGGCATCTCCGGAATCTCTTCTATCGATCGTGGCTCATATCATGCAAGAGTAGATCGATATCGAAGAATCGCTGGAATCAAGTGAAATAATTCACTTTAATTGACGAATTCCCGGCAATCTTGCATCGCCTTTCTGAGTTGTTGGTCGTAGTTGAGAAAATCGCAATCCTTCACTTTGAGATTTTCTCGTTGTTTCTCTTTCTTCCCCGGTGGCGACTCTAGAAACTACATCATCGAGGGCATCTCTAGCCGAGGATGGTCCAGCAATTATCATGCCCTCTTTGGCTCTACTTACAACATCCGCCTGGTGATCTTGATCAGAGCGTAATCTCAGTAATTGACTTGTTCTAAATCGATTCACTTCTCCCTGACTTCTGCCGTCTTCATCTCCATAAACATCGGCGTATTCCTTTCTAGGCTGAGTTGGATATAGTAGTGAAGCTAACCAATTTTGTTTCTTTGGACTTCCAACAGAACTTCTAACCCTGCCGCTAGTCATACTGTTTGCCAACTTTGACACTGCAGGGAACTCTTCACCAAAATTTTCTGGTTCTGTGGTTGGTGCTGATAATATTCGTTTTTCATTTTCGCTTTGCCAAGCGGAACGAGCCTTTGCCGTCTTTACTAAACCGGGTATACATTCTTCACGAACCGCAGATTCAGTTGGGGTTGGAAGGGTTCTACCTGCTTCGCTGAAGGGCTGAGAAGTTCCATGTTTTGATTGAGCAGAGCGAATCATTTCCGAACTAGATAATGGTCTATTTGGAGTAGATATAGTTGTAGGCGAATAGGTTGTCGAAGCATGGGTTCCAGCCAATTCATTTTGGTTAGTATAATGCCCTCTGTTAATCTCATTGAAGTCCAATTTTGATTCCGGTTCAGAGTAAACGGTAGAGATTGCAGTTGTGGTTGGCGAGTCAATATCAAACATTCCACCTTCTCCAAACATATCAAAGGACTCGAGTGCATCAGATACTGCCTCTCCGATTCTATCTTCTTGAGAATTTCTAGATTCCTTCTCACGGTACCAATCGGGAGATTCTTGACGCCCCCACGCTCTCTCATACGCTGATGGAGTCTCTATTGAGTTGGTGGACTGAGTAGATTCGAATGATGGTATGATAGCGGGTTCTATAGCCTCGAGTGAAGCGAAAATCCCTCCTTCTTGAGGTACTGTATCTCCAAAGCGGCTCACAGGTGGGGTCGAACTCAAGGGAGTTTTTACAGTCATTTCTTGGTGGCCCAACGACGCAGTAATAGGTTCTGATTGATAACTTGAAGGCTCGAAATTTTCCATATCCTGAGGAGCAGCAATCAATGCCTTTGGCTGATTTTCCGCCAATATTTTCTCTCTTTCTAGTTCCAATTCTCTAAGTCCCGCTTTTGCCTCTTCTATAGAACAGCCATGCATCACTCTATCCACCATCATGCATAACCGAAGTAATTCGGATTGGGTTCCAGTAACGAGATGTTTGTCTCCAGCATTTGTCTCAATTGAAAGAACGGGAGTTTTCATTGTAAAATATCCCAACATCGAGAGCCCACCTGTTGCAGCTATGGCTAAACCAAGTGGAGGAGTAATTATCGTAGCCCCTACCCATACCCCCACTGCTCCAATTGTAAGGAAGCTATTTGGTAGTCTTGCAACATTGATATTTCTCAGGGTCGAGATATTTGAGAGGTTGACCCTTATGCCATATCCCGTATAGTCTTCAAATGTCAACTGCCTCTCAGTGAGGATTCCGCAAAATCTCCCACTTATGCCGACCAGATTTAGGTTATCGAATAGCTCCGACTCTCCTTCATCCAGTCGGGCATTACGCCCGGCTGAGTACATCCCATTTGTCCGAGCGCCTCTTCGAGACTATAACTGCTCGGGCAGGTGACTAGCATTTCGTCCCTCTTCTACGTGCAAATTAGAAGAGCCAAACGGTTGGTTTTTGAATTCAAAATCAGTCGATTAGGATATTGATATTGATTCTACCCTTCCAATAATTCTCATTGGAGATGCGTCTAATTGTGTGATTAAAATTCGAGGTGACCCTTCATTTCTAATCCACAGAGGAGTTTCCCATTCGACCGAATAACTCTCTGCATCTACTCCGGTTATTCTACCTACAACAAATTGTAAATCCACCGCTGCATGAATTACATCTTCAACAGAAAGGTCTCTCTTTTGGAAGGGTGATTTATCAATTTTGATTATTGATTTTTCATGTCGTATTAAAGCCTTAGATTCAGTATGAGTAATCATACATCCTCGGTGTAATGCTTCCTCTCTTAGATTCCTCAAAGCGACTCCAACTCGGTCGCCTTCGATAGCTGTATCAACATCATCATCCATGACTTGTAATGATCTAACTACTCCTTCCTCATTTGCTGGTAGAATGACAACATCATCATGCTTGTTGATCGAACCTGATTGTACATATCCAATGGCGACTAATCCGACTCCTTTGACATTGAAATGTTGATCAATTGGTAATACTAAACTAGCCGAAGAATGAAATGAATCTGAAGTATCCAGATGAGAGTAAATTTCTTCTCTTAAATCGTGTAAATCTGGGATACTTTCGTAAAGGTTCCAATTATCTAGACCCGCTTGAGATAGAATCATTTTGACTTGTTGAGAATCAACCCAATCTCCTTCTTTTGGATTGATTATTGCCAGCCCTCGTTCAATCCCAGCAGAGCCGAAAGAGACTAGAATTTCACCAATAGAAGCATCAACTTTGGAAATTTCAACAATTCCCATTTCTGCAACGTTTAGAACTGAAAGAAGAGGTCTGATTCTCTCAGGGTGCCTAAGTGGCCTCAAAAGAGATATAACACAGGTTTCTCCATTTCTCTGTTCCTTGTAGACATATGATTCAATGTCTCTAACATCGTTAGACTTTGCCAGAGATTTTGCGAGGTCTTCGCTGCCGACAAAGGCTACATTTAGTACTGGCATGAGGAACGCGGAGAGCGATTTACTCATCAATGGTCCGATTAATGGGGGAGGGGAAGTTTTCAAAAGAAACGAGCGTTTTGATGAAACTATGTCAGAGGATGCTGATGAGAGACCTCCGGTGATTAAATTACAAAATGAAACTAAGGATAGAAGTTTAGGAAGTTTAGCACATATTTTGGGCCCATTAGTTGGATTCCTTGCACCGGTTCTAATTTATGCGACTTACAATGGCGATGATGAATTTCTAAAATCACATTTAAGAGAAGCAACCAATGCTTCGCTAACCTTCCTAATTGCAGCTATTATTCACAGTTTTTTGTTTGTAATATTAATTGGCTGTCTCACGTTCCCTGCTCATTGGTTGATGTACATTATTTGGGCAATTAATGCAAACTCTGCTCTCAATGCAGGTCAAGAGTACAATTATCCGCTTACCATTAGATTTATTTCCTAATCAACGCATTGCATCTCTAGCTCTTTGTGCTGAATTCCAGAGTTCTTTCTGCTCTTCAGATGTTGGATTAAACTGTGGCACCTCTACTGGTCGCATTGAATCATCTATCGCAACCATGAAGAAGAACCCTGAACAAATTTCTTCAGGATCCCAATTCGAACGTGTCATTCTGCAAGACCGTACCAAAACTCCGACGGTTCTTCGACTAGTCCAAACAACTGTCGCGATAGTTCTGATTACATCACCTTGGTAAGCCGGGCGTTTGAATTTCAGAGCATCAACAGATACAGTTACGAATTCGTTGTGTGCAAATTGGCTAGCTGCCATCCCTGCTGCAGTGTCCATTATTGACATCAATCGGCCTCCAAACAGGGTGTCGAGCGCATTTGTATCCCCTGGAAACACTTCGTTCAATAGCACAACGGGTTCGGAGGAGCGCGGTTCAGACATCTCTCTCACTATACTCCGGGCACTCACCCTCCTTGAATCCCACCACATAAAATCAGGTTGATGAAGGGATTATTCAACCGTTGAAGTCAAGCCCTACCGTGGGTTCGGCAATATGTGAGCGTAACCAAGTTGGTCTGGAACCTGGTGGTTTATGAAGACCCAAACGGTGGTAAAATTTGCCTTTGGCCACATCTTCCTTGTGTTAGGATGCCCCCCTATCTTAGAACAAGAGAGCATTGGGATGGACTGGCTCTTTTGGCTTCCGAGGAAGAAATAAGTGGGTGGCCACAAGAAGAAAAAGAAGACCAGGATAGTCCAGGTGTGCATGTTTCTGCAGCCCTAGCATCGGGCACAGTTCTCGGAAGACTTCTAGAAGATCTCACAATTTACGAGATAGATGGACCAAGCATCCCTGATCCCGAACCTATGCGTTTACTTCATCACGCAAAAAATGCTAGAGGAGGAATTCCTGTTTTTGCCCTTGAACCCTCAATGGAGGATGAGCCCTGGGTTGATTGGATGACTCAAGCAGCAGATGAACAAGTAACAATTAGCTCACTTATTTCAAGCATAACAATAGGTAGACGTTGGAAGAAGTTACGTAGCCAAAATGTAAGTCGGGTGGATTCCGCTAAGGGAGTTGATACTGAGCTTGGTGCCGCCGCGGCCTCTTGTGCAACGTGGTGGCAAGAAGAAAATAAGGGCCTGAGTGCTAATTTAATTGAGACTCGGTCATCGCGGATGGTTGCTAGAATGAGAGGCGCTTTAGAAAACCTCAGAGAGAGTAGAGTTGATGAAACGGATGCCACAGGACCAAATCTGCTGGTTCCCGTTCACCAACCAAGAATGCCTTCTTTACTGAAGGCCCTCGAGGATTGTCCGGATGCAGAATCGATGACGATGATGGAACAACAGGAGGATTAGTTTTGGAAGAAGATACCAGAATCAAAGTAAATGTTGAGACACAGACATTTCGATTTATTCCAGGCAATCCAATTAATCATGATGATGCGGTTAAACTTGTCAAGGGAATAAAGTCAGGCCCATGGGTAGTAATTAGCCACAAGGAACCCAGAGCGACCTTCGTCATTGAGGAATCAGGTAGCGTTTTAGTCCATGGAATTGCAAGATTAGAAGTTGCTCGTTTAGTAATGCAAGAACTTCTCCTTAGCCTCGGAATGTCGGAAGACGGATTGCACTCAGAAGTAGGGGATATGTTAGTCAGTTTCTCATTTGGCCGAGCGGTGATGCTTGATCTTGCAGCTACACGCTTTACTGATATTAACAAGGATGAGAGAGTTGGTTGTATTCGAGTCGATGCAAATCGACATAATTGTAGTCTATTAGTATTCAATAATGGCCATGGAGTAGTAATCGGGCAATCTTCTAAACGGGTTGCAGAAATGGCAGTTCGTTATTGGGCCGCAGAATTAGATGAGGAAGGCGCATTGGCATGACTTTCATTGTCGACGGACGCTGGCAAGGTCCAGTAGTCGACCAACACATTCATCTTGATACTTCCAATCGATATTTATCGGCGATAGAGGAATTCGTGAGGAAGGGAGGAACGGGGATAGTTCTCGTTCACAAACCAAATTTTTCTGGAAAACTTCCTATTGACAAAGACGGCTATCGACAAGCGTATTCTGAGACTATTTCGATGGCCGAAGAGGTCCGGAATAAATTTGCCATAAAGGTAGCATTGGCACTAGGACCACATCCGGTAGTCTGGGAGAAACAAATATCTGATTTAGGTATAGAAAAAAGTACTGAACTACATCTAGATTCGATTGACCTCGCTCTAGATCTAATTGAACAAGGAAAGGCGCACTGCCTCGGTGAGGTCGGAAGGCCACATTACCAAGTAAATGAACAAACTTGGCGCCATTCTAATGAAAATCTAACTCAGATAATGGCTGAGGCAGCGTCCGCGAAAGTTCCTATCCAATTGCATGTTGAAGATGCAGGTGCCCAGACTTACTCTGAATTATCACAAATGGCAATCAAAGCGGGTCTTCCTCTTGAGAAGGCGATTAGACACTATGCACCTGCAAATGTTTCTAGTGAATTCACACATGGTTTATCCTGCACAGTAAGTGTTGGTAGAGGGAGTATTCAGGGAATAATGTCAAGCCATACAAATGCATCAGCTCCATGGGGTATGGAAACTGATTTCCTAGATGACCCTCGAAGGCCTGGTGCTGTTCTTGGACCGAAAACAATTCCCAAAAGAACCAATGAATTATGCTCTTCCTTATTAGCTGAATATAGTCCAGATGAAGTAGAAAATCTTCTCCTAAAAATCCATTCAGAATGGCCAAGTAAATTATATGGGTTGGAATTTTAATTCCAATCAAATGGAGATTTTAGTTTAGGCGTGAAGGTAAAAACCCCCCCAATTACAAATAAAACCAAGGATCCAAAGAATAGTTGAAGATCACCCCAAGGTAGATTGTAACCTATTACTTCACAGACCATCTTCCAAAGTGGAACATTGATTGGTAAAAAGATGAATAACATCGCTACACCGAACCTCTGCCTTAGAAGCATAAGCAGCCGAAACGTCTTTCCTTTTTGAAATCCAGCGACCTCTGACGCTTAGTTAGCACACCGAATCGGTCAAAGACTAGTCCTCATTCGGCGGGTTGCGCGTTCGTGGTGTAGGGGTAGCACA
>CERR01114864.1_pt1 | contig 14503 bp, 8 predicted proteins | sample 530841 | NCBI WGS metagenome assembly CERR01 (sample SAMEA2621021, study PRJEB7988) | marine metagenome | biome: marine biome (ENVO:00000447); feature: surface water layer (ENVO:00002042); material: "saline water (ENVO:00002010), including plankton (ENVO:xxxxxxxx)" | depth 5 m | reverse complement strand
TAGACTTCCATCTGGGTTCTGTACCCAAACATCCCCATTGTCATCACGCCATACTTTCTGACCGTGTTCATTGATTTGTGCATCTGGAGGTGCTTCAATTTTCGGAACTGGTGGTGGAGTATCTGCGAGAAGACTGTCAAGGTCTAATTCATCGACTACTTCAGTTGATTGTATATCAGATTGAGGTTCTGTGAATACTTCTTCATTGACCTCGGACTCTAGAGTTAGATCTACACCAAATTGTTCAGAAGTCAGTGATTCATCCACTGATTCTGTAACTATCTGTTCTGCTGCTTGTAAGTCGAACATAGTAGCGGGGGAGGGTTCTTCTGTTTCAGGTATAGGCTCACTTTCGACTTGGGCTTGGGTATTTTCAAAAAACATACGGTCTTCAGCCGATACTCTAACTTCTACTCCGCCTATCTGTCGAACCTCATGAGTGCTATCATCAGCCTCAGATTTCTTCTGGCGGCTACCAACACCCATTCGTACGCTAAATCCGATTACTCCAAGAATAATTAAACCGATAAACAGGTGAACTGCTGCTTGCCCATACGTTTGGTAAAACTTCAGCGTTGGGAAATCATCTGAATTGTCACCAGTTCCATCTCCGTCAGAATCCTGCCATTCATCGGGATTCTTGGGGAAGGCATCGGGGCCAGCGGTACAAACTCCAGTGACATTGTTAGGGCCATCACAGGTCCCATCTCCGTCGAAATCAGGGATAAGTGGATCTAGTCCAATCTCAGTTTCCTGAAGGTCAGTAATTCCATCACCATCATCATCTTCATCTGTATTATCTCCAATTCCATCTCCATCTGAATCTAGCCACTCTGTTCGATCTAAAGGAAGGTCATCAGTGACATCTGGGAAGCCATCGTTATCATCATCATCATCTTCTTGTGTATCTTCACAACCATCCTGATCCCAATCATTTCCTTCAACACTAATCCAATTCAACAGTCCATAATCGCATAAATCAGTATAGTCAAGTACACCATCATTATCATCATCGTCATCCAAGAAATTCGGTATATTGTCTCCATCATAATCCTCTCGACAATCTTCAACATTGTCCGAACCCTCGACCAATGTTATTGTTCCTTGAGGGCAAGGTAGTGGTTCTGTTGCACCTTCGACGTCTACATAGAAATTAATCTCCGCAGGTATCTGTGATTTCGCCCCAGTAGAATTTACGTAGTATCCTAGACTTGCGGGTTTACATTCAGTCTGTTTAATGATATTTTGGTAACTTCCAACATCACATTCAATTTGATTAGCCGACCCAGATTCAGGAACGTGATAACCTAATTCTGAATCTAAACAAGAGAGTTTACTATATGACCCAGAATCTGGATTGAATGTTCCTGGCTCACAAGCATTTTGAGTAGAGGAGGCTTGTGTATCAACGTAATGTCCAGGGTCTGCAATTAAACAAATTGAGCTACCTTCATTCGGCTGGTAATGACCAATGTCACAAGCTTCTTGTAAGCCTGAACCCTCATTTGCAACGAAATAACCTGGACTTGTATTCATACAATCGTTTGAGGAGGTGGAACCACTTGATGGAAGGAAAGTACCCGCCAAACAAGCAGTTTGAGATGAGGCAAAGTGAGAGTCGACATAGTAACCAGGTTCAGCTAGAACACAATCAGTGCCTCCTAGATTTTCCTGAAAGGAACCCATCGAACAGCCAATTTGTCCCGTAGCTCCTTCGCTAGGCACATGATATCCAGAATCTGCATCTATGCAGCTAGATTGCCCTGGTGCTGGTTGATAGGTTCCTGCAGAACACAAAATTTGTTCTGATGAGCCCGAATTAGGGACATAGTTTCCTGGTTCTGCTGCAAGGCAGTCTGCAGAATTGATCGAACCACTATCTTGGTTGTACGTTCCAGCATTGCAGGCTGTTTGCATTGAAGCCGCTGGAATATCTACGTAATATCCGGGTGAAGAAGTATCACAACTTGTGGATCCGTAACTGTCTTGCCATGTTCCTACCGAACATGGTAATTGAGCATCCGCACCCGGGGTTGGCACGTAATAACCTGGTGCGGCTGAGTCGCAAGCAATTTGCCCCTGATTTGCAGAATAATTACCTGGATTACATTCGATTTGTCCTATTGACCCCTGTAAAGGAACAAAATGACCAAAATCTGCAAGTAAACAATCGGTAGCTTGAGTTGCAAGTGCAAATGGATTGTATGAACCAGCAGGGCATGCTAACTGAGAAATTGACGCCGGAGTATCAACATAAAAGCCAGGTTCTGCCCCATTACAATCTGATTGACCAGGTAGTGGTTGATAATAACCTGGAACACATGGTTGTTGGTTTGCTGAACCGGGATCGCCTGTATAATATCCCGAGGAGGTTTGAAGACAACTAATCTGACCACTTGATGGTTGATACTCTCCTGGTGAACATGCAGTCTGTGAAATTGAAGCATTTGTAGCTACAAAATGTCCTGGCTCAGCGTCCGTACAGGACAATTGTCCACCGTAGGGCTGGAAGGTTCCTAGATGACATTGCGTTTGATTCGTTGCACCCTGAATTGGAACATAATGTCCGGCATCAGCTTCCAAACAAACTCTCTGACCTGAAGCAGGCTGATAGGTCCCTACGTTACAGATTGTTTGATTCGCCTGGCCAGTAGCTGGAACGTAATACCCAGGACTTGCCGCAAAACATGTAGTTTGAGCTGATGATGGTTGATAAGTTCCTATAGAACAGGATGTTTGTGCTGATGATCCTGTTGAATTGACAAAATGCCCTACACCAGCAGCAATTTGATTTGCAGAGCCTGCTTGAGCTACGTAGTAACCTAGAGCGGAAATTGTGCAATCAGTTTGCCCAGGATAAGTTTGGTAGTAACCTGCAGGACATTGGTTCTGAGAAGTCGCTCCGGAACCGTATACATAATGACCTGGAGAGGCCTGATTACAGGAAGAGGAGGCGTCCTGATCTTGCCAGGAACCTGGTGAACAGAGTGTCGAATAAAGAGCCTGCTCGGCGTTTACATGGATCGAGGTGGATCCTATTGTTACTGCGTTTTCGCCTGTAGATTTTACTTCAATAACTAGATTGTAGTCGTCTGAACCGTTGAAACCTGAGGTGAATGTTACTCGAATAAAGTATATCCCTGTAGAATTATTTGCTGAAATTGTCGAGACCTCATCATGAGTATTACTGGTATTGGAAAAATCAATCACATCGAATGATGAATTTAACAATTCGATATCGAAGTTTTTTCCAGCCGGAGACGTTAGATTTGCTATGAACCAGGTATTCCTTGATAGATTCAGGAAGAATACGTCGGTGTTGTCTGAACTACCTTCGAAAGAACCCGTGTAGTTTGCACTCATTAGAGACAAAGGTACTGCTGTACTGTTTGTAGAACCCGCATCACCCATATCTAGGCTAACAAAGGAACCTGGGGCAGAGACAATACATGATGATTGACCAATTTCCATGTTGTAATATCCGGTTTCACAAGGGGTTTGTGAAATTGAGGCAGATAAATCAACGTAATGACCGGCGGATGCGTCCAAACAATCAGATTGACCACTGAACGGTTGAAATGTGCCAGGGTCACAGGAATATTGTATCAAGCCACCTGATGCGTAATGCCCCTCTTCTGCATCTAAACATGATAGTCTTCCATATTGACCTTCGTCACAATCTAACCATCTGACAGGGTTATTTGGATAATTTTCGTCTGAATCTATAACTCCATCGCCATCAAGATCCCCAGTTTGGTGAGTATCGAAAATATTACGAATTCCATCGCCATCAAAGTCTTGATCTGAATATGCAACTTGCCCCCCATCATTGAATGTCAATTCAAACGGAATGAGTTTTGAGTCTGTAGTATTGTCAAACTCTCCAGATTGGGCTCCCCAACATTTCAATGAATAGTCCGACAAAATTGCACAAGTGGAATAATATCCCGCAGCTGCTGATATTACTGTCAAACCTGGCCCTAGATTTACATTAGCAATAGGATCACCCTCAGCTGGGAAGATATTTTCGGAATTACAATTTGGATTGGTTGTTGAGGCGCAGGTTCCGTCTCCTAATTGTCCGTTTGAATTTATACCCCAACATTGCATAGAACCATTGTTGGTAACCACACATGCGTGACTACCAATACCATCCAGCATAATAGCAGTGGCATTATCTCCCAAGTCTATGAGATACAAGTTTGAAGATACTGGCCCATTATCGGAAAATACAGTGAATTTGCTACCCCAACAACCAACTGAACCATTTTCAAAAATTACGCAGGTTGATCTCGCCGAGGTGATTATTGATACGGCCCGAAGACCTGTGGAATGATTCGATAAGATTGGAATGAGGGAATCATTTGTTGTGCCATCCCCGAGTTGCCCTCTAATATTTAGCCCCCAACACATAACATCGCCGTTATGGGTAATCACACAGGTATAATCATCTCCTGCCGAAACTGCAACCGCGTCAACTCCAATGCCAAGATTTATCTCGACTGGAGCAGCCCTGTTCGTAGTGGTATTATCTCCAATTTGGCCATGGTGGTTACGACCCCAACACCATAGACTTGCGTCAATTAAAATTGCACATGTATGTTCTTTACCCGAATCGACTAATACAGGGTGCTGATTAAAATTAACGTAACCTTCCGTTAAGTCATTATTTGCCAGACCTAATTGACCATAACCATTCGAACCCGAACAATACATTGAGTAATTGAATAAAATTGAGCATCTACCTGAAGTTGAAATCAACGAACCCTCAGTGTAGATTGGATTTCCTTCTGACCATTTGACTGAAGTTCCATTATTGAGAATAACCAATGGGCCGCTATTTGTCACATCCAATACTGAATTTGAGAAAATTGTACTAGATTCTGAACCATTGATATTAATTGATGAAGTATCGTTAGTCGTGAATGATTGAACCCTAGGTTCGCCCAGTTCTAAATTTTCCTTATCCGGATCAGAAAGAAAACCCAATATTGGTACGGCGAGAAATAAAAGGCAAATCCCTAGAGCGACGATTCTCTTCATTTCAGCATTCTGCATATGGCTTGGCGCACTTACAGAGATTATGACTATTACCTTTAACTGAACAAGTTGCATCATACCTTAAGCACCTTTAATGCTAGTCCGTAAGACTGTACTCCCACCTCCGTTAATACCTCCTCTACGTCTGAAAAGGCAGGTTCAAGGGAATTTCTAGAGGCCTTTGCCCGATTTGAAACTATACGCCAGGCTGCTTTGCTACCGATTCCAGGAATTGCTTCAAGCTGAGATTGAGTCGCGGTGTTAATCGATAATCTAGATTCAACTCCACTTATGCTTCTCATTCCATGCCCAGTTACTATGATGTCAGATTTTGTTTCTAGGGGAATTTGATATGGCGTACCTACCAATATTGGATAGGCACCAATCTGTCTCCCAAAAGTAATTCCAGAACTGCCATAAATCGAAACATCTCTGTGAATTTTTTGCAACACTTGTTCAGGTCTTCTGATTCGATCATCATGAGCTTCCCACCAAACTCCTTTGAGTTCAGTACCAATTGGAAACATTTCTTTTAGAAGTGGTTTATCGATTTCCTCTCGCACTCTTTTCTTGAATTCTTGAAATATATCTTGAGGGATTTCTTGGAAGCCCAATCCTTCGACCTGTCTAATGTTGATTCGTCGCAGCCATAGACCCTCTGATCTGAGGCTATCAAGTAATTGCATATTGATTCCATAGGACCTCTTTGTTTCCCCGTTTAGGCCAGCGATGAAATTGAGTCCCGGCAATAATTTCGGCAGCCCTCGTTGTCCCGATTCTCTTCCAAATTCATTGATATGGCGAATAGCAACCTTGAGCTGTTCCGTATTGCAATTTAGCCAATTTTCATGATGAACTAGGGGGTCAGCCGATTCGAGCCCAAATGAGAGTACTGCTCCATCAGATAAAGTAGAAATCAGAGTTCTAGTTATTTCAGATGCGGGTTCTAAATTCTCGGCAATAATAGAAGGATTGGCATTATCGACATGCAGTATATCCAATCTTTCATCTTCTCTTAATCCATGTAACACTTGGGCAATCGGTTCTGGGTCAGGGATAGGATATTCTAATTCTACAACACCTTCGGCTTTGTAGGTATAGATATCAGTAGCGCCTCCTATTCTAACATGATTTACTCCATTATCCAGAGCCGTGGTGATTTCAGTAATTACTTCATTTTCGTCCCTAAAAATTGGAACTCCTTTCTTTGGCTCAATACAGAATTTGCAACCCCTTTTGTACCTCACACAGCCTTGATACAGTTCAACCTCATAGGTTAGAGGACCAGGACGACCATCTTCGGTGATTAAATCTGGATGACTTGTGACGCATTTCCCTTCAGCACCTGCTTTCGCCCAAGTATTCCACTGGTCAGCTGTTCTTCGCTTGTGGGACCACTTCCCTGTGCTTAGGAAATAGGCCAAGGTGGCATCTGTATCCTGAACTGCACAAAATAATTCAGTTCGCAGAGGCATCCAGCCATCATAGCGCCAATGACGAATTGCCCAGCCACCTGTGAGAACTGGTTGTTCCCTTGGGAATATCGAAAGGAATTCGTCTAATTCTCTACGTGAAATAGGAGTTCCGCGAACGTACTTACCAGGCACTATTGCACCTGCTAAAACTACTGCACCGTCAAGTTCGGAAAGTTGTTTTTTCAGTATTTCTCTATCCGATGAATTTGACAGCTTTTTTTTATGTTGCAGCCTCCAGTCATCAATTGTCATATATGTGTATTCTAACCCTCTGGATTCAAGCACTCCACAGATATATCTGACGTGGAATCCAAGATAATTTGGCACCCCAAAAGCAGCGGGTTCATCCTCATATCCATCAAGGACCAACCAGCCTTCCATCCAAACCCTCGAGTGTTCGAATTACTGATTGGTCTTCACGACTTCGCTATTCAAGAGTAGATATCTTGAGAAATTATCCTCTATCGACGATTGCGATTGCGATTTCGATTTCCTTTTCCACGGCCTCTACCGCCGCCATCATTAGATTCTTGAACACTAATTTTTCTTCCACGAATTTCGGTACCATCGAGTTCCTTAATCGCCTTTTCACCGGCTATTCGGCTAGCAAATTTCACGAAAGCAAATCCTCGAGATTTTCCTGTATCTCTGTCCTTTGCAATGCTGCATTCTGTTATTTCCCCGTGTGTTGAAAATAGATTCTTGAGGTCTTCTTCACTCGCCTCAAAGGAAAGCCTTGCGACAAAGAGTTTGATTCCCGCTGCCTCTGCTGCCTGTGAACGAGCTTTGGTAAGAACTTCTCTTTCTGCTGCGAGTTCTTCCTTTGTTGCCTTTCCGTCATTCACCTTATCCATGCAATCCTTGCATCGGACTGGCTTACCTGGTGTGGGCTCAAATGGAACTGTAGTATCGGTTCCACAAAGTGTACACTTGCACTCATGCTTGATGCGTTGACGGCCACCTGAGCCTCCTTTTCCGGTAATTGCAGAACGAATCCTCACTGCTGCGGGTGGAGCCTTGTGATTAGGCCCACGACGATGGTCAGCCATGGGGGAAAGATACGGTCTAGCTCCTTCATGACCAAGATTGCCCTCAGCTTCCGGAGACCATCTTTCCCCTGCCCTATTCAATTCCTGTATATCCTTACCAAGAGTATGACCGTGGCCAAAACCATTTGATAATGCCCTGTATCCAGAATAATCGCATCTATTACATACCACATTGAAGTCTTGGTTCTTGTCAGATGTTGTCAATTCATTCCCACATGCTGGACAAATTGCCCATAAGACTCCTAATTCAGGGGAGCCTCGTGTACTGGCTTTCAAGTTAGGTTCCAATTGTGTTATTTTAGCGCGAATCAAATCCCTAGTTCGCATTGCATCCCCTGGTGAAGGTAGGAATCTATCGACAATTTCAGTTACGAAGATATCCGCGAATAAATTGTCAGCAATCAAATCTCTGTGTCCACCTTCTTTTTCGGTGTGTAGAATACGAATCATTACCACTTTAGGCATTAATTTGACAACTTCCGCAATAACCTCATCTCCGATTTCTGGAGAATTCGTATTGGGACGATTCGATTTAATCGAGATTATCTCTCCATCCGAAATTATCGTCCCACTGACCAATGCAATTGCACCAACATCAGACTCTGAAAGTCCGGGACCAATAGCGGTGCCTGATGGCACTTCTACTTGATTTCCTGGTGTGACAAAGTCCCCAGTTGCAGCACTCATTGTGACCGGCGACCGAACTACTCCCTATGAACGGTCCGGCCGTGCGTAGCACGGTTAATTGGAGAATAAAATCAATTACTCAGGGGGCTTTAATCTCCAAAATGCAACCTTTGTTTTTCCTCGACTACTTGAGTGGTGAGTATAGACAGCTGGGAGAGGAAATTCAGTTTCCCAATATCGGTTAACTGTCCATCCTTTCGATTCGAAATAGGGTTCAACATGAGTTGCTTTAGCGCTGTGCATAAGGTGACAAATGGAATTAGAACGAATGATCACATCAAAAAAAGTGCGATCTGATTTAGCGACTTGAGTACCCCAAGGCGGGTTAGAAATTATCAAATCTACGCCGGATAAATCTAAGTTTTCATCGACATTTTGCATCATAAGCTCGACATTTTCTGAAACACCCACCTGTTCAATCGATTGGAAGGCGCTATTGCAGGCATCTTCATCCAATTCAATCAATAGCACTTGTTCTATTCCCATCAGAGCAGCACCTATTCCCAGAACCCCGTTTCCAGCACCTAGGTCTACAATTTTTGAATCAGAAGTCATATCACCAAATGTTGCTATTTGGCTTAACCAAGATGCTGCTATATCTCCCGGTGTAGAATATTGTTCTAACTCAAGCCTTCCACAGGGATGAGGAGGTAGAGAGGAGAGAAGCATGGCTAGTTGCCGTTGTCGCACGAACTCGGATGGAGGTCAGCCTATTGGCGTGTGCGGTCAGAAATCCCCTGCTAGAATGGTGTTGTTGTCGTGAAGAAGCCCGTCCGCTAACAACTGTTCCACAAGTAAAACTGAGTAACCAGCTGCACCACGAATTGTGTTATCCGCCATTGTTGAATATCTCAGACTTGAGCCTTCCACCTCTACCTCACCTACTGCTACTGACATTGCCGCCTTCAGATCTTGCCCGGGGTGATCGGCGACCTCTACACCAACCCAACGATGGTCATCATGCAATTCTCCATCAACGAAGACAATCGGCTTACTGGGTGCCGATGGAAGGTTCAATTCCTGACCACGTGCAGTCAACTTTTGCCAAGAATGAATAACTTGGTGTGCACTGATTGAATCTTCGAACTCAACTTCTATTCTAGCATAATGCCCATGGTCTCGAGTTACTCTTTTACATTTTGCGTCAATGTGGAAGTCCGAGGATAGAATCTTGGTTAATTCGTTTATGACAGATTCGGCCTCTCCAGGAATTTCACTGCTAATTACTTCCCCAGAATGGGCCTTCGCAAGTAATTTTCTTCCACCACCTGAAAGTGCTTGTTCAGTGGATATTCTGACTGAGGAAATACTAGAAATTTTCATCAGTGGAGCTAGTGTAATTGCTATGGGAGCAACTGTACAATTACTGCATGAAATGAGTCTGCCATCAGCAGTATCAAATTGCTTTTCTAGTAATTTTAAATCCCTAAAATTTACTTCAGGAACAATCAAGGGAATGTCTGGTGATAATCTATGGATCTGGGCGTGAGACACTACCAGAAAACCTGCAGCAGCCAAATTTCGCTCTACCCTTTCGGCCGGTTCATCGGGAAGTGCTGAGAAAATAATTCTAACACCTAAACTTCTAAAATCCTCTATCAATAAAGGAAGTTCCTCCAATCCACCAATTGTTAGCCCTGATAGGGGAGGTCTTGCTTCGTCTAGGCTCCATAAGCAATCATCGTGAGAGGTTCCCGCGGTTTCTGGAGAGCCGACTACTGCCACCGGCTCGAGCCAAGGATGAAGCTGAAGCCTCTGAAAGAACCGTTGGGCAACTATTCCTGTTGCGCCGAGAATAGCGCAGCGAACCTTCCCGTAGGAATCCATTAGTCACGCCTATCGAACAGGCCCCCCTAAATAGTACTGTTTCGAATTCTTAGAGGAATAAATTAGGATATTTGCAATGATTGTTTAAATACCCTCGAGTTTTAGTTATATGACATGCTATTGGAAATCACGTATCTTGTCGGCGGACTTGTTTTGGGAGTCGTCATTGGATGGTTGTTATCCAAACAGAAAATGAATGCTGAATTTTTTGGAATGAAATCCGCTCTAGCACAGGCCGAAGCCTCTGTAAACGTGATGTCTGAAGAACATACTAAATCGATGGAATTACTTAGAGCCGAGATGAGGAATTTTGCCACCGAGGCAAATGAAAAAGCATCCGTAAATCTTCTACAACTTGCCGGTGAAAGGTTTGATGCGCAAAAAATTGAGACCGAAAAGGAGCATGATGCTCGGCGAAAGGAGGTTTCAGACTTAGTGACTCCAATCAAGGAAAGCCTAGAGAAACTGCAAGTATCAACAGATAAGATGGAGAAAGAACGCGAGGGTGCTTATCAGGGATTGAAGCGGACCGTAGAAGGACTAAGCAGACAAACTACTGATTTGCGAGATACCAACGTCAAACTCTCAACTGCACTAAGAGGCTCTAGCAAATCTAGAGGAGACTGGGGGCAAATTTCACTCAGAAATGTTGCAGAGTCGGCTGGAATGACTGAACATTGTGATTTTGATGTTGAGGTCACTTTAGCTTCTGGCGCAGGCGGTGGTCGAGTTGATATGGTCGCTAAAATTCCAGATGGCGGAAACATTCCGATTGACGCTAAGGTGCCTTTAGCAGCATATTGGGATGGCCTCGACCTCGAAGACCCCGATGCAAGGAAAAAGAAAATGCAGGAGCATGCAAAATCTCTGAAAGTTCACATCGACGCTCTTGTAAAGAGAGATTACCCTAGTTTAATGGGTGGTTCTGATTTCACAGTCATGTACATTCCCGCACCCCCAATACTAGCAGCAGCATTCGAAATCGACCCTACTCTGCAAGAATATGCTTTCAGGAAAAATATCCTAATTACAACTCCTGTAGAATTACTCGGATTGTTACGAACAGTTAGCGTATATTGGCAACAACAATCGATGGCTGAGAATGCGCAAGAAATTCAGCAGGCTGCTCGAGAATTATACGAGCGCTCGGCGAAATTCGGGGAAGACTTAGCAAAGATTGGACGCGGGCTAAATACCGCAACCAATGCCTACAATTCAGCCGTTGGCTCATACGATCGACGAGTTATTCCTGCCGGCCGTCGACTTGAAACTCTCCGAGTTGCCGACAACACTGCAAGAAAACTGGAGGCTATTGAGACAGTTGATGGGGCTGCTCGAATTCCAGAGAACACAGGTGGCATAGAAGAGGAGGAATGATGTCCTAGGTCTGCACCGGCAGACCATGATTGACTGGGGCTCTCACGATTTCCATCCAGTTGTCGAAATGCCAGAAGATTACACTGTCCTCGATTTATCGGGAGGAACTTGGACCCCTCCTAAAACCGATTATAGTGTTGGGAAGTACGATGAATTGAGGCCTGGATTATATTCGACTGAACTATTTTCAGGAGAACGCTTTCTACACATTGGGATAGATATTGGAGCACCAGCCGGAACTCCTTGTATGGCATTCGCAGAGGGTGAGATTTCTCATTTTGGATACAATGCAGCCGACGGAGACTATGGTCACGTCGTGGTTACTAAACATATTCTAGACGGAATTCCAATCTGGGCTCTTTACGGCCACCTTGATTCTGCTTCAATAGAAGGAAAATCAGTAGGCCAGAAAGTGAATGCTGGTGATGTAATTTGCTGGATGGGAGCCCCTCATGAAAATGGTGGTTGGGAGCCTCACCTACACTTTCAATTGTCATATCAAGAGCCAGAAACCCATGATATGCCAGGAGTTGTAGCGCCTGGTGATCGAGAAGAGGCTTTGCAAATTTACCCCGACCCCAGATTGATTCTAGGTGACCTCTACTAAACTGTGGAAAGATATGTTTTGAGGCCATCAATTGCAGTCATTTCAGATGGGTCAATACCATTCATAACTGCCAATGCGATACTTACCCAATCAGTTATGTGTGCTGCAAAAAGAAGACTCTCAAGCAGGCTTTCACCCTCGCAATCAAGTAACCAAGAATCACCTGGTTGCAGATTTTCCATCATCCATTTCACTCGCGCGCGTACGCGTGCGTGAGTATGTGGGCTTGCGAGGTATAGCAAGGCTTGAGATGATGAGTTTCTATTCCAAGCCACTATCTCATTGTGATTCATTTCAGGTAATTCGACAGGACGGGAAAACATCTCCGAATTCTCATTAATCTGATTGGTAAATCGAATACCAACTGAAGACATTTCACTCGCCGAAACGATCGCGATTTCTTTGTCTGAGAATTTTGATGCCATACTAGATACTCTACCATCGCCACCGAGTAAATCTGCAGATTCAGAAATTTTCGCAAGGCGGCCAATCATTTGGTTAATTCGTTCATCGGAAGGTCTCGGAAGAATACCTAGAGCCCAACAAATCGATAGTTGGCTGCCAAAAATATGTCCGAATGCTGATCTTGGCATTTGCCCACTTGGAACCGTTATACAAATCGATTCTTCACTTTCAGAAAGCATCTCTTCTAGATTACCACCTGAGCAAATGCCTATCACAACCCCTCCTTCTTCCAGAGCTTTACTGACACCATCCAAAGTCTCCTCTGTATTGCCTGAGTATGAGGTCGCTAAAACTAGCCAATCGGGTCCCCACCAAGACGGTAGACCGTAGTTATTCCAAACTACAAATGGCAGACCTCCTGAATCATCGGCTAAGGCGGACAGAAACATGCCTCCTGCCCCAGAGCCGCCCATTCCTAGGCAGACGACTCCACTCCAATCCATGTCTGCTTCGATTTCTATCTCGGCAGATATTGCTGCATTTAGGTCATCGACAAATTTTCTGGTAAATCCGGCCATATCCGATTTATCGTATTCGGCAAGAAGTGATTCAAAATCCAAGATACTCACCCCTCTCCCCTATGTCCTGGTAAAGCCAACCATGAGTCGTCTATGAAAGCAATTCGTAGATTTGACAAGGACGAATCATAATCGTACGGTAAAGCGACTGTCACAACTCGGTAGTCATTGGGGTCCATGACTTCAGCTCCTGAACTATCTCTGTTCAGAATATCGACGATGAATTGGTCGTCGGATATGCTAACTACAGTAGCCTTCTCCATATCTCTCCAAGTCACCCCTGTTCGTTCATTTCGATCCAATCTTCTGATTTTTGGACCATCCTTCTGCCAAGCTGAAACTAACCAGTATTCCCTTTTTAGACGGATTACATCTCCGAGTCCATAAGCCGGTTTTCTGTAGGAAAGAGTCAGTCTTGTCACTTCAGAACCCTCTCTCATACCAACCAAAGTTGAGGTCTCTTTTGTCGTCCCTCCAAACCTTCGAACAAGCTTTCGAGCCCAAGTTCTTGCAAGGGCTTTCGACCCGAGTTGCAGATCCCAACCTCCTGTGACTGGACCTTCTTTAGTTACGAAAAACATTGGGTCTGATTCTAATTCATCGAGTAACTCGTCCAAGGTTCCTCTAAGATCCTTTAATTCCTCCTCAGATAATCTACGCCCTGCACTCCTTAGTTGCATTGTTGCCTCAAAATACGCACCTGCTTTTCTCGTGCATGAAGGACAAACTGCGTTACTTGTTTGCAATAGTACTTCATGCTGATCTTCAAATTTGTATCCTTCTAATTCACCTTGAACATTAACGTGAAGCCTTGCAGCCCTCTCATCTATCGGCTGATATGCCATATCAACTGTTACTGCTGTGGCTCCTTCTGTAACTCCAAGGTTTTCTCGGAGCCGTAATTCACCCAATTCTTCGTCTTCAATTCTTACCCATCGCTTCTCTACTTCGTGCATTCCACACTTTGCACAGCGATGTTGTTGAATTCGCTCCGATACCTGAGAAAAAACAGTTCTTGCCCTAAGACAATTTTCGCAAAGCCGTTCAGATGTTAGAGGCGGGGGGGAGCCACAAGCGATGCAAAACGCTGCGCCATCCATGTTGTTCCCTCTTTATCCGGCAAGCCCACCCCGTTTGAATGGTTGGTGAGCCAGTCGAAGGCTAATTTCGATTATTCTTCCTCATTCGTCTTTGATTGCTTATCGGAAAGAGAATCTAATTCTGTCTCTAAATTAGAAATTGATGTGAACAACTCGCGACTAAACCAAATTACTAGGCCAAGCATAATTGCATAGGCTATGTAGGCTTCAGCGATTCCGCTCAAGATATCGCCTCCTGGTCTAGCTCATTCTTTCTATCAGAAACCTCAGCAGCAAGGCGATATCGCTTGTTAGAAAGCAATAGTAAACCCGCAAATAAAATACACATCAGTCCAAAACTGATCAATAAGAATGAGCG
>CERR01000232.1_pt1 | contig 14619 bp, 10 predicted proteins | sample 530841 | NCBI WGS metagenome assembly CERR01 (sample SAMEA2621021, study PRJEB7988) | marine metagenome | biome: marine biome (ENVO:00000447); feature: surface water layer (ENVO:00002042); material: "saline water (ENVO:00002010), including plankton (ENVO:xxxxxxxx)" | depth 5 m | reverse complement strand
TTCACATTTTTAACCTCAACATTTCGTTGGGGTTTTATTTTAATTTAGATTATTTTGAAGTACGGATTGCATCTCAAGAAACTTAGCTTTTGCCTCCTCTATTGATGAATGAAAGTTTTTATCTAATTGAAGTTTAATTTTATTACTGTAGTAGATGTCTTTTGAAAAAATTAAACTTAATTTATCAACATCAAGGCCATTCTTTTTATTTGTTTCAAGAGTTGATTTTAAAGATAGACCTTCAGTGGGAATCACACATATCACAGGATTATAACTTCCCTTTTTTATGTCAATAATATTTTCAGTTGAATTATCAAATTTAATTTTTACTCTAAATTCTTCTTTATTCTTAAAATAAAAGGGTTTTTCTAATTGGTTTAAAGTAAATTTTGAAGTTTTTGACTCATTAAGATAAAGTTCAAACAATTCATTACTTAAAATATAATTGTATTCTATAATCTCATTTTTATCAATTGCCTCTTTATCATTTTTTTGATCAGAAATTTTTCTTCCTCCACCTCTCTGAGAAGAACCTGTGTCGTCAACTTTTTTTGCTCCTCCACTATCAACATAAGCTGATGATGAAAGTGGCGGTGCACCAGATTCAACAGGATCAACATCATCTATATTATCATTATTAGAATTTATATTAAAATTATTTTGAGCTTCTTTACTTTCCGATTTAGTATATCTTGACACATAATATAATGGCATATTACTTTTATTTTGAACTAAAAAGTCAACATCATATATATTTTTTTTCTTTGTTTCTTCCTTTAATTTAAAAGAAATATTAATTATCATAAAGTCGTTTTCTAGAATATGATTTTGATTCTTAAAAGATATTCCAAAGACAAAAAAGAAAGATAAAATGAAATTCATATTTACAATCTTATAAACATTCTTAAATAATTCAAAATCAAAATTGATTAGGTGATCACAAGTTTTTTTGTATTAATTTTAATTACATGATATCAAATCAAGTAAAATTCTTCTTCATATTAATGATTTTATTTGGATGTAGCACATCAAAAAATCAAGAGAAAAACACCCATGTTTTGATGAAAAATAAAATAAAAGCAGATGAGCTAAATGGAGGATTATATCTCCCAGGAGGATTTGAGGCATTAGTTGTAACAGAAGGTGTGGGCCCATCTAGACACATTGCGGTTAATGATAATGGAGATATCTATGTAAAATTAAGAACAGCAACTGGAAGAAATGGTAACGTAGCTTTAAGAGATGAAGATAATGACGGAAAGGCTGATATAGTTGAAAGATTTGGTGACTATCCAAATGATGGTAAATTTGGTACAGAAATGAAGATAAATGATGGATATCTTTATTTTAGTTCTGAGCTAGTTGTATATAGACAAAAACTAAAAAAAAATAAACTTATTCCTGAAGGAAAACCGGAAATTATTTTAGTTGATCCATATCCAATAAGATGGCATAATGCAAAATCTTTAGCATTCGATGATGAAGACAACATCTATGTTACATTTAGTGCTCCTACAAATGCTTGTGAAAATTGGGAAACAAAACCAAATACATATTCAACAAAAGATGTCAAAGGGGAATATCCTTGTGAACAACTAGACATTTTAGGAGGAATATGGAAATTTAATAAAAACAAGTTAGGGCAATCTTTGAAAGATGGTAAAAGATATGCTACTGGAATCAGAAGTGTTGTTGGTCTTACCTGGAATAAATTAAATAATTCTTTATATGGAGTTAATCATGGAAGAGATTTTTTGCATAATCATGCTCCTCAATATTATTCAGAATGGGAAAATACCATATTACCAGCAGAAGAGTTTATGAAAATAGAGGATGGAGATGACTACGGATGGCCTTACACTTATTATGATCATTTTAAAAATAAACGAATGTTAGCACCAGAGTATGGGGGTGATGGAAAAAAAATATCTGATAACTACACAAAACCTATTATGGGTCTTCCCGCTCATTGGGCTCCTAATGACTTACTATTTTATACTGGAGATCAATTTCCTTATAGATATAAAAATGGTGCATTTATTGCATTTCATGGATCAACTAATAGAGTACCTTACCCACAGGCAGGTTATGTAGTAGGATTTATTCCATTTAATGAAGGTGTTCCTTCTGGAGAAATAGAAATTTTTGCTGATGGTTTTGCTGGAAAAAGTGTTTTGATTGATATGGAAGATGCAAATTATAGGCCCATGGGATTAGCTCAAGGACCAGATGGATCTCTTTATATTTCGGAATCCAAAAAGGGAAAAATATGGAGAGTATTCTTTAATGGAGATAAGGTAAGTTTTGGAGAGAAAGAATTAGAAAAAATGATAAAGAGAGAAGAAAGAAGCTACACTAAAATTCCTGAAGAGGAAAAAGATAAATTAGAATAAATTAATTTTTATGAGCAGATATAATTTGATCTATAACTTCAGGATTTAATAAAGTAGAAATATCTCCAAAATTATCAAATTCATTTGAAGCAATTTTTCTTAGAATTCTTCTCATAATCTTTCCTGATCTAGTTTTTGGTAATCCTGGCACAACAAGAATCTTGTCAGGTTTAGCTATAGGACCAATTTGTTTAGTTACCATATCTCTAATCCTAGAAAAGTAGTCTATTTTTTTTGAATTATCTTTTACTATTACAAAACCAAAAATACCTTGCCCCTTTATTTCATGAGGAAAACCAACAACTGCAGATTCAATAACTTCTTGATCTTGATTTATAGCATCCTCAACTTCAGCAGTCCCAATTCTATGCCCAGATACATTAATAACATCATCTACCCTTCCTAAAATTCTATACATTCCATCATCATCACGTTTTGCGCCATCCCCAGTAAAATAATAACCCTTAAATGTAGAAAAATAAGTTTCTTTACATCTTTTATGGTCTCCATAAGTCGTCCTTAAAATAGATGGCCAAGGATACTTTATACAAAGGTTACCCTCAACATTATTTTCTTTTATTTCAACTCCATCATTATCTAATAGAACTGGTTGAATCCCAGGTAATGGTAAAGTTGCATAGGTTGGCTTACAATCTATTATATTGGGAAGAGGTGATATCATAATTCCTCCTGTCTCAGTTTGCCACCAAGTATCTACAACAGGACATTTTTTCTTACCAATATTGTCATGGTACCAATTCCAAGCTTCTTCATTTATAGGTTCTCCAACAGAACCAATAACCTTAAGAGACGATAAGTCAAAACCTTCTAAAAATTTATTTCCAAATGATTGAAGAGCTCTTATTGCTGTTGGAGCTGTATAAAACTGATTGACTTTATGTTTATCAATTATCTTCCAAAACCTAGAGGCATCAGGATAAGTGGGTACGCCCTCAAACATTATAGTTTTTGCACCTCTTAATAAAGGTCCATAGACAATATAGCTATGTCCAGTAATCCAACCTACATCAGCTGTACACCAGTAAGTATCACCATCTTCATATTGAAAAACATTTTCAAATGTAAACTGAGAGTAAATCATATAACCCGCACAAGTATGAACAACTCCTTTAGGTTTTCCGGTAGATCCAGAAGTGTATAGAATAAATAATAAATCTTCAGATTTCATTTTCTCAGCTTCACAAATTTTATCTACACTTTTTATAATTTCATGATACCAAACATCTCTATCTGATTGCATATTAACTTCCGAAGATGTTCTTTTTATAGTTAATACATGATCAATAGTAGTAGTAGACTCGAGAGCTTCATCTACAACATCTTTTACAGGAATAACTTTATTTCCTCTGAAATTTCCATCTGATGTTATAACTAGATTTGCCTTACAATCATTAATCCTATCAGATAAAGATGATGCACTAAAACCTGCAAATACAACAGAATGAACTGCACCTATTCTTGCACATGCAAGCATAGAAATTGCAGCTTCAGGTATCATAGGAAGATAAATTATAACTCTGTCACCTTTCTCAACTCCTAGTTTCTTGAGAACATTAGCAAAGGAACATACCTCTTCAAATAATTGATTATATGTATAAGTTATATTCTTTTCATTTGGTTCATTAGGTTCCCAAATAACTGCAGTATCATCTCCTCTGTCTTTATTTCTTTCAAAAATATTTTCTGTTATATTAAGCTCTCCATCCTCAAACCATTTTACTTTTGGTTCTGTAAAATTCCATTTCAAAATATTTAAAGGTTGTTTTTTCCATAAAAATTTTGAGGAATATTTTTTCCAGTACTTTTCAGGATCCTTAATGCTTTCCGTATAATGAGATTTATATTGTTCTAGGTTATTAATCATAATTCAATATAACAAAAAAAACTCTACAATAAATCGTTAGCAAGATTAGCTAATTCCGATCTCTCGCCTTTTCTTAATGTGACATGAGAATATAATTTCTGACCTTTTAATTTATCAATGAGATACGATAAACCATTACTTTGAGAGTCTAGGTAGGGAGTGTCAATCTGATTTATATCACCTGCAAAAACAATTTTTGTGTTTTCTCCTGCTCTAGATATTATTGTCTTAATTTCATGAGGCGTTAAATTTTGAGCCTCGTCAATAATAAAATAAATATTTGAAAAGCTTCTACCTCTGATATAGGCTAAAGGTTGAATAATTAACTTCTCAGATTCAATCATATTCTTTAATACTTTAAACTCTTTAGATGTTTCTTTGAATTGATTTTGTATATATTTAAAATTATCCCAAAGAGGCTCCATATATGGATTTATTTTAGAGTTAATATCCCCAGGTAGATAACCTATATCTTTATTACTTAATGGAACTATAGGCCTAGCAACAAATATTTGCTTGTAATCTCTTCTCTGAGATATAGCTGAAGCCAAAGCTAATAATGTCTTTCCTGTTCCAGCCACACCATTTATAGAAACGAGGGAAACATTATCATTTAATAAGGAGTGAATAGCAAATGCTTGTTCAGCATTCCTAGGTTTTATCCCTGTTATAGCTGTCTTCTCAACTCTATTTATTGTCTGTTTTTCAGCATCAAAATAAATTAAAGCTGACTTTTTTGAATCTTTTAAAATATAATAACTGTTGTCAATTAATTTTTTTTTCGGAAAAATTGATTCCTTTTCTAAAATATTATTTTCATATATATTATCAATTACTTCTGTTTTTACATTTTCAATAACTAGACCTTCTAAGTCTAAAGAATTTAAGTTCTTTATTTTACCTGTTAAGTAATCCTCCGCCTTTAAGTTTAATGATTTAGCTTTTAATCTGAGGTTTATATCTTTAGAAACAAGTGTGACAATTTTATTTTCTTCTTCTTTCTGAAGGTTTAAAGCTGAATCTAGAATCTTATGATCATTAATTTCATCATTAAAAATATTATTTTTAGTTTTCTGATTTACAAGTATCTTAAACTTACCTTTTGTCTTACCATTCAAAGGAATCCAGTCGTTTAACATTTTATCAGAGGATAATTCATCTATCATTCTAATAAATTCTCTAGCCTCAAAATTTATAGTATCATTTCCTTTTTTAAGATGATCTAATTCTTCAAGTACTGTGATAGGTATACCTATATCATTTTCCTCAAAATTCATTATTGAATCATGAGAAAATAAAATCACTGAGGTATCCAGAACATAAATTTTCTTTTTTTTCTGAGGCATAATTTATTTTCTTAATATTTCATTATAATAATTAATATAATGAGGTAAAATAATATTGACATCAAATTTTTTTGCTCTTTCGAGTGCATTTTCCTTAAAACCCTTGAGATTAGATTTCTTTAGAATAGTTATAGCTTTATTTGACATAGATTCAATATCACCAATATCACAAGTAAAACCAGATTCACCATCTTCAACTAATTCTGGTAATCCACCTGCATTAGATGATATCACAGGAACTGAAGATGCCATAGCCTCCAATGCAGAAAGGCCAAAACTCTCTTTCTCAGAAGTCAATAAGAATAGGTCAGCATTATGTAAAACATTTTCAACATCAGGAATTTTTCCTATAAACAAAACATCTCTTAGAGAGCATAGAGATCTTGTTAACGACTCTATATTAGCTCTCTGAGGTCCATCTCCGACCATTATAAGCTTAGAAGGAATTTCTTGATTTATTTTACAAAAGATATTTATCACGTCTTGGATTCTCTTAACTTTCCTAAAATTTGAAGTATGAATTAATAATTTTTCTCCATTCTGACATAACTTACCTCTATATGAATTTCTTTTAACAGATGAGTATTTGTCAATATCTATAAAGTTAGGTATTACCTTAATTTTATTTTCAATATTAAATATATCTATAGTGTCTTTCTTTAGACTATTTGACACAGCAGTAACGCCATCTGAATTATTAATTGAAAAATTTATAACCGGTTTGCATGATGGGTCTTTTCCAACTAATGTAATATCTGTTCCATGCAATGTAGTTATTACTGGAATATCTATTCCCATTGTCTTTAAAATATCCTTAGCAAGTAAAGCAGAGGATGCATGAGGAATAGCATAGTGAACATGAATTAAATCTAACTCCTCAAATTTTACTATCTCAACAAGCTTACTAGTGAGTGAAGTCTCATAAGGAGGATATTCAAATAAAGGATAATTCTTAATAGATACCTCATGATAAAATAGATTATCACTGAATACGTTTAATCTTGCAGGTTGAGCATATGATATAAAATGTACAGTATTTCCTTTTTCAGATAAAGCTTTCCCTAGTTCAGTTGCGACAACACCACTACCACCAAATGTAGGATAACAGACAATACCAATCTTCATATAAAGATTAAATTACATTATTAGTAATATAGAAAAACCTAATTACTTGCTTATAAAATAAGTATTACTAAATTAACAATTTTTCAATCTATCTTTATGTATTATTTAATATGATTTTTATAAAATATGAGACTTCCTTCATTTCTTAAACTTCCAAATAACAGAAGATTTAAATTTGCTCCAAGACACTTTGACCCAATCAAAGACGAGTTATATCAGAGAGTATCCGAATCAAAAAATACAAAGAAAAAATATTTTAAAAGAAACAGAAACCAAACCCAGATAAACACATCAAAACTTCAGTTAATTATAGCTTTCATTTTATCTTTTTTAATCTTTGGGTGGCTTTATTTAGGAAATAAAATTTTTATTTTTATCATTTTAATACCTTTATGGTTCCTTTTTAAGAAGTGGACTAATAAATAAGATGAATATTATAAATCAACTACCTAAATCTGTAGCAAATCAAATTGCAGCTGGTGAAGTAATCCAGAGACCCTCTTCCATAATAAAAGAATTAGTTGAAAATAGTATTGACGCAAAAGCAAAAAACATTAAGATAATTATAAAAGATGCTGGAAAACAATCGATATCAGTAATAGATGATGGGTTAGGAATGTCTAAAGAAGATTCTATAAATTGTTTTAATAGACACGCAACTTCCAAACTAGAAAAAACCGAGGATCTATTTAAAGTTAAAACAATGGGGTTTAGAGGTGAGGCCCTAGCTTCTATTGCAGCAGTTTCTGAAGTAGTATTAAAAACAAAAAGTATAAATAATAAAACTGGACATCAAGTTATATTAAAAGATTCTATAGTAACTGAAAGAAAAGAGATAAACTTTCAGGTAGGTACAAGCATTACATGTAAAAATTTATTTTATAGTGTACCTGCTAGAAGAAATTTTTTGAAGTCTAATAATGTTGAGCTTAGACATATAATTGAAGAGTTTATAAGGTGTGCTATTGCAAATTACAGTTTAAATTTTATTCTTATCAATGAAGAGGTCGAAGTATATAACCTTAAAAGTTCTAATCTTAAAAAAAGACTAGTATCAATTTTTAAAAGAAATTATGAAAATAACCTGATATCATGTGAGGAGAAGTATGGTGGTATATCAATAGAAGGTTACATAGGAAAACCTGAAAATACTAAGAAGACAAGAGGGGAACAGTATATTTACGTAAATAATAGATTTATTAGAAATGGTTATTTAAATCATGCTATTATAAATAGTTATGAAGGACTTATTGAAGATAAAAAATTTCCCTTTTATGTTATTTTTATTAGTATAAATACCGATTTAATAGACATAAATATTCATCCAACAAAAACAGAAATAAAATTTGAAGATGAGAAGTTAATTTATAATCTAGTTAAATCCTCTGTAAAAAAATCCTTAGAAAAATTTAATGTATCTCCTAGTTTAGATTTTGATGCTGATGTAAATTTCACAAAAAATATAAGTTTTTTAGAGTCAGAAATAACATCATCTCAAAATAAAAGATCTGTGTATTCAGAGAAAAGAAAAGATTGGAATAAAATTTTTGAAAATGTTAAAATTGAAAATGCAGATAAACTCCTTTTTGAAAACAAAGACTCTATTGAAAATGAAAATAAACCTGTCCAGTTCCTAGAAAATTTTATATTTAAACAACTAGGAGAAAAACTATTAATATTTAATCATAAAAATTGTCAACAGAGAATTCTCTTTGAAAAATATCAAAAAAATAGTTTAAGTAATTATTCTAATACTCAACAGAGTTTATTTCCGCAGTATATAGAATTTAATTCACCTGACTTTAAAATCATTGAGGATATACTTGAAGATATTAGATCCATAGGTTTCAGTATTGATATTTTCGGGAAGAATTCTGTTGTAATTAATGGAATACCTAGTGGTCTAGATGATATTAATGAAAAGGAAATTATCGAAGGTTTTGTTGAGGAGGTAAAAAATAATAATTTGGATTTAAAGTCTCAGAAAAAAGATATCATTCTAAAATCTTTTTCTAAGAAAGCTAAAATAATAAATAGTAAAAATTTATCACAAACTGAAATGAATCTGATAATCGATAGATTATTTGCTTGTGAAAACCCAAAATATTCTCCTGATGGGAAACAAAATTATATAGAATTAGGTATTGATAAAGTAGAAAATTTATTCTGATGTTTAATCTCACTCCAGCAGCAAAAAACATACTAATAATTAACGGTGTAATATTCCTATTAACAGGTGGTTACATTATAGAAGAATTTGGTCTCAGATATATATTATCTGATAATTTTAAGCCATATCAGTTTTTAACCTATATGTGGATTCATGCAGGATTTGGTCATCTTTTTAGTAATATGTTTGCGGTTATTGTTTTTGCTCCTATACTAGAAAAAGTATGGGGTTCTAGAAAATTTTTTACTTTCTATCTTATAACAGGAATAGGTGCTGGCATATTATACTCTGGTGTAAACTTTTATGAAAACTATTCTCTTGAGTTAGAGGTCAGAAGCTATCAAAGCAATCCTAACCCTGATTCCTTCAGGAAATTTATACTAGATAATTCAAAAGAATATTATAATCAATTATATGACTTCATCAGTGGATACACTGATAACCCAAGTGATGAAGGGTATATTAAAGAAAGTATAGACATTACAAATACAATACTAAGGAGCAATAATGATGTGCCTATGGTAGGAGCATCAGGAGCTGTTTTTGGGATATTGCTTGCCTTCGCTATGCTTTTTCCCAACATGCAGTTAATGCTTCTAATACCACCTATTCCTATAAAGGCAAAGTACCTAGTTCTTGTATATGGTTTATATGAGATATGGAGTGAATTTAATAGAATGCCTGGGGATAATGTGGCCCACTTAGCTCATTTAGGTGGGATGCTAATTGGTTACGTTATATTAAGGTACTGGAAAAATAAGTATGGAACTTACTACTGATTATGGCAAACTTTATAATTGAAGACTTTAAAAACGCATGGAATAAGGAAAATAATGGCCTTATTAAGATCATTTTAATAAATGTTATTGTTTTTGTTTCAATGAGTATTCTTGAAGTTTTCATAACCTTATCGGGATTCGGTGAGTTATTTAATTTATTCTTAAATAAGTTAATGCTTCCTGCGTCTTTAAAGGTTTTTATTTTTCAACCATGGTCTATTGTAACCTACTTTTTCCTTCATATGAACTTCATGCATATCTTATGGAATATGTTATTTCTCTACTGGTTTGGAAAAATCATTCACGAAAATATTGGTAATAATGCAGTAATATCTCTTTATATTATTGGTGGTATTATTGGCGGACTATCATATATGGCACTATTTAATATTATACCATATTATGACAATAGAGTTTCTGAGTCATTAATGTTAGGAGCATCTGCAGGAGTTTTTAGTGTTGTTGTAGGATCTGCCACATTACTTCCAAATTATACTTTTTACCTCTTATTTTTAGGGCCTATTAGAATAAAATATATTGCTCTATTTTATGTGTTATTATCTTTTTTTGATGTTACAGGAAGCAATGCTGGAGGAGAAATTGCACACCTTGGGGGAGCTCTGATGGGATACCTTTATATTAGACAACTTCAAAATGGAGTAAATATGGGAAAAGGTATAATTGATATTTTAAATGTTTTTAATAAAAATAAAAAAGAAGTTATTTCTAAAGAGGAGGAAAAAAATGAAATAAAGAAAGATATTTCACAAGATGAAATAGATAAAATACTTGATAAAATATCTGATAGTGGTTATAAAAGTCTTTCTAATAATGAGAAAGAGAAACTCTTTAATGCAAGCAAAAAATGAGAATACATTTCTTTCTAATTATTTTAATTTTCTTTTCATGTTCTAAGAAAGAAAACACTGAAAACATCGAACCTTTATCATTAGATGAAAACAAAGCAAAAGAATTAGTATCACTTTCAATTAAATGTGTAGATAAAAAATATCCTTATAAGATAGGCTATAGATTTACCAATGAAGAATGGATAAGACCTCACTATGAGTTGACACCTTCATTTTATGGTTGCTGGGACTGGCACTCAGCTGTACATGGCCACTGGGCAATGGTGAAAATAATTAAGGATTTTCCTGAAATTTCAGAAAGAGAAATAATATTAAAAAAGTTAGAAAAAAATCTAAGTGAAGAAAATTTAAAGAAAGAGTATGAATTTTTTCAAAATGATTTTGTTAAAGGTTTTGAGAGGACATACGGTTGGGCTTGGCTAATGAAATTATACTCAGAATTATTGACATGGGATAATAAAAAAGGGCTTGAGTGGGCAAATAACATGAAGCCTCTAGTAGAATTACTTAGCAATAGAACAATATCATTTTTAGATAAATTATCAACACCACTAAGACCTGGAACTCATGCAAATTCAGCTTTCTCATTTTCACTAATGGTAGAATATGCTGTAATAGCAGAAGACTATAATTTATTAAATAAAATAAAAGATTACAGTATTAAAAACTTCATGAATGACAAAAATTGTCCAATAAGTTACGAGCCATCAGGAACAGATTTTCTTTCTCCATGTCTTGCTGAAGCAAGTCTAATGTCTACTTTACTAAACGAAAATGATTTTAATAATTGGTTTAAAAAATTTATTCCTTCTCTTGATAAAAAAAAGTTTGCTAATATTATTAACCCACCAACTGTTTTAGATCCAGAAGACCCAGGAATCGGTCATCTGATTGGTCTTATGTTTCATAGGTCTTGGACACTAAAAGATATAGCAAGTAAAATTAAAAGTGATTCAGACAAAAGACTTCTTCTAAATATTGCAAAAAATCATTCTGAAAAAGGTTATGATATAATGTTTGAAAGTGGTTACGGCGGAGAACACTGGCTAGCTACATTTGCTATATATAACTTCTCAAAGTAAAATCTATCTTTCCTTCTCTAAGTAAACAGTACCTATCATCTTATCTCTTCTTCTGACATAAGGAGTATTATAATATTCTACAGGGGTTATTTCATAATAATAGAAATCTGTCTTTACAATATCTGAAGTGAAAGAATTCATTCCATCCCATATCTTATCACTTCCCTGAACTAATCCCTCATATACAACTCTCTGGTATCTGTCCATAATTTTAACCTCAAAACTTAAATCTTCCTCTAAAACATTTACATATTTAATTACGAAAAAGTCATTAAAATCATCTCCGTTGGGTGTAAAGTAGTTTGGAAGATTGTATCTAGGAGTTCTTAAATTTTCAATGTAGATGTATACCTTACCAAGTACCTCACATCCTTCATAATCACTGACGCTGTAAGTGATAGTATCAAAAGGAATTGGAGACTCATCAAAATTATATGTTATAGTTCCATCTATATTTGATATAGCATCACCAAATGTCGGGCCTGAAATAATTTTCACGCTGGTGGTATCGATCTGCGAATCAGGATCTGAGTCATTATCTAAAACACGAATAATTCTTGAACTAGCCACACTTCCATCAACAATAATAGAATCATCTTCTACAATTGGACAATCATTTTCATAATTTATAATTATAGTAACTGTTCCTGTAGAGTCACAAGTAGCAAAACCGTCTTCTATATCAGACAATATATAATCAAAAGTAATTATTTCTGGACCAGGAGCAGGTATATCATCAGGCGCTGAATAGGTAAATTTACCGTCTTGTGTCCATGAGAAACCTCCTAGACTTGGAGGTGAACTTATACTTATAATAAAATCATTTCCTTCAACATCAAAGTCATTAAATACAAGAGATGAGTCTATAACATCTCCCTCCTTAATATTAAATATATCATCAGAAGGAATAGGACAATCATTAACAGGATTTATACATAACGAGACAGTAACTGTATCACTTGAAAGGCCAGTGTCATCTACTGCAAAATAAGTAAAGGAGTCAGAAGTTGACTCTCCTCCATCATGAGAATAAATAAATGTTCCATTAGGATTTAAAATTAGAACTCCATGAAGAGGATATGTAACTAATACAGCATTTAAAGTTTGACCACGATCATCATCATAATCATTTGAGAGGATTCCATCGTCAGAGAGAAGTACCTGAATAAAATCACCTTCATTTATACAGTCAAAAGAATCTTTCACTGCAACAGGTGGAGTATCAGGAACAGGATCTATCCTAATAGTAACAGTCACTGTATCCCATGTACTACACTCACCGTCATTAAGAAGATAAGTATACTCATCAATAAAATTCTCACTATCATCATGCGTATAGTCAAAAGAACCATCAGGTTTTAGTATAACCCCACCAAAAGATGGAGGATCTAATAATTTTATTTCTAGTATATCACATGCATTTTGATCAGAATCATTTGATAAAACTCCATCAAATGGTCCAATATTTAAAACTCCTCCCTCATCTACTCCACTATAAAGATCGTCGTTACCAACTGGACATTCATTTTGAATATTTATCCTTGCAGTATCTGCAACTTGAGTAGTATCTTCACCATCAGTGACAAAGTAGGTAAAGAATGTTTCATTAGGATCGTCGGAACAGTCATGATCATAGGAGAAAGATCCGTCATCATTTAGAACAAATGCACCATTTTCAGGTGGAGTGTCTAAAATTACTGTCATAATATCTTGAGGATCTGGATCTTCACAATTTGCAAGTACTCCATCGAGGAGAGTAGTTGTAAGGACTTCACCCTCTAAAATATTGTAAGTTTCTCCATCACAAATTGGCACTCTATTAAGAATTGTAATACAGACTTCAGTCTCTTGTGAGAGACCAGGAGGAGGACCATTTACACCATCAAAAATCATATATTTAAAACAAATTTCATTAGGCGAATCAGAGCCATCATGTATATATGTAAATGAACCATCGGAATTTAATGTTAATCCTGATACACTCGATAGGCCTAAAACTCTTAACTCATCAAGGTCATGATCTGGGTCAGAGTCATTAGATAGAAGTCCTAAATTAAAAGGTATATCTAGCGTATCTCCCTCAAAAACAGAATAGTTATCATCTACTCCAACTGGCAAGTCATTAACTCTATTAATAATTATGATTACAGTTCCAATACTTTCACAACCAGAAAGATCAATAACCTTATACTGAACACTGTCAATAGATGATTCAGATCCATCATGGACATAATAAAATCTTCCATTAGGTAAAATTTTAAGACTATCACTATGGTTTGCATTACTTGAACCTACTTTTTCAGATCTCAGGGCATCTATCGAATCCGGGTCGGGGTCAATATCATTCAATAAGATTCCGAGTGTATCTAAAGTTGCCCCCTCATCAATATAAAAAGTATCACGAACTGCTACAGGACAATCATTAACATTAATTGGCATAATAATAATTCTACCAAAGTCATCACTTTCACAGAGCTCACTCTCAATTCTATATTCTATAGTATCACCTAACTGACTTCCATCATGGATATAAGTAAATTTTCCGTCAAATTTTATTTCATCATTAATTAATGTCCCATTGTCCATCATATCTAATTTATAATCCGAAACATATAGTGTATCTCCACCACCATCATTATCATTAATTAACACACCACAAAGAGTTCTCTCTTCACCTTCATCATATAGATAGGTTCCATCTACCCATTTCCAACCACCTTTTGGCTCTTTAAAATATTTATCTGATACATCTTGATATAGACCAAAATGTAGGTTAGAAGATAACATTGTTGCTACTGTATCATTTTCTTCTTTAGTTTTTATCATCGCCAGATAACCACCGTTAGCTTCAGCATCTGCCTTTGCAGCATACCAAAGGAAGGAAAGGTTTGAACTAAAATATGAGTGACCGTTATATTGACCTAGAAATGTATACCCAGATTTTGAGGAGATTAACTGATCAACCTCTAA
>CERR01101959.1_pt1 | contig 14639 bp, 10 predicted proteins | sample 530841 | NCBI WGS metagenome assembly CERR01 (sample SAMEA2621021, study PRJEB7988) | marine metagenome | biome: marine biome (ENVO:00000447); feature: surface water layer (ENVO:00002042); material: "saline water (ENVO:00002010), including plankton (ENVO:xxxxxxxx)" | depth 5 m | reverse complement strand
AAGACGGCGCGCTTTATACCATATTAAAATTAAATACTCAACGTCGCGTGCAAAATTTGTGCGACGATAAATGTTAAAAAACGCAACTTTGGAGCCTCAATGAGCGCTGTGATCAAGACCCCTGAAGAAATTGAAAAAATGCGTGTAGCCGGGCGTTTAGCGGCAGACGTACTTGAAATGATTGAACCACATGTAGTGCCAGGTGTGACTACTGATGAGCTAAATACAATTTGTCATGATTATATTGTAAATGTGCAAGATGCTATCCCTGCGCCACTAAATTACCACGGTTTTCCTAAGTCGGTATGTACCTCTGTAAATCATGTAATTTGCCACGGTATTCCAAATGACAAACCGCTAAAAGATGGCGATAGCGTCAACATTGATGTAACCGTAATTAAAGACGGTTACCACGGCGACACCTCAAAGATGTTTCATGTAGGTACGCCTAACATTCAAGGTAAACGCCTTGCACAAGTAACACAAGAAAGCCTATACCTTGCCATTAAAATGGTAAAACCAGGTGTGCGTTTAGGCGATATTGGTGAAGCAATTCAAAAATACGCAGAGAGCTTTAACTACTCAATTGTACGTGAATACTGCGGCCACGGTATTGGTAGCGAATTTCACGAAGAGCCTCAAGTAATGCACTACGGTAAAGCAGGTACTGGCGAAACACTTAAAGCTGGTATGTGTTTAACAATAGAGCCAATGGTTAACGCAGGTAAACGCCAGTGTAAACTTTTAAAAGACGAGTGGACGGTAGTTACACGCGACCGTAGTTTGTCTGCACAGTGGGAACACACCCTATTAGTGACTGAAAATGGTGTTGAAATTTTAACGCTGCGATCAGATGATACTATCGACAGGATTATCGAACACTAATAAATACCGAGCCACTTGATAAAAGTATTTAACCTCTAATCTGGTTAATATATTTAATAACATACTGAATTATATGTAATATTTATTTTATAATTCCCAAGCTGGAGATTTTCAGTGAAAACAAATCGAATCGACTTGCAAATAGCGAGCCTATTTGCAAGTCGATTCAACACTGTTAACACTGAAAATAGCCGCTGGGGATAGACTTATTACTTCACGTTCAGGTTATTTATCAATGCTAACGGTTCAATAAGGAGCCAGCCCACGTGGCATTACCCAACAAAGTAAAAAAGTTACTTAGCGATGCTGAGCAACTGAGCGATTATCGCGATTGTTCTAGCTATTTTTATAAGTGGTTACATAACGAATTTTCTAAGCAACCAGTTGGTAATTTAATTAATGCCCGGGCTGAGTTTATAGACCGCCTGCTAATTAAACTGTTTCATGTTTACGATTTAGCTCACGAGCCTGATCTTGCCCTTATTGCCGTGGGCGGGTATGGCCGTGGCGAACTACACCCCTACTCCGATATTGACTTTTTATTGCTTGTTACGCAGCCGCCTAGCGAGCAAATATGCGAAAAAATAGGCCAGTTTGTTACCATGCTATGGGATCTCAATTTAGAGATAGGCCACAGCGTACGTACCATTGAACAAGCCATTGAGCAAAAACGTGAAGACGTTACCTTTGCCACCAGCTTGCTCGAAAGCAGGCTCATTTTTGGTAATCACATTGAGTTTGAAAAACTCAAAACGCATATTATAGAAACCCCCGTTTGGCGCTCAGGCGAGTTTTTTGTAGCCAAAGTGCAAGAGCAAAACCTACGCCACAAAAAGTGCCACGGTACTGCTTACAACCTAGAGCCAAACATAAAAGAAAACCCCGGTGGCCTTCGCGATTTACAAACCATTATTTGGGTTGCTAAAAAGCACTTTAGAGCCGAAACCCTACAAGAGCTAATTAGCCACGGCTACTTAACGCATGAAGAGTTTCAGGAGCTTTCGGAGTGCCTAGAAAACCTTTGGAATATTCGCTTTGCACTGCATTTAGCCGCTGGGCGCTCAGAAAACCGTTTGTTGTTTGACCATCAACCACACACAGCTGAAATACTTGGCTTTGGTAGCGATGGTAAAGCCTCGGTTGAGCGCATGATGAAACGCTTATTTAGAATTATGAGCCGCGTGCGCGAGCTTAACCAAATGCTGCTATCGTACTTTGAAGAAAGTATTATGCCAGAGAGCAGCGAAGCGCCAGTGATTGAGTTAGACAAAGACTTTGAACGCGTTGGGCACCAAATTAGGGTTAAAAACCCATCGGTATTTTTTAGACGCGATCAACTTTTTGTTTTGTTTGAGCATATTGCCGACAACCCCGAAATTACCCATATTTACCCAAGTACTATTCGTACCATTAGGCAAGTACGCAGGCGCCTATTAGGTGACTTACAAGATTACGCAGCGTGTCGCGAGGCATTTATGCGTATAGTAAAACACCCTAACGGCATGGGCCGCGCATTCACGCTCATGCACAAACACGGCATGTTGGCCGCGTATTTACCACAATGGCGTAATATATTTGGGCAAATGCAATTTGACTTATTTCATGCCTACACAGTAGATGAGCACACCCATAAATTAATCAATAATATTTACCAATATTTTGATAAATCTAAAGTGAGTGAGTTTCCTATTTGTAGTGAAATAGTAACCCGAATGGATAAGCCTGAGCTGCTTTATTTAGCGGGTATTTTTCATGATATTGCTAAAGGGCGTGGCGGCGATCACTCAGAGCTAGGCTCAGTGGATGCCATTGCTTTTTCTAAATTACATGGCTTCCCATCATCTGATGGCAAGCTTATATCGTGGCTAGTTGGTAACCATTTACTTATGTCGGTTACTGCGCAGCGTAAAGACATAAATGACCCAGGTGTTATTAAAGACTTTGCCTCACGTGTAAAAACAGAGCGCCAACTCGATTACCTCTATTGTTTAACCGTTGCCGATATACGCGCAACCAACGACAACTTATGGAATGATTGGAAAAACACTCTACTACGCGAGTTATACTTGCATACTCAGCGTGCATTACGCCTAGGGCTTGAAAACCCAATGGATCAACGCGACCAAATACGCGATAAAAAACACCAAGCTAAACAGCGCTTACTTAATTTGGGCTACCTAGAAAACCAAATTGATTTAATTTGGAGCCGCTTTAAAGCCAATTACTTTACTGCCTTTAGCGAGCAGCAAATATCATGGCAAACCGAGCACCTATTAAAATGCGCAGACTTAAGCCTACCCAGTGTCATTGTTTCTGATAAAGCAATGCATGGTGGCACGCAAGTGTTTGCTTATAGCCCATATTCTGGGCCGTTATTCGCTCGCTTAGTTAGCGTAATTGGTTCTAAAAAGGCGCAAATACAACACGCTCAAGTGCTTACTACCAAAGATGGCTACGCCCTATTTAACTTTGTAATACTTGAAGTGAGCGGCGACCCTATTGCAAGTAGCCGTGCTCAGTCAATTAAACGTGGGCTTGAGCAAGCACTTAGCGAACCACGTAAAAAAATACGCTTTAAAAAGAATCGCTCGCAACGATTTAAAGACTTTAATATTAAACCTAAAATAGTGCTGCGCCCTCATGCACGTAAAGATCGCAGCCTAATAGAAATTCAAGCTGTTGATATACCCGGTTTACTTACTAAAATTGCCGAAGTTTTCCAAGCGCATTTATTACACATTCACGCAGCCCGTATTACAACGGTAGGTGAACGTGCAGAGGATTTCTTTGTCGTATCAAATAACGAATACCAAGCGCTGACTGATGAAGAGCAAGCCAAAATTCATCAGGCATTACGTAAAAAATTCAACGCCGAAACAGAATAAGGACACACCATGTCAGATTTAAAAACCATGATAGAAAACGCCTGGGATAACCGCGATAGCATTAGCCCAAGCAGCGTATCTAGCGATGTAAAACAAGCGATTATTGACGCACTAGAGCTTCTTGATAGCGGCGCAGCCCGTGTTGCTGAAAAAATATCAGGCGAATGGGTCGTACACCAATGGCTTAAAAAAGCCGTTTTATTATCGTTCCGTATTCGCGATAACCAACCAATGAACGACGGCGTAAATCAGTTTTACGATAAAGTACCGCTTAAATTTAGCGACTACACACCGGAGCAGTTTCAGCAAGGTGGCATGCGCGTAGTACCAAATGCTGTAGCACGTAAAGGCAGCTTTGTAGGTAAAAACGTCGTACTTATGCCATCGTATGTGAACATTGGGGCATTTGTAGATGAAGGCACCATGGTTGATACATGGGCAACTGTTGGCTCGTGTGCACAAATTGGTAAGAACGTACACTTATCTGGCGGCGTGGGCATAGGCGGCGTTTTAGAGCCACTACAAGCTAACCCAACCATCATTGAAGACAACTGCTTTATTGGCGCACGCTCTGAAATTGTTGAAGGTGTAGTAGTAGAGGAAGGCGCTGTAATTTCAATGGGCGTTTACATTAGCCAAAGCACTCGTATTTACGACCGTGAAACCGGCGAAATTCACTACGGCCGAGTACCAGCAGGCGCTGTAGTTGTGCCAGGTGCATTACCATCAAAAGATGGCACTCACAGCCTATACGCTGCAATTATCGTGAAAAAAGTAGATAAGCAAACACGCGAAAAAGTAGGCATCAACGCCCTACTACGCTCAATTGATGATTAACCGTAGGTTGGGTTGAGTGAAACGAAACCCAACGATACTTAAAAGTTAACTGCTAAAATTTAACTTTAATTAAATATAAAAAAGCTCTAGACCTTTGGTTTAGAGCTTTTATGTTTAGATACTATGTTCGTTAATTAATTGAATTATAACTTAATCACTTTATTTATCAGTTAAACTTTAAAGTAATCTAGCTTTGACTTTTGATCTTCAGCTAATTTAGACAATTCATGACTCGCTGCAGCGGCTTGAGTAATGCCCGTTACATTTTGGCTCACTAAATCATAAATATTTGTCAGATTCACATTTATATCTTTAGTGACTTGGCTTTGCTCTTCCGAGGCTGTTGCCACTTGCGTATTGGTATCCGTCAACGATTCTATAGCTTTAGTTATATCACTTAATGAGTCACTTAGCTGGCTAGATAATGCTTGGTTACCTTTGAGCATTTCAATACTTGTATGCATGCTATTGTTAGCCTGACCTGATTGAGTTTGTAACTCTTCTATTATTATTTGAATCTCTTTCGTTGACTCTTGGGTTCTGGCAGCTAGCATTCTCACTTCATCAGCAACAACAGCAAAACCACGCCCGCTCTCTCCAGCTCGAGCAGCTTCAATAGCAGCATTCAGCGCTAACAAATTAGTTTGATCTGATATTTCCTCAATGACCTGGATCACTTGCCCTATTTTATCAGATTGCTCTTTGAGTGAATTAACTACATTTGCAGCATCTTCTAACTGTATAAACATTTTCCCGCTTGCTTCACTACTTTGTTTAAACATAACCATACTTTGTGAAGCCAATTTATTTGCCTCTTGAGATGCACTATCAGCAACTACTGCATTATTAGCGACTTCCGCTGAGGTCCCTTCAAGTTCATTTACTGCTGAGGCAACTTGCTCAACTTCATACTTTTCTTGATCTGAGTTACTACTTGACTGAGTCATCACCGTAGCAAGCTCAATTGCGGAAGACGAAACCTCAATACTTATTCTGCTAAGGGATTTTACCGTTTGATGCAACTGATGAACGGTTAAGTTTACATCGCGGGCTAGTGCCGAAATCTCATTCTTACCTTGCTCATCTGCATTAACTAGTAAGTTACCTTGTGCCACTTGCCTCATTGTTTCCTGTAGTGCTTGTATTGGCTTTACAATAAGGTTTGCAAGAACCCAACTAATATAAACAGCAGCAATTAAAATCACCAATAACCCAACTAAAGACCAGTTAAGGACGTAAGTATGGGCCGCTTCACTGTGCTGAATATTAGTTACTGTTACTGTGTTTAACTTCTCAGATAGTGCATCTATCGCAGATAGCATTTTTTGCCCCAGCTCACGATATTGACTACTTGCAGAATTATATTGTGATTGTTGAGCTGAGCTTAACACTTGGCTTAGCTTAGAGTTTAGAAGAGGAAACATTGTGCTTTGTGAAAACCCTACATATTGGTTAACTGCACTCTTTAAACTGTTGACTTCACTTTCTAGCCCCTCCATTTGATTAATAACGTCTAAGCTTTTATTAATATTAGATTTTTTTTGCTGCAAAACACTAACATAGGTTTTCAAATCATCCGCTGTAAACAAACTATAAATAGCTTTGATACGCATGTCATAAGTATTATTAACTATTTGATTTAAAGATGATTTATATGTAATGAGATCACTAGTTGCGCGGCTCACCTTAGAAAAAGCATTGCCTAACTGACTTGAGCTATAAAGTAAGCCTATTAAAATTAACGTAATACTGAATAATACCGGTACTAAAATTTGCATTTTTACCGACAAAGAATTAAAAAATCTGCGCATTAAACCACTCCTGAGTATTTGTCCGTTGTTTACAGAGCCTGCAAAGCTCAAATGATTAAAAAATAAGAAGATCAATAAAATAAGCGCAGGATTATCGATTACAAATGTTACAATTGCAAAAAAATAAACAAGCAAAATCTCACTAGGAAAGAAAAAAGTAGAGCAAAGAAGATTTGTCTTATATTAATAGTCATACAGTTCAATCAAGAACGCAGCATAATGAAGTTTTTTAGAGTTGCATTCTATGACATTACCCAAAATGGAAAATTGCATAATTTAGAATGAAATATTTTAAATATATCTGCTGAAATTTAAAAAAGCTGTTTTCACATGAATTAAAAGCATAAAGAACAAACACAACTCGATGTAAATGATCAAACGTTTTTATCGGTAATATCAATAACAACAATCAGCTCTTAAAATAATTGAAATAAAGAACGTTGTTACGCACGGCTGCTCGCCACAAACAGATATAACTCACGCAACGTTAAATAAAATAGCGACCACAGAAGAGGACGCTCCCTTTGTCTGTCAAAGAAATATACGTATACATAACAAACGACTGAATTAGCCAACACACCCAAGATATAATAAGGTAGTAAAGCATACTTGAAAGTTAGCAATTAATATTAAGGATTAATATGACAAAAACTGCTTTACGCTCAACTATTTTGCTACCGGTATTTTTGCCCGCGGTATTTATTATTCTGCTTTTGGTCATTGGTACAAGTAGCAACCCTGAACTGGCAGGGCAAGCATTCAGTGTCGCCCTCAAGTGGATAACAGAAACCTTTGGCTGGTTTTATATGTTATCAGTTGCCATCTTCTTAGTTTTCATCGTTTGTGTTGCCGCCTCCAGCTGGGGAAATATCAAGCTGGGCCCTGATCATGCGCAACCGCAATACAGCTTTGGCGAATGGTTCGCCATGCTATTTTCGGCCGGTTACGGAGTCGCATTACTTTATTTTGGTGTAGCAGAACCCGTGCTCCATTATGCATCTCCACCTGCGGGCGCTGCAGAAACCGTTGATGCCGCTAAGCAGGCTATGCAAATTGCATTTTTTCATTGGGGTTTTCATATATGGGCAATTTATGGGATTGTTGGTTTAGTACTTGCTTACTTTGCATTTCGCCACGGTCTTCCGCTGTCTATTCGCTCAGCCTTGTATCCACTTATTGGTGATAAAATATATGGCCCTATTGGGCACACTGTTGATGTGTTTGCCATATTAGGCACGCTATTTGGTATTGCCACAACGTTAGGGCTTTCGGTTACTCAAATTAATGCCGGGCTGCACTACTTATGGCCAAGCATCCCTATTAATACCACGGTACAAATTACCGCTATTGTTATTATTACCGCAGCGGCAACGTTTTCTGTGGTGGCAGGTATGGATAAAGGTGTGAAGCGTTTATCTATAATAAACATGACACTCGCCGTATCATTAATGGCCTTTGTGTTTTTTATTGGCCCGACTATTCATATTCTTGAATCGTTTTTACAAAATACCGGCAGCTACCTCAGCGGTATTGTTGAGCGTACTTTTAATTTACAAGCCTATAGCCGTAGTGATTGGATTGGTAACTGGACTCTATTTATATTTGGCTGGACTATAGCGTGGGCACCCTTTGTTGGTATGTTTATCGCTAAAATTAGCCGCGGCAGAACCATTAGGCAATTTGTTGTGGGCGTGATGCTAGTTCCGACTATTTTTACCTTTTTATGGTTTTCTGTATTTGGCGATACCGCGCTAAATTTAATAATGAATGAAGGGTTTAATACTTTAATAACCGATGTTCAAGCAAACCATGCCGTTGCGCTATTTCAATTATTTGAAGTGCTACCGTTATCGTTTATTATTTCGTTACTGACGGTTATTTTAATTATTACCTTTTTTGTAACTTCATCTGACTCGGGCTCGTTAGTTATTGACTCCCTCGCCTCTGGCGGGAGTATTGATACGCCGGCATGGCAACGGGTGTTTTGGGCTGTGCTTGAGGGCGCTGTGGCTGCTGTTTTACTAGTAGCAGGTGGGCTAAGTGCACTACAAACCATGACAATAGCCAGTGCCCTACCCTTTGCTATTATTATGCTTATTGCAACCGCGGGACTTTGGCGCGCACTTACCATTGAAGGCCATCGCGATACGAGCTTACAAGCACATGCGCTCAATAGCCGTAATGTTAACCTATCTCATTGGAAGCGCCGGTTAGCCGCTATGGTTAATTATCCGAATAAGGAAAAAGTGCATACCTTCATTAGTAGTGTGGTGGTAAAAGCAATGCAAGCTGTTCAAGCAGAATTAAAAGCGCGCCAGTGGCATGCCGAGGTAGATTTTGATACTGACTTAGGCCGCGCCCATTTAACCGTACTACGCCATGAACATGTTGATTTTGTGTATGACATTCGTCTTACTGAGCACCCAATGCCAAGCTTTGCCTACACTGAGCTAAAACCGGATGTTGATAACTCCGAGATGTATTACAAGGCAGATGTTTTCTTGCGCCGCGGTGGGTTATCTTACGATGTATATGGCTACAGTGAAGATGATATTGTGAAGGACATTCTTGATCAATTTGAGAATTACTTGCACTTTTTAGGTAACAGCCCAGGGGAACTTCCGTGGGATATGGCCGAACACGATGACATGTTAAATAGCGACAAACCTTAAATAAGCGCTTTATTTAACAGCGCAATTTTGATGCAATAAAAAAGGCACTTAAAAGTGCCTTTTTAGTCTGCTCAATTAATTTTTTAATTACAGCGCGTTAAATACGTCGTCTGTTTTAGCTGCGCAAATAAAATCGTTTTTGTGCAGGCCTTTAATTGAATGGCTCCACCACGTTACGGTTACTTTGCCCCACTCGGTTAATAAACCAGGGTGATGGCCTTCATCTTCTGCCATATCACCTACTTTATTAGTAAACGCCATAGCTTGTTTAAAGTTTTTAAACTTATAAACACGCTCAAGTTGCATAATGCCGTCGCGTACCTCTGGTACCCAGTCTGGAATTTTTGTAATAAGTTGGGCAAGCTCTTCCTCAGATACCTTTGGCGCATCTACGTGACAGGCTTCGCATTTTTGTTCACTTAATGAAGACATTTTAAATCCTTACTTTAGCGTTTCTTTTTAAATTAAAGTTAACCGGCTAATTTTTCTTTAGGTGGAAATTTTGGGTCGTGCAAACCAAGCGCTTTAGCTTGCTCAACCAAAGTCATAATATCCATTTGCGATATATCAAACAGATCATGAATCGAATTTATGGTGTAGTACTGTGGTTGCATAATATCAATGCGGTACGGCGTACGCAGCACATCAATTACGCTCATAGGCGTTATCTCTGGTGTATCTGAATACACGTACTGGGTTTCACCTGGGCTTGATAATATACCACCGCCATATATACGCAGGCCTTTTTCGGTTTGCATTAAACCAAACTCAACGGTAAACCAATACATACGTGCAAGGTATACACGATCTTTTTTCTGCGCTGCATACCCTAATTGGCCGTATTTGTGTGTGAATTCGGCAAAGTCAGGGTTTGTTAGCATAGCGCAGTGGCCAAATATTTCATGGAAAATGTCAGGCTCTTGCAGGTAGTCAAACTCTTCTCGACTACGAATAAACGTCGCTACCGGAAATTGTTTGTTTGCCAATAACCTAAAAAATTCATCAAAATCGATAAGCGCAGGTACAGGCGCTACTTGCCAACCGGTGGTGGCAAGAAGCACTTCGTTAAGTTCGCTTAACTGCGGAATACGATCGTGTGGTAGGTTTATTTTTTTAAGCCCATCCATGTATTCATCACAAGCTTTGCCTTCTATGCACGCAAGTTGGCGCGTAACAAGCTCAGACCAAATTTTATTTTCTTCTTCGCTCCAATGAATAACACCGTTTTCATCGGGTGTTTTAGAGGTGTATTTACTTGCTTTAGCCATAATAACCTTCTTGGGGTTAAGCCCTAAATGTGTGTCAGTGTGATACTCAAGATTAGTGAATATCTAATGAAGCCATACTATGCAAAAGTGAAGAAAAGTTTAATAGTTAGGCGGATATCTACATTTAGCACGATCCCCTAAAGTGTATAGTTAAAATTACACCATCGGCATTAATATTATACAACCACAAAATTAAAGGCGTTAAGGGTAAATTAAACTGTACATAAATAAATACAGCTAACAAATTAATGTAAAAGCTTGGTTTAAGTCGTCAATAATATCGTTAACATCTTCAAGCCCTACAGAGAGCCTTATTAAGCCATCACTTATGCCTGCGGCTGCTCGCTCCTCGGGTGTGTAAGGGGAATGCGTCATTGATGCGGGGTGCTGAATAAGCGTTTCGGCATCACCTAAACTTACAGCAAGTGTGCAAAGCTTCATGCTATCTATAAACTGCGCTCCTTGAGCAAGGCTGCCTTTAATTTCAAATGCGATAACGCCGCCTGCGGCTTTCATTTGCTTGCCTATATATTTGTTGCCAGGGTGCGATTTAAGTCCAGGGTAATAAACAATATTAACCTGTGGGTGCGTCTCTAAATATTCGGCAACCGTTTGCGCGCTTTGGCAATGGCGCTCCATGCGTATGGCTAAAGTTTTTAATCCGCGATTAATAAGCCATGCGTCGTGCGGGCTTATGGTGGCACCAATATCTTTAAGTACCGTCATTTTTATTAAGTTAATGTGCTCATGCGTTCCACACACAAGCCCAGCCACTACATCGCCATGGCCGTTTAAGTACTTAGTGGCACTGTGCACAATAATATCTATGCCGTACTGCTTAGGTGATTGCAGCAGTGGCGTTAAAAAGGTGTTGTCGACCACACTAATTAAATTATGTTGCTTAGCGAGCCCGCCAATTAAGGCTAAATCAATGACTGCCATTGTGGGGTTGATTGGCGTTTCTACAAATATCATTTTTGAATTAGGTTTTATAGCAGCGCGAAGCTCGCCCTCGTTGGTCATATCAACAAAAGTAACTTCTATTCCCCAGCGCGGTAACATGTGAGCAAAAAACGCAAAAGTACATCCATATAATGCACTTGATGCAATTAAATGATCGCCCTGCGATAAAAAGCTTAATACCGACGCCGATACAGCACCCATACCTGTGGCGGTAGCTGCTGCGGCTTCGCAGCCCTCTAACTGTGCTACTTTTTGCTCAAGTTCGGTGGTGGTTGGGTTACCTAGGCGGGTGTAGATATAACCGGGCTCATCGCCTGCAAAACGCGCGGCACCTTGTGCTGCATTTTCAAAATGAAAGGTAGAGGTTTGATACAAAGGCGACGTGAGTGCGCCATGCGGATCGTTTGCTTTTTGCGGGCCATGAATACATTGGGTATTAATATGCTGCTTGCTCATTGTGTGCTCTCGTTTTTATTATGTGTGTCAATTACATAAATAAAACGCACCGCAGTTTAAATCACAAGCATGCCGGATGCTCAGATGGCTATTTGTGCAAAAACCGCTCAGCGCGGTTTTGTACACAAATATTGCCACTGCTACTTTAGGACGTTGGCTCGGCCTTTTTACGGCTCATAATTTTGCTGGCAATACTTTGCACTGTGCCTTTTAACAAGCTGCGTTTGTTTTCAAGCCGTGGTAATGGGCGGCTAAGCTCCATTGCTTTGTAACCAATACGTGCTGTAAAAATACCGGCGCTTACACCTTGCGCTGCACGCCCCGAAAGCTTACCTAAAAGCTCAGCACTGAGTGCTGTGGCTGCTAAATCAGATACAAGCTCAGCACTGCCTACAAACATAACTTGTTTTATTAGCATACGGTAGAGCTTAATGCGGCTTGCGTAACCAAAACCAATGCCATAAATTTTACCAATTTGCTCTATTAACTTAGTACCGCGCCAAAGTACCGCCATCATGTCCACCAGCGCAAGGGGGCTTAGGGCAACAAGCAACGCTGACTCTGTCGCAAAGCGGTTTATAAGCTTTTTAGCTTGCGTGTCTTGCGTTATAAGTAAGCTATTTGCGTAAAGGGTCATTATTTCTTTATCGCTATGATGGGTAGCCACTTGGTTTTTAAACGCATCGAAGTTGTCGAGCTGTTGGTGCTTATTTAGTTTTTCAAGCCAGGGTAATGCGCCACCTACTTGCTCACTATTTAAGAGTCTGTCGGCTTCTTGGCGGTGTAATTGATTACGCTTTAAACTGCGCAGCATTCTGTATTCGCGCCATAGCATGCGCCCAATTAGCAACACACCGCTTACCACCGCCGTTAAATACACGCCGCCTAAAATGACCGACTGCTGAAACGCAAACACTAACGAATACGCAAATTCTAAAAGCACTAACACTAAAAAGCTTACAGCAAACACCCCTTTAAGCGTTTGCCATTTAGATTTTTTATATACCGGCTCTAGGTCTATTTCTTCATCAAGAAGTTCATCTTCAGGCTCTTCAATGTATTCACTTTGACCCTGGGTAATTATTTTTGCAGGAGCAAGCGTTGCCTCAACCTGTTCATCAGCTTGGCTATCAATTCGCCTACCCGCTTGAAAAGTTTGCTGTGTGTCGTTCATGATAATTTGTCTCCTAACAAGTACTGCATCACATGATCAAGGCGAATATGCTTAAGTTGCTTATCGGGGTTTGGCATAGGCGCAAACGATAAAAACTCAAAGCCCTGCGCTGGCCACTCATTTTTATTAAGCATGCGCTTTGGTGGCTGTGGGGGTAAATAAGTAAGCCAATCTTGCTCGTTAAGTGGTTTGCCATAAATGCAATCAAGCGTTTGGCCTTTATCGGCCACTTGGCGCGGCTGCGTTGCTGCAATTGACGACATTGCCATGGTTTCTATTTGTACGCCATCAAACTTTAAGTGATTACTTTGCTCATGCACTAGCGAGTCAAGTAGTAGTGCTAAGTCTTTATGGTGCTTTGCACTTATATGATCTGACTTATTTGCAGCAAACAGTATTTTATCTATATTCGGTTTAAATAAACGCTTAAAAAATCCCGACTCGCCGTAATTAAAGTGTGCGAGTAATTGGTTTATTACACTACTTTGCTCTTGGAGTGTTTCGTGGCCTTCATTTAAAGCGCTGAGTACGTCTACCAACACAATTTGGCGGTCAAAGTGTTTAAAGTGCTCATTATAAAATGGCTTAACCACCTCTTTTACATAGGCGTTAAAGCGCTTAATTAAATGCGCTAAGTTAGAGCCTGCCACTACCTCATCACTTTTTATATGCTGCGCATTTACCGGAAAAAACAACAAAAGCGGCGCACCTTGTAAGTCACCAGGCATAAGCATGCGCCCAGGTTGTAACATGGCAAGCTTAGTATCTTTTTTAAGGCCCACCAGCATACTTTGATAAAGCGCCGCAATGTGTGCAAGCAAGCCTTCATCTACAGGCGCATTTAAATCAAGCTGTTCAAGCGCGTTTAAAAATTCAGTAGAGGCATTCACACGTGGGTGCTGTAGTAACAGCGGGTATTGTTGCTCGCACCACTGACTATAGCTTTGCTCAAGCATAGGTAAATCAAGTAGCCATTCACCTGGGTAGTCGATAATATCTAAATACAGCGTAGATTGCGGCGAAAAATGCCCACGCAACCCAGATGCGCTTTGGTATTTAATCGCTAAACGCAGGGTGTTAATACGCTCGGTTGATGCAGGCCATGTAGGCTCCCCATCGCTTGGGAGCAAGGCATTAAGCGCCCGCGGATAGTCAAACGTAGGCACTTTTAACGCCTCTTGCGGCACCACTTTGGTGGCTATATGGCGGTGCTCTCGCATTACATCAAAAAACGGTAAGTTTTTATCATCGCTTTGTGTTGTAAGGTGCTTAACAAGTGCGGTAATAAACGCGGTTTTACCACTGCCACTTAGACCGGTTACGGCCAACTTTACGTGTTGATCTAAACTGCGATGAAGGGCTTTTTGGGCTGAACCTTTAATACTTTTAAAGGTTTTTTTGGCAAATGAAGTGCTACTCATAATGGGCTAGCACTTCATTGATGCTGTTAATCACCGAACAAAGTGCTATTAAATCCTTTAAAGTTTGTTGATTTCACGGCTAACCGTAAACTCGCTTGAAGTAACATGGCGCTCCATATCTTGAAGACGCGTGTCTATTCGCGTTAAACGCTCTTTTAAGTCTTGCAATGCGCGGCGCGGTGGCTCGCCTTTTTGCCATACTTTAAATTTAACTTCTAGCGGATCGTCAGTTTTAGTTGAGCTACTAGTATGTATAGTTGTGGGGTC
>CERR01126742.1_pt1 | contig 14642 bp, 13 predicted proteins | sample 530841 | NCBI WGS metagenome assembly CERR01 (sample SAMEA2621021, study PRJEB7988) | marine metagenome | biome: marine biome (ENVO:00000447); feature: surface water layer (ENVO:00002042); material: "saline water (ENVO:00002010), including plankton (ENVO:xxxxxxxx)" | depth 5 m | reverse complement strand
TACCGCATCTAAATCCTATCATTTCTGGGTATCCTAATGTTAAATCATATTTGATATCATTTGCATTTAAAATATTCCATGTTTTTTTTACATCAAACATTAGGTAGTGTTGTCGACTATATTCTATTTTTCTTTTAATTTTTTTTGACAATCTATTAATCTCTCTTTTAGAATATTCATGATTGTTATAAGTTATTTTACTTGGATGTATACCAAGTTTATGATTTTTACTTTTCAAAATATTATTTATCGGTTCCTCTACTTCATTTAAAGAGTATAAAAATTCAAATTCATCTTTTTCTAGACACATAAATAAGAATAAAGAGCTAATATTATAACTGTTACTTAATTCAATAATTTGATCAAAATTATAATAAGGATCTTTTTTATTATTTCTTCTCGACTCCATGAATTCTTTAAACCCATTTAAATAATTTTTCTTTCCAATATTTACTATAGAGTGCTTTAACAGGTGTTTGATAGTCCATCTCTTAATTAAATCAATATCATGGGTCAGCATAACATCAAAAGAATATTTTTTAAATATGATTTTTGAATCAAGAAAGGAGATGGCATCTTTTAAGAATTCAATATATTCATTGACAATTGGTCTAGCAATTATATCAAACCTATCAGCAAGAGAATTTTCATACTGATATCTATTCAATTTATCATGATTTGAATTTAGCTCTTCAAGTCTTGATAGAAAAATAAAAGCAGTTCCAATAATATCATTATTTATACTAATAGATTCATTGTTCATATGAAAATCTTTGTTGCCATACATACCAAAAAGTTTATGGTTATTTTTAATTCTAATATTTGTATTAAAACTTAATTTGGGATATTCATACTCTTCCCATTCCTTTTGATGGCTTTGAGATAATAGAAATGTATCTGATATAATAATTTTTTTATGATTTGGTAAAATAATCTCATACCTATCAATATCGCATATTTCATAAGACACTTTAATACCTAAAATGTCAGAAAAAATAACACTCAAGATATATTTTTTTTCTCTAAAGTGAATGTTATTAATCTTTATTTTTATCATATTTATATCTTTTAAATGTTTGGTGAGTTTAGATTCTTAAAATATGTCTTTTTATTAAATATACAATAGTCCAAATATATGGCATTGGGTCAGATAACGAAAATATTGAGTGGATTTTTTCCCCTTTATTCTCTCGAATTCTCTGAATGATATTGTGCCTAAATCTTTTTTTGCATCCAATTCCAACAAAAAAATACCAAAAATCATATATTGAATTAATCCATACTAATTCTTTATCGCTAGTACCAGTAAATTTGTAGTCACTATATCCACATGCATCACCATATGCTAATAAAGGTAGATTTACTCCGGAATTTAATGCTGATAAGTTCCACATACCTGGCCTCGCATTAATTTCAATTAGTTTGAATTCATTACTATTTTTATCAAACTTAAACTCAGTATTAGCAATTCCATGAAAGCCCAGTGTTTCAATTAAATTAATACCTATTCTTTCTAATTCTAAATTTGGTATAACCCTTCCTGCTGAAATTGTCCCAGCTTCTGGGGGAATTTGGCGCAATTTATGCCCGATTGACCAAGCAATTACTTTTCCTTTTTTATTAGAGTAAGATGTAAATGTGTACAATGACTTTGCATCACCGGCGATAATTTCTTGCAGTATTACTCTTCTATTTTCTAAACCAACATTATTCATTTGCACAACTACATCCTTAAGATCATCCGCATCTTGAATAATGTAATTTCTTGATTTCCAATTTAGTTTCTCCATGAAACCAATTGTTTCAACAGGTTTAAGTATTAATGGAAAATTAAAATCTGGCAATTTTTCAATAATATCGGATGTGTTTTTAGGAAAATATGATTTAGGATGCGGTATATTGTGTATGTTACATTGATTATACAAGTATTCTTTATCATAACATTTTTCAATTATGCCCCAATCAGACATAGGAAAGAGTATAAATTTCTCCAATTTTTTTTTATTCTTTAGAAGCGGCACTAACCAAATATCATTTGTTATAAAACATATAGGTTTTAAGCTTTGATTTTGTGCGTATTCAATAACAAATTTTATAAATTCTTCTTCATTTTCAGGAGGTGGTGATTGAATATAAGAGGCAAATCTAGATTGTGCAGCAAGACACGGTTTGACATCAAAAACATCTGATTCAATACCTTCTTTTGCTAAAGATCTAACTAACCCTAGACCATTTACAAAACCACCAAAAATTAAACCTCTAGGTTTCATTTAAATTCTTTTCTTGCTTTTAACATCTGTATATTTGATTCAATAATACTAAGCCGCTTCTCAATACTCATGGGCTTATTGTCAGTATCTGATATCAACATCTGGCCTTCAAATATCCTGGTTTTCCATTTTGTTGCAAATCTAAATTCATCTCTGCAGTGCCAAAGTTGTGGCACTGGGAAATAACCGGCCTTATAAATATTATAGCAACCTTCCGGAGTATAGAGGTTGACAAAATTTCTTTCCATATGGTTTATCATAGCTTTTGCTTGGAAAAATAATTGATTATGCATATTTGTAACCATAGCCATAGCACTTGGTGAAAAGATATCTAGGGCTTCTTTATCAGAAAGATAGCTGTCAATTGATTGGCGAGTAATTTGAGCGCTCTTATTTATAATTGGAGGTGTAGCCAATTCAACAGCCTCTGAATAACTAACGACATGAATTATTTCTGGGGATTTTCTTTCTAATAAATCTGTCATAAGCATAGAAACAGAGCCAAGTTGTATTTTTGCTTTATTGAGATTGGGAGAAAAATATGATAGTCCTGCTCGAGGCTGAGAAATTATTTTAAATTGATCATCTTTGAGCTCTTCTACCAATGAAAGTAATACTTTAAATTTTGCAATATCACCAATGCCACTAATCATTTTGGGTGTATTAAGCATCATTTGAAGAATGATTGTTTTTATTCCAATTTTCTTTGCAATCTTTACGGCTAGAAAAGTTGCAACAATTCCAGACAAATCATCTGAACCTCTAAATGAGAAGTGGTGTGAAATATTTGGTTCAAAAGGCTTATTATTTTTAGCTATAACACGCAGCGCATTAATATGTTGGGTTAAAGTTTCATATACTGATAATGGCCCTCTACCATCAGCCAAATTAAACCACCAAAATGATAATGCGTGCCATGCGGTATTTATTGTCCTTTCCAACATTGCTGCATAGCTTGGAATATTGTTTGTTGCTGAATACGATCTCACCAACATTCCTCCAGCAGCCGATCTAATATCTTCAAACTCTTTTTCGCTATTTACAGGAACTCCACCTCCATTTTGAATTCCATCCCAATTTCTGCCAAACATCTCTTGGGTTAACTGTGAGGCTCCCACCGAAACGATATCTAGATGACCAGCACCATCCAATTCTTTTAACCAATTTTGAAACTTATCTAATGCCTCAACCCTGTTTTCGGAGTAAGGTCCAACATGAGCTCTTAATAAAGGTAAATTAATTTTTTTATTTTGTAGTGCCGTGACTCTTTCTAATATTGTATCTTTTTTTGTTTTAAAACTTGGGTAAGTAAAATTTTGTAAAGCCGGGAAATCTTCAATGCCTTGTTCTTCAATTAATCTTCGAGAAAACTCCCATCTATCTGAATCATATGAAGATTGATCTAATAACCACTTCGGCATCCTATTACTTGGAACTCCATATATTTTCAAAGAATCAATAGGAGATTCATCCCCAACAAATAAATTGAATCTACTGCCAAATTTTTTTTTAATGAGTTCACATGATTTTGGTAAGCCAGCAAAGGTTATTTGTTGAATTTTATGGTTTTTTAATTCATTATCACTATCCATTAAAGATATTAACTTAGAGAACATATCAAAAGCATCATTTGGATCAAGACGATAACTAAATCCAATTGAGTTAATTTTCTTTTGCAATATCCACTCTTTTATAAGTATAAAGTTTTTTGGGTTGTTAACATCTTCAACAGCCTTTGAAACCTCTATTGGACAAATGTGAGTTTCATAGCCAGATTCCCTTAATAAACCAACCATACTTGCAACACCTAAGGTGTGTGCATCAACATGTGGCTTCACATAGCCAAAAATCATGAAATTCCTTTCCAAGCAGGGATTATACCTTCATAATTAAGCCTGACATCATAATCTAATAACATGCAAGCTGTATTTATTAAATTAGTAATATAAGGGACCTCTAAACCTAAATTAAGTGCTAAGTTTTCAATTGGGACAAGCCCATAAACCAGATCTTCATTAATATATCTATGATTTAATGATTTAGGTGATGAAATTTTTAAATAAGCTTCTGTTGTATGAAGTGCATTATAAATATTAGAATAATCTTTAGTGCCGTACTGCTCATGAAGCCAAACTGGTACTGATTTCACAGAGAAACCTAATTCTTTAGATATACTTATTCTTTCATCATCAATTTTTTGCATGTAAAAAGCTATTTCTTTAGAGATTAACTCTTTATAGAAAAGAAAATCCTGCGGATGGTGAATTAAACCTGCGTTAAATAACAAAGGTGTGCAATGTAAAACTAAGCCTACATTACTCATTGTTACTTTTTGATAATTATTTTCCTTATAAAAAATTTCTTTGAAGAACGCTGGCATCTTTTTTTCAATACTTTTTAATAATGAAATATCTGTTGACGAATACAATATTTTATTTTTTTTTGCCAACAAGGATATTAAAGCCTTTCCATCATGACGCGCAGCATAGGGTACAGTATCAGCTTCTGCTAAACTAGTTCCAAGATATTCCGCAAAGTTAATTGCTCCAAAAATTCTTCCAGGCACTAATATGATTGAAGGCATTTTTTCTTCAAGCTTGCTTTCTAAAATTGAGTTCGCCAAACCTTTATGCTCATTAGCAGGTATACAAACAAATACAAAGTCAGATCTAGTTAATGCCTTTTGTAAGTCTTCATTAATAAAATCATTTTTAAAAGCAAAGTCTACTAAGCCCTCAACATTAAATTCCTTAATTGATTTAAGATTATCTAAAGTTTTTCCAGGCCTGTTATACCCTTCAACTTCAAGACCTGCATGTTTCAGCATTGATATGATTGATAAGCCAGTATTGCCAAGACCTATAACGAGATATTTCATAGAGTACAAAATTTAAATTGATTAAAAATTACAATAAAGATAATAATAAAATTATCTTGGAGATTTACTAAATATTCTTGAAATGTAGTCTCCGCCTGATAATAAGTAATAATGTAACAGAAATAGAGAATATTCTATAAAAAGTACAATACTTAATATCGTAAACATTTTTTCTGGTCCTAATCCAAAATAATAACTTCCCAGAATAATACCCGTATTACTAACTAATAAAATAATACTTATATATAGTCCATAAATTTGTCTTTCAAATACTGTGTTAATCATGCTAACAGGCGTTGCTAGTAGTCTTACAAAAAAAATAGGTATTAATATTTGTGAATAGGTTCCAGCTACTCTCCAATTTTCTCCAAACACAAATGCAAATAAATCTTCAACAATAAAAAATAAAGCTACAAAAAAAGGTAAAGCTATTAAAAAAAGTTTTTTTACAGTGCTTTTAAAGATAATCCTTGCTTGACCTGTTTTTTCTTTTTCTTTGACTGCTGATTGAAAAAAAACCTGCCCAATAGAAACACCTAGTAAAGCTGATGGCAATCCAAGAACCCTTTGAGCCATGTAGTAATGGCCTAGCAAGGCGACATTATACAATGATGATAAGAGTACTGAAAATAAATTTGAATAAAGCTCAGTAGTAAAGCTACTTGGTAGAGATATCATTGGAAAATTTTTATACCTCTTAGCCATATTTATCATTTTTCTTTTTGTAATTTTTGAAATAAGAAGCTTATCTGTAAGAATGTTTTTTAAAAGCCTAGAATTTGCAGATAACTTGGAAAATATTTCACCACTTATTAGGCCGGTTACTCCACTTTTCATAAATCCTATAATTAAATGGGTAGAAGCTAGTACAATTGACCTTATGATATGTGCATTTCTGAGATCTTTATAGTTCTTTTTTCTATTGTTGTAATAATTTAATACATTCCAAAGCCCTAGCAGAAAAACGGTGATTGGAACGAAATATAGCCAAAAACCTAGCTCTTCATTGCCTATAAGGTTAACAAAAAATTCATTAAATAAAATAACTGAAATCAAAATTAATATTGACAATATAGAAGAAATGATAAAACCTAAAGCTGCTGTATTTATAGCATCTTCATCTTTTTCAGGAAGCATGATTGCAAGCTCATATCTTCCATTTGCAACACTTCCAATAATATTAGTTATAGCTAAAAATAGTGCAAAAAGACCAAAATCTTCAGGTGTATAAATACGCGTTAGAATTGGACTTATTGCAATAGGTATTGCTTGAGCTATTGTTGTGCCTGTCATTAGCGTCAGCACATTACGACTAAATTCAGACCTAGGTTTAAATAACTTTATTTTTACTACCTTTAATTAAATTATTATTTATCAAATATTTCTTTTCTGATCTTTGTAGCAGAAATTTTTTCAATATTAACTGGGGGTACATGTTCAATAATATCATATCCAACTCCACGTCCATAATTGACTGATTCAATATCAGGTATAATTATCACTTTTACTCTTTGACTTAAAATTAAATCATTTAATTCTTTTTCAACATTTGCTTTAACTTCTAAAGATGTATATGGATTATTTTCATCTGTGTCCATATCCCTTATGCAAATAAGAACATTTTTGTTTTCTTTTAGTCTTTCATCTATCAGCCAACGATGTCCTTTATGCCATGGTTGCCATCTACCTATAAACATTGAGTATTTCATTGAGACTTTCCTCTTCCGTTTTATGAGTTGTATCCATATCTAAAAAATTATTTTTTGGAGATTCATAATCCTTTACAAAATAGTTTTCTCTTCCTCTGATTTCATCAGTATGAAGATATACCTCTAGTACATTATACTTAGATTTAAATTCTTCTCTTAAAAATCTATAAGGAGATACAAGAGAGATAATAGGAATACAATTTTTATTAATTAGATAAGCAGCAATACTCATACCTAATCTAATATTAGCTTCTCTACCTTTTCTTGAATAGTCTTTATTTTGAAAAAGATCTCTTAGGTCATCACCATCGATATTAAAATATTTATATTTTTGATTGGCCTTTGAAAAATAAGATATCAATAAAGTAGCTAGAGTTGTTTTACCGCTAGCCGGTTGACCTGTAAGCCAGATAGCCTGATGTTTATCTTTCTTCTTTGTCATTAGATACTGCTCTTCCCTTTAATTTTTCCCAATCTTTTTCAGGCCTGACTACTAAATTCGTTTTCCATGCTCCTTTCAAAACATTCATTTCTATATCGTTCATATCGCCAAAACTAATAAGTGCTTGAATATCTTTTGGAAAACAACTACCGCCAAAACCTAATTTACCATCTGGACCAGGTACAGAAAGGTGAGAATGACCAATTCGTCCATCCATAACAAACCCTTCAATTGCTTTGTCCCAATCAACCGAAATTTGATCTGCAAGCATTCTCATTTCATTCAAAAAAGAAACTTTTGTAGCAAAAAATAAGTTATTCATGTACTTAATAAGCTCGGCAGTTTGAAAGTTTGTTTCAATAACTGGTAAAAAAGTTCCAAACCTGTCTTGATACAATTTTTTAACTTTTGAGGTATACTTCTCTTTTCCGCCAAGAATTACTCTAGTTTGATTGATAAAATCAAATGCTGCTGATCTTTCTGTTAAAAATTCAGGGTTGAATACAAAACGTAATTTGGGAAATTTTTGTTGAAACTTTTCTGTTGTTCCTGGCACTACTGTTGATCTCAATAACACTATATTATTATCGCTTTTATTAACATCATTTATTGAAGACAATGCATTTTCAACTATAGACAAATCCATATTACCTTTCGAGTCAGATGGAGTAGGCACGGACAAAAATATAAATTGAGAATCGTTTACAGTTTCATCTAAAGAGTTTTGTGAACGCTCTGGATTAGAATCATATATTTTGATATTGGCACCATAACTTGTTTGATGGGAAAAGCCATGCGCAACAGCTGAGCCAACAAACCCTTTTCCTATAATGCCAATTTTGACATTATCTTTTTTATCAGTTCTTATTGTCATTTTTTATATCTCCCTGTTTAATTATTTTGTCAATCCATCTTCAATAGTTCTAACAATTTTGTCAATTTCACTTTCCTCTAAATAAGGATGCATAGGTAAGCTTAAAATTCTTTTACCTAACTCTTCAGAAACTGGAAAATCTCCTTCTTTATAGTTTAAATATTTATATCCTTGTTGTAGATGGCCTGATATAGGATAATAAATTACAGAAGGTATATTGTTATTCATCAGATATTTTTGAATATTATTTCTTTTTGTTTCATCGGAAAATAAAATAGAAAATTGGGCATATACGGACTCGTATTCTTTTGGTATTGTTTGGAATTTTATATCAGATATATGATTTAATTTTTGTCTATACAAATTTGCAACTTCATTTCTTAAAACAACTTCGTTTTTAAAAATTTTAATTTTTTCTAAAAGAATTGCTGCTTGGAGTGTATCTAATCTAGAGTTCATCCCTACTCTTATATTATCATATTTATCTGATCCTTTTCCATGCACTGCTAAAGATCTTAAGATATCATTATAATCATTATTATTTGTAAAAACTGCTCCTCCATCTCCGTAACATCCTAGAGGTTTAGCTGGAAAAAAAGATGTCGTTGTAATATCTGCGAAAGTTCCAACAAATTGATTTGATTTAGAAGCACCAAAAGATTGAGCTGAATCAGCTATAACTTTTAAACTATGTTTTTTAGCTATTTCATTTACTAATCTATATCTTGCTGGAAGTCCAAATAAGTCAACGGGCATTATTGCTTTAATATCTATTTTTGATTTATTGATTGCATCTTCAATTAAAGCTGGGTTCATATTAAAAGTTGAGTCATATACGTCAACTAATACAGGAACTGCTCCAATTGCTGCAATTGCCTCTAAGGTGGCAATGTAGGTAAATGGAACAGTGATGACTCCATCTCCTGGCTTAACCCCAAGTGCTAATAATGCAAGCATAATTGCATCTGTTCCATTTGAACAACCAATGGAATGCTTAACTCCGCTATAAGAAGACAGCTCACTTTCAAAAAGTTTAATCTCTTCTCCTCCGATATATTGTCCTTTATCCAAAACCTTCTTGATTCTTTGATCTAAAGAATTTCTAATAAATTTTTGTTGTTTTCTTAAGTCAATAAATTGCATATTAATTTTGTTTTTTTAAGATAAATCTTCGGTAAAAAATATTTTGTAATAAAATAAAATTATTGATGAGTCTTTCATTAGATTTATTTTCTATTTTTGTTTTCATCTAAGAGAATATAAGCGTAATAAAATAATTGCAATAGTAATAAGTATTAGTAATCATTGTGTTAAGAGTTTAATTTTATAATCGGGCCCATAGCTCAATTGGTTAGAGCAACGGACTCATAATCCGCAGGTTCGGGGTTCAAGTCCCTGTGGGCCCACCAATGAGCAGTCACGCATACATAGAAAACCCTAAAAACAAAAACATCTACATTAACATTAATGGAGAATTACATCATAGGAACGATGCTAAAATTTCAGTCTTTGATAGCGGTTTTTTATTAGGAGATGGAGTTTGGGAAGGAATAAGATTACATAATGGCAGACTTGTGTTTATTGATGAACATTTAGATAGATTATTTCAAAGTGCTGAGGGTATATCCCTAGAAATACCATTAACCAAAAAAGAAATAATTAATCAAATCAATAAGGTTTTAACAAAAAATCTAATGAAAAATGATGTTCATATTAGAGTAATCATTTCAAGAGGTAATAAGATTACTCCTTATCAAAACCCTAATGCAAATGTTGGTCCAATCAATTTTGTTATTATTCCAGAATATAAAAAAACAGATCCAAAGACTTATCAAAATGGTATAGCTATTGGAAGAGTTTCTATTATTAGACCTCCAGATAATATTCTAAGCACACACTATAATACACTAAGTAAGCTCAATTGCATATTAGCAAGCATTGAAGCAAATAAATTGGGTTATGATGAAGGAATAATGAATGATCCAAATGGTTATATAAGCACATGTAATTCTACAAATCTTTTCTTTATTAATAAAAATGAAGTGTGGACATCAACAGGAAAATATTGTCTTAATGGTATCACAAGAGGAAAAGCAATTGATATATGCAATAAAAACAATATTACTTGTATTGAAAAAAAGTTTGTTTTTGAGGAAATAATGAAGTGCGATGAAGCTTTTGTTACAGGAACTTTTGCTGGAATCATTCCAGTATCAAAGATTGAAAATAGAAATTTAAAATCAACTAATACTAATTCACTAGTTAACCAAATAAGAGTTCTTTATAATGAATATATTCAAGGAAAAATATGATTATAGCTTGTTGGTCAGGGCCAAGAAATATATCAACAGCTCTTATGAGGTCATGGTCTTCAAGAGATGATACATTTGTTATAGATGAACCTTTTTATGCGTATTACTTAAATAAAACAAAATTAAAACATCCCATGTCTAATGAAATAATAAATCATTATTCGTGTAATTATGATAAAATAGTAGAAAATCTTTTAGGTAAAATTCCTGATGGGAAAAAAATTTACTACCAAAAACATATGGCTCATCATTTAGTTGATGTAAGCAAAATTGAGTGGATAAAAAAATGTGAAAATTGTATTTTAATTAGACACCCAAAAGAAGTTATTCATTCTTATAAAGCAAAAAATAGTTTGAGTTATATTGAAGAATTGGGATATCCACAACAATATGCAATTATACAACTTCTAAAAAAAGCTAATAAATCTTTTATTGTTATTGAATCATCTGAATTGCTGGAAAATCCTAAAAAGGTTTTAATTAATTGGTGCAAAAAAATTGATATTAAATTTAATATATCGATGCTTAATTGGGAAAAAGGTAATCACGATAATGACGGTATTTGGTGGAAACACTGGTACGATAATGTTATAAAATCTACAGGCTTTCAAAAAAATAGTAAAAAAGATATAACTATTGAGAATAAATATGATTCTATTTATAATGAGTCAATGAAGTATTATAAATATTTTCAAAAATTTAAATGATGCAAACATTACTAAAACTTTGGGGTCAACCGACATGGATAAAATGGCTTATCTATTTTGGATTAATTTATATTTTATTCATAATAAAAGAAGCATTTGCAATAGTTCTCTGGTTCTTGTTTTGCATTATTTTGTACTTCATTATTTTTGCTCAAAACGTATTTCAATCAAGGACTTATTATGAAAAAAATAATTTTTAGCGTTCTATTATGCGCTCTTTTATCATGTCAAGATAATAGGCCTCACGGGAATCAATATAATCTTCCAGAATTAACCCGAAACAATTTTTTAATAGGGCACTTAAATGAAAATAGATCTTCCTACAGGGTATCTTTTTATGATATAAATATTGATTTTAATATTGAAGAAAAATCAATAAACGGATTTGTTACTATTAAAGCAGAAAGTCTAACTGATATTAAAACGCTTCAAATTGATTTAGCTGAAAATCTTAATATTAGTAAAATAATTTACAAAGATATTGAATTGCCTTTTTTAAGAGAATTTGATGCTGTAGTAATTGATTTTCCGAATGCTATAAATAAAGATAGTATGTTTGAATTTACTGTTTTTTATGACGGAGTTCCTCAAAGTGCAGATAATCCTCCTTGGGCTGGCGGGTTTACATGGTCAAAAGATAAAGAAGGCCGTGATTGGGTTGCAGTCTCATGCGAAGGAGAAGGAGCCAGAATCTGGTGGCCAAATAAAGATCATATTACTGCTGAAGGTGACAGTGTTAGAATGGTTTATACGGTACCAAATAATATGGCTGCTATTGGTAACGGAAAATTAAAAAGTATTTCATCAAAAAATAATAAATCCACATATGAATGGTTTGTGAGTAATCCGATTAACAATTACAATATTTCTGTCCAGATTGGAAATTATGTTGCTGTGCAGGACACATTGATTAAAAATAATCAAATCCATATGTTGAACCATTATGTTTTAGATTATAATAGAGAGCTTGGTTCAAATTATTTTCAACAATCAAAAGAAATTATTCGTTTCTACGAAAAGTATTTTGGTGACTATCAGTGGTATGAAGATGGCTATAAATTAATTGAGGTACCATATCTTGGTATGGAACATCAATCTGCAGTCACCTATGGAAATGGATTTAGCATTTATAATGGAATTAGAAGTAAAAGTTGGCCTATGTATGGTGTAATTGATCCCTTAATTATTCATGAAACAGGTCATGAATGGTTTGGGAATAGTGTGACTGCATCTGACCCAACACATATTTGGATTCATGAAGGTCTGCAAGTTTATTCTGAAGCCATCTATTTTGAAGATAAATTCAACAGTTATGAAGTTGGAGTGCATTATTTAAATAGCATTAAAAATAGGATAGCCAACGAAATACCTATAGTTGGAAATGAAAACGAAAATCATTGGGCTTTACATGGAGATACATATATGAAAGGGGCATGGGTAATGCACACCTTAAGAAGTGTAATAAACAATGATAAAATATGGTTTGAAATATTAAAAGAGTTTATGGTTGAGAATGCTAAAGGATTTGCAGATACAAGAGATTTTTTCAATAAAGTAAAAGAAAAAACGGGAATAGATTATTGGTATTTCGCTGAACAATATTTTTATTCACCGAATCAACCTGAATTAAAATATTATCAAACAGATTCAGATTTTTATTTTAAATGGAGCAATGTAAATGAAAACTTTATAATGCCTCTAGATCTTCTTGTAAATGGTAAAGAAAAAAGAATTCTTCCAAGTAAAAACTACTTATCATTTCCAATAAGTAAACATAGTCAGGTTGAAATTATGGACTGGAAATTTTATGTTAAACCAGTTGAAAAAAAATAATTACATACTTTATTTTATTTTTTTTTCATTCACTTTCAGTACAATTAATGCACAAAATTTGTCTGGACAAATTAAAGTAGGTACAAATCCTAGTGATTCAAATTTTTGGTGGAGTGAATATAATAATTTCGGTTTTGAAAGCTATTCTACTTACCAAAAAACAAAAATCGAACTGGATAATTCTGGGGTTGAACTTGTTTTAAATATTTTTTCAAGTCTTAATGATATTAAAAGCATATCATTAAATGAATCATACATTAAAGTGCCCATTAAAGAAGATTCATTTTTCAAAATAGGTAGATATTATAGAGATTTTAGTACTTACATAAATGATGAATTAAGCTCAGGTTCTATTTTAATAAGCAATAACGCCCAAGCAATGCCTAAAGCTGGAATTATATCTCATAAGTATATTAAAGACAAAAGAATAAGTTTCAATTATGGCATTGCTCATGGAGTTTTTGACAAGAATAATATTTATTCTAGTTCACCACTTCTTCACGAAAAGTTTATCTACTTAAATATCAACGATGACAATACAATTTATACTATTGGATTTGTGCATGAAGCGATTTGGGGAGGGACAATTAATAATAATGAAAGATTCTCTGGTAAACAACCTCAATCAATATCTGATTTTTTTAAAATATTTATTTCTAGTGATGGACCTGACGATTTTCCTCATGCAAATGCTCTTGGAAATCATTTAGGAATTTGGGATTTTGCTTTTCAGAAGAATTATGGAGAAAAGAATTTAAAAGTTTATTATCAGCATATATTTGAAGATACAAGTGGAATAAGATTTGACAATAAAACAGATGGTTTGTGGGGAATAGAATTAAAAAATTATATTAAAAAAACTACTATTCTTTTGGAATATATAAATACAAAAAATCAATATCTTGATCCTCCTTACGTTCAAGAAAATTATTTTAATCATGGATTATACAGCTATGGGTGGAGTTATAAAAACTATACACTAGGGAATCCCTTAATTAATCATTTAAATGCAAGTGCAACTAATTTTATTTACTTAGGAATTGATGGATCAGTTAAAGATAAGTTTCATATCAAATTAAAATGTTTCAGTGAATTAAGTAAAGCTAGCTTAATTAATTATAAAGTTGAGATTTTGAAAAGTTTTAAAAATGATTATCAAATTGGAGCAACTATTTATAAAGATGAAAAAGAAAGTTTTGGACTTAAGCTAATTAAAAAACTATGAGTCGTTTTCAATAATATCACAAATTATATGCCCAATAAGAATATGCATTTCTTGAATTCTTTGAGTATTCTTTATTGGGATGTTTATATTTATATCTGAATAATCTTTTAATCGCCCACCATCAAAACCAGTTAAAGAAATTATTTTAATGTCATTTTCATTACAATATTGCACTGCATTAATTATATTTTTTGAATTTCCACTAGTTGATAGAGCAATTAAAATATCACCACTTTTAGCTAGCGACTCTAATTGTCTTGCAAAAATATTATCAAAAGAATCATCGTTAGACCATGCTGTAATAAAAGCTGTATCAACATTAAGACACACAGATTTAAAGGGGGGGGTTTTATCTTTATACATTCCTCCAATTAATTCAGCTGATAGGTGAT
>CERR01078255.1_pt1 | contig 14643 bp, 10 predicted proteins | sample 530841 | NCBI WGS metagenome assembly CERR01 (sample SAMEA2621021, study PRJEB7988) | marine metagenome | biome: marine biome (ENVO:00000447); feature: surface water layer (ENVO:00002042); material: "saline water (ENVO:00002010), including plankton (ENVO:xxxxxxxx)" | depth 5 m | reverse complement strand
CCTAGATTGAACAAATTTCAATCCGCAAAGATCAACACGCCCTAAAATAACAAAAAAATTAACGTGCCAGTTTTGCCTAATACAGGCTGCTCTACTTTCAAACTAAACTCCAAAAAAACAAAATAACTGACTAATACACAATCTTGCTTATAAATAACGTGGTAAATGCAAAGCACGACTGCACTCATTACCTACTTAATAGACTCCTTTTGTATGCTCCACGTTATAAGTAGATTTTATATACTCTTAGCCCATGTGTATATTGCTCATTTTTTATGTTCGTTTTTTATGGCTGGCTATTACTTTACCAGTAATAGCCAGAGAGTTTAATTTATGCTGTGCGCTTAGGCTTTTGCTTAATAGCGAATATGGTTTGCTTAGCTTGCAAATACACTTTGTGCACCGCAAAGGTTAATAAACTCATAAGTACCATTAAGCACAACGTTGGCCAAAACGACTGTGTATGATAACCAAACACGCCCATAAGCCAGCAAATTAGCACCCATTGAATAATGTAAAGGGCCGTTACATGTTTGCTCGCATATAAAAGAGCGCGTGTAATAGGGCCATTAAATTTATTGGCAATGGCATATTCTATTAAGGCTAATGCACATAAATTTAAACCAACTAAATAAATAATACCGCCGCCATTTAAGTGAAAAAAGTTACCAAACTGGCCTTTAAAATCAATAAATAACCACACTGAACCAATCACTAATAATGCGGCCCCTAACTTTGCACACACATTAAATAAATACGCTGCATTACGCTGGCTATTTATATATACACGCCCAAGCACGTAGCCGGTTAATATAGCGCTTACCCACGGAAATACCGGAAAATAAACTTGGTAGTTATTAGCAAAAAACAAATCACTAATGTAAGGCGAAAGCGCAAACTGCTGCCCCCTAACAAACTGGCTTACAAGTGCAATAGCCATGGCTAAACATGCAATCCATGTGGTTTTCCAGCGGGCAATATTAAGCGCGCCAAACAGCACTAAGCTCACCCCAGCAAGTTGTAAAATATCACCGGTTAACACCATAAATTGTAACTGCCCAGCACTGAGCGGGCTTTGCCAGCCATAGGCATTTATAAATGCCTCGGGCATGGTATTAAATACCTCAATGGGTAGCCAAAATTTTGCCACATTCATTAAATAGGCAAGGAGTAAAAGCTGTATACCACGCTTAATTAATAACATGGGGGTTTGCCTGCGCGAAAGCGCCATAGACAGCCCCATTGCCACCAAAAACGAGGCGGTGCCTTTGCCAAGTATATGAATAACAGCACCAAATAGGCTCTCACTTTGAAGCGTTGTGCTCGAGTACATCCATAGGGTGTGTACCAAAATCATAATAAAAACGCTCGCACCTCGGGCAAGGTCTATCGTTTTAAGACGTGTGTTCATTGGTTTTAATATCCTTTTTAGGGCAGGTTTGGCATTTGCTGTAACCAGCTAAATAATAACGACAGCACGTTAAGCGACCGGCCGTTAATTTAAATGGGGTGTTTAAATTAAAGTGATTGCTGATTAAATTGTGTAGCTGCTGATGGCAATGTGTAGTGTGATCAGCGCTTGCTAAATTTAAGCTATGGGCGCGCTCAAATGCACTGTTAAGGGTGTCGATTAATAAGCGCCCTTGCTCTTTTTTTCCCAGCGCATAATCGGTATTTATCCACTTTCCTACACAGCTAATAAACTCAATAAGTGCATTGTTTTGCTCAGCTTTACTTAATATAGGCGCACCGCTGAGGTTAAACCCTCGGCTATAAGCGCCGCTAATTTTAAGCTGTAATTGCATGGGATTATGTGCATTTTGTTTAGAAGTACGCCAATAACAATAGGCATACATAGTTTGCCAACAAAGCTGCAAATATAAGTGCCGGCTAATAAATTGCCCAGGCGCATGTGGGTAATGCGCCTTGCAATGAATCGCTAATTTGCGCACTAAATCTAAGCTTGGGTGAGCCGCAGTAGCTGGCTCACTTGGGCAAAATAAAAAGTGCGCAAGGGTTACTGGCTTAGCCATACAACTTTGCCGATACTGGGTTATTTAAACTTCCGGCAAACTGTAAACTGCCTGCTGGGTTGGTTAAATCAACCATTTGTTTATTATTGCCAAGCTGTAAGCGGTTTAAGCAAGAGTGTGCAAATTCATCACTAAAAAAATCATACTCTTTAAAACGCGCATTTAAGGCAGGGTTAGCCTGTTGATACGCTTTAACACTTTGCGCAACGCCGTGCCAAAAGTCATGCTCGGTAATGCGCTCTTCTCTTACTAAAATAGCCACTAGGTATCTAAAAAAGCAGTCAAACACATCGGTAAATATGCTCAGTAATTCAAGCTCTTTTGGCATAGCAATATGAATACGCGAAACCTCATCAGGTAACGGCTCAGTGCTATTAAGCAGCGCGACTTCTTCGCCTATGTCTTTCATGTAAGCGCCCACAGGGACTGAATTTTTAAGTTTTAAAATAAGGTTTTCGCCGTGCGGCATAAACACTAATTTATGGGCATAAAAACAATGCACTAACGGAATAAGATAGGCGTTAAAATAGTGTTGCAGCCAAGCATGTGTGCTTAAACCACTTTGATCTACTAATGCACCTGCCATACTTTTACCGTTGTTATCTAGGTGCAGTAGTGCGGCCATGGTGGTGAGCTGCTCATTATTTTGTAAGTTATGGTTTGGGTTTTCGCGCCATAAACAGGCAAACATTTTACGGTACGGTGTATCGCCCAACGCGCTTTGCTCAAAGGTATGATGCGCATACCCTAAGGTGGCGTACTCTCTTAGTGCCGTAAAATTGCACGCGCTAAGCGTGGGGTCGTAGTTTACTTTATTAAATACCCAATCATTTATAGCCGGGGTTACCGCCATATAAGCGCGCGAAAGCCCGCGCATAAAGCCCATATTTAAAATAGACAGCGCCACTTTTAAATACGGCTTATGCGGATGCGAGCAGTTATATAAGGTGCGAATAGATTGTTGCGCTTGATATAAATCGTCGCCTTCACCTAAGTAAACTAAACGGTTATTGGCAAACTCGTTGGCAAACACCACACTTAATTTATGTTGGTATTGCCACGGGTGGGCAGGCATAAATAGGTAGTCGTCGGGGTTTAGGTTTTGCGTTTTTAGCGCTTTGTTAAACGCATTACGAGTGGTTAAATCAAGCTCGCCACTAATATGGCTTGGGTAATCACTAAAGTATTCACTATAAGCAAAATCACATACTGTTTTGTGCGCCGCTAACCACAGCACTTTAAACGGTTTACCCACCTCTGGCGCATAGCGTAAAAAGTCGCTTTTGCTAAAACCAATTCGGCCATTATTAGCCACAAACGCAGGGTGGCCTTCGCTCATTGCAGCCTCTATTTGTTGCAGCCCTAATTGCGCAAGTTCGGCTGCGCTAAGAGTGTTGTTTTCGCGTTTATAACAGGCACTCGCAAGTGTGGCGTTAAGCTCTTCAAGGTAGGTGGCTAAACGCTCGCCAGTTAAACCCAGCGCAGGGCCTTGCACACTAAAAAAGTGCAGTACATCAAGCTCTACTTGCTCGTTGTTAAGGTTATAAAAGCATAAGCTTGGCTCGTCTATATCTATGTGGTTAAGCGCCATAGCACGGCCATTAAATATAAAATAACCCCCTTCAATATTTACTTTAAAACCTTGTGGGGTTTGCTCTGCAACCAATAAGCGCTCGTGTACCAGTTCGCTAATGGCTTTACTTTGTAAGTGCCTGTTTGCCCATTGCCAGTGGTCAAACTTTACATAGTCGGTGTTTATTGGCATTTGCGCTTTGTGATGTAAATTAACGTGCGTTTCAAATGCAGCTTTATTACAAAACCCAAGGTAGGCGTTTTTATCACCAAAGGTTATTTGCTTAGTATGCACAAAGCCTAAACGCTTATTTAAGGTATGAATTTTACTATTGGCAATATCGGGCTCTACTACTACGCGTGCATCGGCATTATGAGTAAAAATACTGTGCAATACGCACTGCATTATTTCAAAACTAAAATGGCGTTTAGGCTGTGTATTTGGGGCAAGTAAAATATGCATGCCGGTATCGTTTGGCAGTACCTCATAGGCAGCTGCGAGTAGTTTGTCGTGCTTTGGGCTGTAAAGCTCAACTAAGGCAAGCAGCTCATTATTTTGCTCAATAACATAGGCATGATGGTGCGGGTGGTTAATTATATCTTGGTAGGCGCTGCACATTTGCTCGGGTGTGTGTTTGCTCATACCCCAAAAATGGGCGTAAGGCAGTGTAAGCCACTGGCAAATTATGGGCATATCGCTTTGCTGTAGTAACCGCATAGTCACATTACCTGTGTGTTGTAACGTGGTTACAAAAGATGAAAAATACATAAAAACTCCTAAATCTTTTTAATTATTAAGTGGCTGTGTGTGCAGCTTGGCCAACAAATTTAACGCGCCATAGCAAAATAGCGCCAAGGCTTGCAAAGCCAATGGCAGCAAAGTAAAAAGGCACGGTGGTATTAAAATATTCCACGCTCATACCCACTAATAACGACGCTAAAATAACGCCAATATTTTGCGCAATATGCACTTTGGCAAAATCACTGCCGTAGTGAGCAGGCTCGCTTTTAGCAAATAACATCACTTCTAATAAAACCATGACCTGAAATAGCGCTATACCGTATAAAACGCGAGAGCTGACAACTAACCACACCGACTCTTGCGCCTGTAAATAAAGCCCAATAGCGCCAAAAATAAGCGCACACAATAGCGTGCTAGTGCGGCTAAGCGTAGGAAAAGGTAAGTACTGCCTAAAGTGGTTAAACAACAGCATAAGTAGAGCTGAAAAAGCAGGAATGGCGTACACAAGCGCACTTTGGAATGCACTACTTTGCGCGCTCATTCCTTGCCAATGGGTAGTAAAAAACGGCCTAATTAAAAACGCACTAAAGTAAACAACCACGCTTATAAAACAAAATTGCCAAATAAAATACGGTGTACGAGTACGTGGTTTTTCGCTTTCAATCGCGTGCTGATAAATACCTAACTTTAAGCTCACCATTAAATAGGCGCACAGCAGCACTTGTATAACATCGCCCGCAGCACTTAATAACAATGCATAACGCGGTGCATTTATACTAAAAAAGTACCCGCCCACTAACGCGCCGCCAATAGCACCAAAGTGCATAAGTACCGAAAACAAGCCAATAATAGAAAGATGCTTACTTTGCTGCTCTAAACGCAGTGCAAACGGGTAAATAAGCAGGTAACTGGCTTTAAGCACCAACATAAGCTGATAATAAAACCAAAATTCCCACACGTTAGTTGCAAAATAACAAAGCAAACCAAAGCAAGCGGCAATCACTTGCGTTACAAGCCAAAGAGCCAGCTCGTGGTATTTTTTGGCAACCTTTGCCCACAGGGGCAACGCGAGCATAACGGTAATACAACAGTTAGCTACAAACACGCCAATAAGTGTGGGGTTACTTACAGAAAATTCGCTGGCAAAAAATTGCGGATAAAACGGCAGTAATAAGGTGTCGCACACTACCGAAATAACCGTAAGCAAAATAAGCGCTAAACGTAAACTCATGCGGCGTTACTCTTTTGCTGTGAATGGGTTTCTACATCGCTTAAATCAAAACACTGAAAAGCAATTTTTTGCTCAACCTGATACGGCGCATAACCGAGTATTTCGCGCAAAATTATACTGTTGCGATAACACGCCATGCCTAAATCGGGGGTTACAAAGCCATGGGTGTGCTGCTCTGCATTTTGTACAAATATACGTTTTTGTTCGCTATCTATTGCATACTCGCGGCTAACTAAGTAGCGGCCTTGCTCATCTTCTGGGAGCTGCTGTGCAATGGGGTTTAAAAAAGCAGGGCGCTTGTATTTAAAGCCTGTGGCACAAATTAAGTAATCGGTTTTTATTTCAAAGGCTTCATTTAGCTCTTGATGATAAAACTCAGTGACTAAGCGACCAGCACTTTTACGTGTATTAGTAAGCTTGCTGTTAGTTTTAAATGTGGTAGAAATGGGCCCATCTAGGCTTTGCGCGTAAAGGGTGTCAAAAATGTCATTAATTAAATCGCCATTAATGCCTTTAAATAAGTTTTTTTGATTTTGATTAAGCCAATCTCGTTGCTCGGTTTTTAAATTATAAAAGTAATCAACATACTCAGGAGAGGTCATCTCAAGGGTGAGTTTAGTGTATTCCAGCGGAAAATAACGCGGCGATCGCGCAATCCAATCTAGTTGTAAACCTTGTGGCACAGCTTGTTGTAACAAGGTGTGATAAATTTCAGCCGCACTTTGCCCAGCTCCTACAACCGTAACACGTTTAGCCGCTTTTAGCTCATCAAGGCGGTGGCAAAAATCGCTACTGTGCAGTACGTTATTTGAATTACTTTGCACTGCGCAATCAGGAATATATGGGGCAGGGCCGGTGCCAAGCACTAAGTGGCGCGTAACATAGTGCTGCTCCCCATTTGGGGTTTTACAAGTAACGGTATAGCACTCACTTTGCTGGCAAAACTCAACCTTTGTTACACTTTGCTCAAAGCTTACGTTGCTAAGCTGCGAGCACACCCACTGGCAATAGAGGTTGTACTCTTTACGCAGTAAAAAAAAGCTCTCGCGAATATAAAATGGGTATAAGCGATTATTAAGCTTGGCATAATTTAAAAAACTGTACTTGCTGGTAGGGTCTGCAAGAGTCACTAAGTCAGACATAAACGGTGTTTGCAAGGTAACACCTTCTAGCATCATGCCGGGGTGCCAATCAAATTGGCTACGCTGCTCTAAAAATAAGCTTTTCACGCCCTCTAGCGGCTCACTTAAACACGCTAACGATAAATTAAACGGGCCAAGGCCAATGGCTATAAAGTCATAAGGTTGGTTACTCATTATTTTTGCTCCTTATACGTTTGCCACGCAATAGTGCTAATTTGTTCAAGCACGGCGCGCACATCGGTCAATTGGCACTGGGCATTAAGTAACGTAAATTTAAGGTAATGACGGCCGTTAATTTTGGTGCGCGCAATCATGGCTTCACCAGTATTTAAGAATGTTTGGCGTACGTGCAGGTTTAGGGTGTCGAGTAAATCGGGGTTATGTTTTAGCTCCTCTGGCGCAAAGCGAAATACCAGCGCGCTGAGCTCTGGGTAATTTATAACTTCAAAATCAGGGTGGTCGTTAAGAACAATATGGGTTTGACGAGCAAGGCCAATTACTTTATCAAACGCTCGCCCAAGTGGCGCTTCACCCATGGTGCGCAGTGTTAACCACAGTTTTAAGGCATCAAAACGGCGTGTGGTCTGTAAGCTTTTATCAACTAAATTTGGCGTACCATTGCCAGCCTCAGCAAGCGGGTTTAGATAGTCGGCGTAAAGGGTAATATGGCTAAAGTGGCGTTTGTCACTTAATAAAAAAGCACTGCAGCTAACCGGTTGCATAAACGATTTATGGTAATCAATGGTAATTGAATCTACTTTTTCTATGCCGTTTAGGGCACTTCGGTGATGCTCGCTTACCAATAAACCACCGCCGTATGCGCCGTCAACATGGCACCAAAGCTGCTTTTTTTTAGCAAGTTTTGCTATGTCTTCAACAGGGTCAATTGAGCCAAAATCGGTTGTACCTGCGGTAATTACCACAGCGATAGGTAAATCGCCCTTAGTTTTAGAATCCGCAATTGCGTGGTTAAGTGCGTCCATATCCATTTGCATTTTATTGTTTGTAGCCACGGGCACTACCGCGTTATAACCAAGGCCCAGTAATGCCGCTGCCTTTTGAATACTAAAATGCGCAACCTCAGAGCAATAAATACGAAAACGTGAGGCTACTTCAGGCAAGCCTTGCAGTTTTACTTCATGATTAGGTGCATAGCGGCTCACTGCGACTTCGCGAGCAACAAGCATGGCCATTAAGTTCGATTGCGTACCACCACTGGTAAAAACACCATCAGCAGTGCTAGGTAATTTTGCTTTTTCACAGCTCCAATCTATTAATTTTTGTTCAATAAGGGTCGCGCCAGCGCTTTGATCCCAGGTGTCTACCGAGGTATTGATTGCGCCAATGATGTGCTCTGCTACAACTGCAGGGTACGTAACAGGGCAATTTAAATGCGCCATATAACGCGGATGATGAAAATACACTGCGTGATCTAAATACACACTTTTAAGCTCGTTTAATACTGCAGGAAAATCAGCAAGAGGTTTGGCTAAATCTACATCATTTACAGTGGCGGCAAGCGTATTAACAGACACGCCAGAAAACGGCTTTTGCGCTTTAGCCATAGCTTGTTGTACAGCCGAAAGCCCCTGCAACGACGCTATTTGGTAGTTAATAAACTGATCGAGATTAAATTGAGGAGGTAACCCGTTTTGCTCAAATATTGCTTTATTTTCGACAGGGCTGAGCTGCGCCGATTGTAATTGTGACATATTCGCTCCTTGGTTGTACCTGTATTGGGGGTGAGGATCTTAATAGTAACAATTTGCATTTACAATAATGATTAAGGGTTAGATATAGGTTTATTGTCGCAATTAGGAGTGACTGATTAGTTATAAGGAATTACTTTTAAAACTAACAAAGTGTATAAAATGAGCTATTAGAAGGTGCCAAAATGCGTACTAAATAATGACAGTTTGTAAAATAGTGCGATGGTTTAAATATAAGAGATGAGAGAGGGTAGCTAAAAGCTAACGTATTATAAGTGGGCAGTACCACTATAAGAAGTAAGCCCCCTTTACAACTCGGTTAAACCTTAAGTGCTAAAGAGGGATATAACAGTAAAAATGCAGCTTAATTGATATCTTCAAGCTTATTTTTTAAATCCACTAGATCGGTGGCTACGGTGGTTGGCTGAATTTCCCACGGATCAAAAATAGAATCCTCAGAGCGTTTTATCCATGCTCCGCGCATACCATGTGAAATAGCGCCGGTAATATCAAACGGGTTACTCGAAATAAGCCACGTGTTTGCGCCCGTTGAATTTGTTTCGCGTAAGAAATGGCTGTAAACACCTGGGTTTGGCTTAAATGTTTTCATATCGTCGGCACTTACAACGCCCTCAAAATAGGTGTTTATGCCGGCGGTTTCGAGCAATTTATTTACCGCATCCGCAGCGCCATTAGAAAATGCAAACAATCGGTAGTTTTGTGCTTTAAGTTGCTCAAGGCCTTTTTTAACATCGTCAAAGGCGGGTAAAATTTTATACTGCTCAAGCAATTGCTGCCTCTGTTCGTCACTAAGCTGCGTTTTGTGCGCTAAACACGCGTAATCTAGAGCATGTTTGGTACATAATGAAAACGGAATATAGTTTTGCATTAACCCACGCCTAAACGAATACTCTAATTGTTTTTCGCGCCATGTATTTGAAAAGTTTTGCGCGTTATTGCCTATCATATCTTCAAGTAAAGACAGCACGCCGTGAGTGTTGATAAGCGTACCGTATACGTCAAATGCGAGTGTGGTTGCCATGTTTGCTCCCAATAATTTTAAGATACTTGTAAGTTAATCGTTTTGAGCTTAACTTACTTTGAACGGTTGCTCAAATTAATAAAGCTTATAATATCTGCTCGAACCAATCATTTTTACGTATTCTTATTGTAAGCTCTTTCTCTTTGCTAATTTGAGTACGCAAAACAAGCTCAGCACAAAGACTTTTTAACCACGTCAGCAAATATTTGTTTATAGTTGCTTTTTATAATACCTACTTATTTGATGGACCATTTACTAAACTAGCTTATGGTTAAACACCTTATCCCCTTCAATGTTTGTCATCGTTATTAGTAATGTAACGGCACAATCAACTAGTACAATTATTAAGCTATCTATACACCTCGACATTAGTAATTAAGAATTAACTACTTTGTTTTATCCTTGTGGTTAACAAAATAAAAACAAAACAGCAAACGCTATTATTAAATTAACTCGCATAATGAGGAAACACGCTTGTGTTTCATCTTTAATGCGTATTAATATGAAGTCAATAAGGATATTGGAGTTAAATTGTTGTTTTCAAAAGTTATAAGTAAGACTAAAGAATTAGTTAAACAAATAGTAGAGCCTGATGCTTTTAAAACTGCATGTGTAATTTCAGTTGTTCTCGTTATGGGTAATACCGCATACCATGTCTCTAGTGTAAATTCCACAATAAAAGAGAATGCCTTGGCGTTCTTAAATCAAAGTAATGATCTCTATTTAAAGCAACGGGAAGAAACAAAACGTGTTTTATTACCCATACTAAAAAGTGAATGTTCGTCCCTCAAAAAAGCGATGAGAGAAACTGTTTATCACATAAATTCAATAGACGCTATAGGGCTATTTAATGGGGATGGTGTTGTTTATTGTGAAAGTATACGAGGTAAAAATAACCTTAACTTTTACAAGTTATTAAACGTTAGCAAGCTACCAGAAGAAGGGTTATCTCTTGGTACTCCAACTTATATTAATATTCGAAGTATATTTAACTATTTCAATATAAATAAAGATACGTACATTGGTATTGTTAGCCCTAAGCATCATTTACTAGATATTTTTTCAAAAACGCTGGAAAATCAACACCTCAAATATCAGCTATTGCTCAACGAGGCTCTATTAGCTAAAAACACTGATCAGATAGATGGAATAACCCTTCAAGCTAAGGATTTTCCTTTAATTATCAAGTATGAAAAGCAGAGTCAGATTTATCTTGATTATATATTTCATAATTTAGTTTTACTTTTAGTGTTAATAGTAATCACCTTTATAGTAACGCCGTTTGCATTAAAATATCTGAAAGTAAGGGTGCTACAAAGAGATTTAAAATATGCAATTGAAAGCGAAACGATTGATGTCTATTTTCAAGCTATTGTAAATTCAAAAACGAACAGCCCTATAGGATGTGAAGCGTTATCTCGATGGAAACATAGTAAACTTGGCTATATCTCGCCAGCGGTCTTTATACCAATCGCCGAACAGTTTCAATTAATAGATGATTTAACCACGCTGGTACTAAAGAAATGTATTCAAATGATTGAATCTAACCCCGTTTTTTTTGCGAACAGGTACGTTAGTATGAACATTAGTCGCTGTTCTATTTTAGTCCCTGAGTTTATCACTCAACTCGAACATATTTTGGAACTGCATCCACGAACAGCTAAACATTTAGTACTAGAGATTACAGAAGAACATAAATTTAATTTAGAGCAAGTGGCCGAGCTCAAAAAAAACTTAAAGCGTATAGAGCTGTTTGGCCCTAGCTTTTCTGTGGATGACTTTGGAACAGGCTACGCAGGGTTAGACTTTTTGCGAAACCATAAATTTAGAGCGATAAAGATAGATCGTGCATTTATCCATAATATTGAGGAAAACACGGACGCTATCTCACTATTAGAGTCTATATACGACATGGCTGCACACCTCGATTTAAAAGTAATTGTTGAAGGGGTTGAGAATAAGGAGCAGTTAGATATAGTACAAAGCATTGGCTTTAAGTATATTCAAGGCTTTTATTATCATAAACCCAGTCAATTAGAAGCTTTTAAAGCACATTACATGCTCGGAGATCGCTAAATAGAAAGCGTAAACCCCCATTACACTTTAATTAAAAAAACACAAGGCGCTTGCAGCGGGCTGATTAAAATTAATAAAACTTATACGCATCAAGCGCTAAAATATCCATTTCAATATCACTAAAGAGTTTTTCAACTTGCTTGCCGCCTGCGCCCATAGCAGCAAAGAGTAGTAAAAAATGCTCTTGGGTAGGGTGGTTAAATAACACATGGGGGGCTTGAGAAAAAATACTGATAAGCGAATGCGGATATTAGGTTTTTGAATAAATCCATAGTTTATTAAGAATTCAATACACCGAAGAAAATACATTGAACTATACAATGAGGGTGTAAGCCAAGGTAAAGCTAGAAAAACACTACGTAAAATTTCTAGCGGTATAAGTATTAACACGGCGAGCGGTTCTAAAAATGGTACGTGCTATTTATATAGGCTGTGTTTGATTTAATGGAAACACTGGAATCGAAGGCAAGAATAAGTATTGTTATACCACAACATGATAAAACAATAGTAAAAAAGAAGATAAGTAACTTAATTTCTAAATATTTCACAAAGCCATAAAAAATAAATAATTAAACATTTATGCAGTCGGACTAAAATAGTAGCGTCTCGTTGATTGATTATTAATTTATTGGTTTGAAAATTTTTACAACCTGAATGTATGGGGGAATATATTTATAGACATGAATATATAGGCGCACTAAGTTAAAGCGCCCAATTAATAACCTAACTTATAAATTGAATACCAAATTTAGCATGGACGATATAATGAAAGAAGAAAGCTTAACTCAGCCCTGTAACCCAAACTTAGAAAACCAAGCTATTGAGCCTGAACAAATTTGTGTAAATAAAAGAGCGCACCCCCAGGGCGAAAATTCATTAAATGACGCTAATATACAGACCCCCACAAAAAGAAAAGGTCGATTTTCTAGGTTAGCCTCAAAGTCCGCTGATATAAGGGCTGATACTAAAAAAGACTTTGGCTTAAATTTAACTTCAAGTAACTGGGGCTTTGTGGCACCCAGCACACAGTATGAAATGCTTCGTGCGGTTTCAACAAATCAGATAGAACAGGTGAAGCCTTTACTCGAGCACGGAGCTGCTTTACGAGATATGCCTGTTTATTCACTCGACTTTAGTAAATGCATGATGAGCCAAGGTAGTGCATTTATCAGGGGGGAAGTGTGTTTTCAACATGGCAGCTACACGAGGACTCTACCAAACTGGTATCTAGGAAGCGCTATTTATTTACTAGAAAACGTGGCTCCTGCCCTAAATGATGAATCTCTAATAATTGATTTTTTTAGAGGTTTGTGTGCAATCAACAATGGAAGAATAGGCACAAATGCTATAAACGATTGCTTTATAATTAAAGAGAAGCTTTCTCTAGTACTCCTATGTACTCCTGAGGAGCTAACTATACTCACACGTATTTATAATAAGCTACGACTTGGCTTTAATCTTATATCTGTCGTAAAAATGAAAATATAGGCAAAAGCAGTTCTATTCCGTGAGCAAGTCATTACTAAAGCACTTAAAATTCCAGCCTTTTTGTTGTCTTTATTATATTGCTCTTCATGCACGCTAAGTGCAGATAGTAAAAACTAAAAGTGCCTAACGAGGAGGGCTAATTATGTCACCTACTTTACCTCCTCCATCGTTTAGAGCACACTACATGATTTGAAAAGCTGATTTCTTACAATGTTGGCTTAGGTATAAGTATCATCCTTCTTTGATACCTTTGATTTTGGCTTGGTAACTTAGCTCAGGGGCTCATGAAAGTCGTACCTTCGGTATATTGAAACCTCATAAGCAGACGATTGCATCTGGCCCTTAGTTTGTGAAAGTTACCCCAATGTGGATCTTCTGCTTTATCCAGAAAAATTAAGGCATAAATCGCCCTTTCTGTTGTTTGCCATGGCACGTTAAAGTCAGCCTAAAACGGATAAACAAAATATGTTTTTGAACAAAAGATACTGAACTAGCAAAGGTATGTATTCAAAGCCAGAAGGATAAGCTCAGTAATTTTTGACAATCAGCATAATAGTCCTCAAAAATGAGCCATGCATTGCTCTAATAGATTATCACCGTGCATTTACCATGCTTGTAGGGTGCTTTAATATAAGAATTAAATCAATTTCTTGTTGAGCGGCTATGCCTTTACTACTTGTATTTTTAAAGGTTGTTTATTTACCCCCATTGGTGCTGCTGAACACAGTCAAATAAAGGTCAATATAATTGTGATGAAGTTGAATGGAAGAAAAATTTTTCGACAATGGTTTCAATCATTAGAATGGCCTTATAGCTTTAAGTGCCAACTAATAAAAATCAGTAGTGACAGCGATATTTATTCATTAATAGGGTTTCATCCTTTCATTAAAGTGGTCGCCTATGATGAAGGAATCGAGTTAAGGCTTGTATTTAAAAATATAGTACCGAATACTGCATATTATGTTGAGCCATCATTTATTGGCGATCTTGCTCCAGCGCATTCTAAACATGGCTTTTACAACGAGTGGGATACAGGAGAACACATAAAATTTTATTCATCTTGTGATGATTTGATTATTTACGAAAACATAAAACCTATTTTAGATTATATAAATGACTGCGTTCGAAATGACGGAGGTGCTATATATTTAATTGCCTCTGGCTGTGGAACTGGGCATGGCGCACTAACAACTAGAAACAAAGCCAACTTAAGGTGTAAGCATGCTTTAGCATCTAATAATGAACTAAATGATGTAATATTTTTTGCTAAAGCAAAGTCGAGTAATTATTTGAAGTTTAATTGGAACTGGTGCTAATAAATGCCTAGGAAAATCTAAATGTAAAGACCTTGTATTATGAGTTTGGTCATTAATTCCTATGCTTGTTTAATAACATTTATCAGTCTGGCAGCAAGAATTTAAAGCTACGGATATGCAGCCCTATCTCATCAAATATCTATTCGAATACCTCTAATACCGCTCGCCACTTAAACATACCAAAAATTCTTATACCAAGGAGCTCAATAAGTATATTGTTTATTAATTATAGTTTAGCCCAACACCTCTTTGTAAACCCCCATTACACTTTGATTAAAAAACCAAAGGCGCT
>CERR01030990.1_pt1 | contig 14703 bp, 8 predicted proteins | sample 530841 | NCBI WGS metagenome assembly CERR01 (sample SAMEA2621021, study PRJEB7988) | marine metagenome | biome: marine biome (ENVO:00000447); feature: surface water layer (ENVO:00002042); material: "saline water (ENVO:00002010), including plankton (ENVO:xxxxxxxx)" | depth 5 m | reverse complement strand
ATTGAAATATCTAAGAATTCATACAAGGAATCTAATCGCATTGTATATGAGGAAAATATAGTAGTTGAAACAGAAGAAGTTGAGGTTCACACTATAAATGTTCCCTATGGTAAAAGGTTTAATCTTCAATTATCTGATGGTACTGACGTTTACCTAAACTCAGGGACTATAATGAAATATCCAGTTTCTTTTTTACCAAATCAAACTAGATCTGTACATATTGAAGGTGAAGCATTTTTTAATGTAAAAAAAGCTGCCAATTCGATCTTTGAAGTTCGCTCAAATCAAATTACAGCCTCTGTTTATGGCACCAAATTTAATTTCAAAAACTTTTCAGAAGATTTCTCTTCAGATATAGTTTTAGTTGAAGGATCTCTTGGTATATCTAATGAGAACACCACCGATATAAACATGCTTTCTCCCGGATACAAAGCCTCTATTGATAAAGAGATATTTAAAATTTCAAAATCAAAGGTTAACTCTAAGATTTATACATCTTGGGTAGATGGAGATGTAATATTTAGAAATGAAACTTTTGATCAGATTATTCAAAAGCTTCAAAGACTTTATAACATAACAATTATTAATAATAGTAAAATATCCAATCAATTATTTAATGCAAGTATAAATGTTGAGGAAGAAAAGATAGAAGATGTATTAGGCTACTTTAATAAAATATATAATATTGATTTTCAAATATTTAACAATAAAATAATAATAAACTAAAATTAAATTAAAAACCCAATTATATGAATAACAATCAAAATAGAAATAGTATATCTTTTATTGATAGACTAAGGAACTCTGTTTTCATTATTCTCACATTGATTTCAACCAATATAATTTATTCTTCTGCTCAAGATATCACCTTGAAGATGAATAATTCAAGCTTGGTTCAGGTCATAGATGAAATTGAAGCAATTTCAGAATATAAATTTATTTATTCTTTAAGTGCATACGATTTTAATAAAGTTATATCTGTCGATGTAACTGATGAGAATATTGATAATTTATTAGAAATAATTTTTAATAATGAAATCAATTATGAAATCGTAGATGATAAAATAATTCTTAAAGAAAAGAATTTATCAAGTAATACAACTGTAGATATAATTCAAGCTACTGTAACAGGAAGAATAACAGACTCAAATGGAATCCCTCTTCCGGGAGCATCTATTATTGAATCAGGAACTTCTAATGGAACTACATCTGATTTTGATGGTAATTTTTCATTGGATATTTCAGATGAAGATGTTATTCTAGAAATTTCATATATAGGGTTTACATCACAGACAATATCTGTAAGTAATTCAGATAATATTCAAGTTTCTCTTGTTGCGTCTAGATCTGCTCTAGATGAAGTTGTCTTAACAGGATATGGTTCAACTCTTAAAAGAGAGTTGGTGTCTTCGATATCACAAGTATCAGGTGATGAACTAACAAACCAACCTGCATCCAATGTTTCTAATATACTTCAAGGTAAAGCAGCAGGTGTAAGTGTTATAAGCAATAATGGAGAACCTGGTTCGAGAGCTACAATATCAATTAGAGGTATTAGTTCAATTAGCGGAAATAATGGTCCTCTTTATGTAATTGATGATGTAATTGTTGGGACAGATTTTGATCTTAATAATATTAATGTAAATGATATTCAATCAATTGAAATTTTAAAAGATGCTAGTTCACTTGCTATTTACGGTACAAGAGGAGCAGCTGGAGTTATATTAATACAAACAAAAAGTGGACTTTCAACACCAGAAGGGAGTGTTGAAGTTAGTTTGAACCATTATACTTCATTTGACGAAGTTAAAGCTATGCCTGAACTAGGAGATGTTGCTCTTTGGAAAGAATATTGGAGTGAAGGTCTTAGTCTAATTCCTGGTGAAGACGGATATGGTACAAATGATCCTAATTTTGTATTTCCATATGACGACAGAAGAGATACAGATTGGAACAGTGCTATTTTACGCGATGGACAAATAAATAACACAGATCTAAATATTTCTGGTAATTCAGAGAAAACTAATTATTTCGTCTCTATAAGTAGATTTGATCAAAAAGGAGTAGTTAAAGGTTCGGGTCTTTTAAGAAATGGACTTAGACTTAATTTAGATACAAAGGTAAATGATAAGCTTAGGACCGGTATAAGATTCAGTTTAGTGGATAGAAAGCAAGAAAATCAAAAGTTAAATTGGTCAAATGTTTATTATCAGACAATACCTTATTGGCAAATCTATGAAGATGATGGTAAAACGTATACTGGAGTTAACCCTATAAGTGGAATTCCACAAAGAAATCCAGTTGCAGATGTTACAGATAGAATAGACCATAGTTTTATTACAAATCTTAACAGTAATGCATATATTGAGTATGACTTAATTCCTGGTCTTACGCTAAAAAGTTCACTTGGAATTAATATGGGTTGGAATAAAAACAATTACTATCTCCCTACATACATTCCTCCAAGAAGTGTCGCAAATTCAGGTGGAATTGCGAGAGTTAGACACAATCAAAACAGGAATTATCTTTTTGAAAATACAGCAACCTATTCATTTGAGGATGGTGACCATTCTTTGAAAATTCTTGCCGGATATACTAGACAAAAAACAACTTCTACTATGACTATGGCAACAGGTGAAGGATATCCTAATGATGTACTTACATTTAATAATTTATCTCTTGGTGCAGATCCTGAATCTAATTTAATTGGATCTAATTATGGTCAGAGAACATATACATCAATCCTTAGTAGGATTAATTATGGTTATATGGATAGATACTTTCTTACTCTAGTCGCAAGGCGAGACGGATCCTCAGTTTTTGAAACAGGAAACAAGTATGCTACTTTCCCATCAATAGGTGCAGCATGGATAGTTAGTGAAGAAGACTTTATGCAGAACCAAGATGTAATAAGTAATCTTAAATTAAGAGCAAGTTATGGTATTGTTGGTGAGCAAGGGGTGCCTCCATACAATTCATTTGCTAGATATAGTGATTTTCCAATGTTTTTAAATGATGGTAGATTAAACACTGTTCTTCTTAGTTCTATTCCTAGTCAAGGACTGGAATGGGAAAAAACATATCAGTCGGATGTTGGTTTAGAAATAGGATTTGCAAATAATAGATATAGTCTTGAGTTTGATTACTATGAAAAAAGAACTGAAGATCTTCTTTTGGAAAAACCTTTACCATATACAGCAGGTAATACAAGACTTGAAAATGTTGGAGAAATTGAGAATAAAGGATTTGAATTATCTATATCATCAGTTAATATAGAAAAAGAAGATTTTGTGTGGTCAACTTCACTTTCATTATCTCAAAATAAAAGTGAATTAATTTCACTTGGTGATGGTCAAGATTATATTGAACTTGATGATGTTGTTGCTGCAGGTAATGGAAGTCCAATAAGGCTTGTGCCTGGCTATCCAATCCCTAGTTTTTGGGGTGCAAATAATCTTGGGACATACAAAACAAGAAATGATATCGATACTGATGGAAGATTTGGTAGATCATTTCTTGGTGGACCAAGACTTGAGGATCAAAATGGTGATGGAACATGGAATACTTTAGATTATGTTTATCAGGGAAGTCCAGAACCAGATCTGTTTGGTGGTATAAGAAATGTTTTTTCATATAAAAAATGGACTCTTGATACTTTTGCCCACTTCTCAATTGGAAATACAATGTTTAATGGTTCTGTTGCAGAAAGTTATTATGCAAGAGGAGCATATTTAAATCTTCTACCGGAGCTAAAAGATAGATGGACGGAAGAAAATTATATGTCTGACATACCTAGAGCAGGTACAGCTTTCGGTACATATGTTACAACTAATGAAACTTCTTTTCAAGATGCATCATTCTTTAGATTAAAAAATGTTACACTAACATATGATTTAGATAACCCTCCATTTGTGAGAGATGCATCAATCTATGTAAGTGCACAAAATCTACTTTTAATAAGTGATTATAAATGGGGTGACCCTGAAGTAAGTCAGTATGGGAATCAATTAAACAGAGGTGTTTCAGATTCATCATATCCTTACTCTTCGAGTGTATCCTTAGGATTAAATATTAAATTTTAAAATATAAAACCAAAAAAATGAAAACAAGAAAATTTAACTTTTTACACATTTTACTCATGATGGGTATAATCATATTACCTATTTCATGTGATGACGAAGCATTTCTTGAAGAAGATCTAAGAGATGCACTGTCTCCAGCAACATTTTATAATAATGATGCTGAAGCAGCATTAGCTGTTAACGGTGTCATGATGGGTTTGATTTCTAACAATGGTCATAGAAACAGACAATATGCTTCAATGTCTCATTATGGATCTGATGAAGGAGGTCCTTCAAGAGGAAATGTAGCTGGTACATATCACAACTATCTTTATGAAGAAGGAGTTGGAGGTTATGGTAATACATGGCGTGTATGGTACCAAACCATTAGAGATGCTAACTCAGCTCTGGAAAATATTGAAGGAAATGATAAACTCTCTAGAACATTTAGAGATCAAGCAATTGGTCAACTTTTAACTATTAGAGCCTTAATCTATTGGGAATTAACAGTTATGTGGGGTGATGTTCCTTATTTCAGAGATTTACCTAGTTCAGAGGTGCTTGGAAGTATTGAAAGAACCCCAGTTGCTACGATTAGAACAGATCTTAAAGCTGATCTTGAAAGAGCTGCTTCTCTACTTCCTAGTGAATGGAGTGGTGTTGATTATGGTAGATTTACAAAATGGGCTGCTTTAGGGTTTAAGACAAAAATTCATCTATACGATAGAGAATGGGCTGAAACGGTTGCAACTGCCAATCAAATTATTAACGGTTCTCCGCATGCGCTGATGGATAATTTTGAGGATGTTTATGGAAGATCAAGAATGATGATCGGTGATCCACAAAATAAAGAAATGATAGCTTGGATTGATTTTGCTGGTTTATCTGGTGAAGGAGTTATGTCTGCTGCAGATTATGCAAGAAATTCAGGAGGATTTGTTGAGGAAATGACACCTAGAGGAAGAGATGAGCCTAAAAACAAGGGAGAAAAAGCAGCATTTAATGCTGCATTAGCTGCTAATGGAGATGAGTTCAATGGTTTTGGTGCTTATAGTCCCTTCCCAGATGCCGCTAAAAGATCAAGATGGCAAGATGGTGATCTAAGGTATGATGTAACAATTATAACTCATTATGAAGGGTTTGAATTGAAACATAAATATTTCAAGAAACTTTGGCAACCTAATCTTGAAGCTTCATATAGAGGTAATAGACATGAAAACTTTATATTACTAAGACTTGCGGATGTATATTTAATGGCTGCAGAGGCTCAAAATGAACTTGGAGGTCCTGGTGAAGCTTATCAATACATAAATAAAGTTAGAGAAAGAGCATTTGAGCCAGATAACCCTCTTAGTGGTCTTAATCAAACAAGTTTTAGAGAAGCTCTTCAAGAAGAAAGGTTTTTTGAACTTATGGGAGAGCATCAAAGAAAAAGAGATTTAATTAGATGGGGATTATTAGCTGAGAGAATTCAAAATACTGCAGTTTTTAAACAGCATAATTCTCGTAAAGTAAACTATGCTCCTCGTCATCATTTATTACCAATTCCTTTAGAGGAAATTCAGAATAATCCTAATTTGTTGAATACAGATCCAACAAATAATGGTTACAGATAGTATTCAAGTTTAGTAATTGAAAAGATTGTTTAGTGCATTCGCATTAAGCAATCTTTTTTTATATTCAACTCTATGAAAATAAAACATATATTATTTACAATCTTTTTCTTATTCATATTTTCTTCATGTGAAACAAAAAAAGATGATTTAAGACCAAATTTTGTATTCATTTTAGCTGATGATTTAGGATATGGGGAGTTGGGTGTTCTTGGACAAAAATTCATTGAAACACCTAATATTGATCAATTAGCCAAAGAAGGAATGATTCTTAAAGATCATTACACAGGTTCCCCTGTTTGTGCTCCTGCACGAGCAGTACTTTTAACTGGACTTCATTCTGGAAATAATCCAATCAGAGGAAATGATGAATGGAGAGAAAGAGGAGATGTATGGAGTTTTCAAGCTATGTTTGAAAATTCAGATCTAGAGGGTCAACGACCGATGCCAGATTCAATTATAACTGTTGCAGAATTCCTAAAGTCTAATGGGTATAAAACTGGTATGGTTGGAAAGTGGGGTCTTGGTGCTCCCAATACTAATAGTATTCCTAATAATAAAGGGTTTGACTTTTTTTATGGATATAATTGTCAAAGACAAGCTCACACACTTTATCCTAGCCATCTCTGGAGAAATAAAGAAAGACACATCCTAGATAATCAGATCGTTGATAAAGGTCCACTCAAAGAGGGATTGGATCCATATAATACCAATAGTTACAATTTATACAATCAAAATGATTATGCTCCAACTTTAATGCATAGTGAAGCTTTAAGTTTTCTAGACTCCAATAAAGACAATAATTTTTTTCTCTATTATGCTTCTCCAATTCCGCATTTACCTCTTCAAGCACCAAAGAAATGGGTAGATTACTACCACAAAAAATTTGGTGAAGAAGAACCTTATATAGGGAATTCTAAAGGGAATTCTTATTATCCAAATCAATATCCTAAAGCTACATATGCTGCAATGATTTCTTATTTAGATGAACAAGTTGGAGAAATTGTTGCAAAGCTCAAAGAAATTGGGAAATATGATAATACATTTATTGTTTTTTCAAGCGACAATGGTCCAACACATGTAGAACACGTTGATATTACTTTCTTTAATAGTGCAGGACCTTTTGTAAACTCCAAGAACACTGTCAAAGGTAGTGTTAATGAAGGGGGGATAAGGGTTCCTACAATTGCAACTTGGCCTAAAAAAATTAAGCCTGGAACTTATTCAGAACATCCAAGTACTTTCTACGACTATTATGCAACAGTATCTGATATTATTAATAAAGAACTTCCTTATTCAATAGACGGTATAAGTTATTATCCTACACTTATAGATGAAAAACAAGATAAACATGATTATCTATATTGGGAGTTCCCTGCATATGGTGGCCAACAGGCAATTAGAATTAATAACTGGAAAGGGATTAAAAAGAATTTATTTAAGGGCCCTTCAAAACTGCAACTTTATAACTTAGATGAAGATCCAAAAGAATTAAACGATATAGCATTTAAGTACCCTGAAATTGTATCTAGAATGGAAGGTTTTATGAAAGAGGCACATACAACACCAAAAATGGATAAATTTAAAATACCAGTTTTAGATAATAAATAAAAAAAATGAAAAAAAGAATAACTTCAATATTAATACTCTTTCTATTTATAATATCATGTAATTCATCTATAGAAAGAGAAATACAAAGACCAAATTTTATAATCTTCATAGCTGATGATATAAGCTGGGACGATATTGGTGCTTATGGAAATGAATTTGTTAGCACACCAAATATTGATAACCTTGCTAAAGAAGGATTAATTTTTAATAATATGTATCTAACTACTAGCTCATGCAGTCCGAGTAGAAATTCTATAATGACAGGCAGGTATCCACACAATCATGGTGCACCTGAGCTTCATACTCAACCTCCAACGGGAATGAAAACATTTGCTGAAGAGTTAAACTCCTCTGGTTATTATACTGTATCTTCAGGAAAGTGGCATATTGGTGATTATGCCAGACCTGGATTTGATGTTATTCATGAGGGTATAGATTTGGTAGGCTTTGGTGGAGAGGATCAATGGGTTAATATTTTAACAGACAGACCAAAAGATAAACCATTTTTTATCTGGGCTGCAGCTCATGACCCACATAGGGATTGGGCTGAAAATGATTTTTCAGGCACACACAAATTAGATGATATTATTGTGCCTGATTATTTAATTGATGACTTACAGACAAGACAGGATCTAGCTCACTATTATGATGAGATTAAAAGATTTGATTACTTTATTGGAGAAGTAATTTCAAAATTAAAAGACCAAAATGTATATGATAATACAATTCTAATGATTATGTCTGATAATGGAAGACCATTTCCACATAGTAAGACAAGGTTGAATGATCAAGGGGTTAAAACACCATTTATATTTGTATATAATGATGAAAAGATATTAGGTAAAACAGAAAGCTTAGTAAGTGTAATAGATATTGCTCCTACAATTCTAGATTATGCTGGTATTGATATTAAAGAAAATTTTCAAGGAAAGAGTTTTAGAAAACTTCTTAAAAATCCTGATGAAAAGTTTAGGAATTATGTTTTTGCTGAACATAATTGGCATGACTATGAATCCCATCAAAGAATGGTTAAAAATGAAGATTATATGTTAATTCAGAACAACAGAAATGAATTTCCTCAGGCAGGTCCATTAGATGCAATAAACAGCTCTACATATGCAAGCCTATTGGAAAAAAATAAGCTTGGAGAAATAACAGAAGTTCAAGGTGAAATATTTGATAGTCCAAGATTAGAAGAGGAGTTTTATGTTTTGAAAAATGATTTATTTCAAAGAAAGAATTTAATAGATGACGATAAATTAAATGAAGAAATAAATAATTTGAGAGTTATATTAAATAGATGGAAAAATGAAACTGGTGATTCACAGCCAGAAGAAATTACAAAAGATTGGTACTTGAGAACTCCTGGACCAATTGAAACAAGAAATAATCTAGGTAAATCTATAGATCTTGTAAAAACTAAAAATCACGGCATTAGAGGTGAGTTTCCTGGATCATCCAAGAATGCTACAGAAAATAATAATAAAGGTCCTTTTTAATCATGAATAAAATCAAAGTATTTTTTATTTCAATTCTACTAATAAATTGTGCTGATAATTCGCCAGAAATATCTAAAGACACTAAATTAAACGTATTATTTATAGTTGCAGATGACTTAAATACTCGAATTGGTGTTTATGGAGATAATCAAGCAATAACTCCAAATATTGATAAACTAGCTGAGTCAGGAGTTACCTTTATGAATGCTCACAATCAATATCCTCAATGTGCACAATCAAGAGCTTCATTTATGACTGGCCTTTATCCAGACCAAACAAAAATAAAAAAACTACTAATTTATTTAAGAGAGACTATTCCTGATGTAACAACTATTGGGGAAAGATTTAGACAGGAAAATTATCACTCAGTAAGAATAGGTAAAATATTTCATTATCATAATCCTGGTCAAATTGGAACATCAGGTCATGATGATAATAGAACATGGGATCAAACAGTTAATCCCTATGGAAGAGATAAGTTAGAAGAGTACAAAGTTAAGTCTTTAATTCCAGGAAAGTTTGGTGGAACTTTAAGTTGGCTTGAGGCAGATGGAACTGATGAAGAACAAACTGATGGTATAGGAGCAACTGAAACTATAGAATTTCTTGATAAATTTGCCAAAAGTGGTGAAAATTTCTTTCTTGCTTATGGTCTATATAGACCTCATACTCCTTACGTAGCTCCAAAGAAATATTTTGATCTTTTTGATAAAAATGAAATGATAATCCCTAAAGTTTCAGAAGATTATTATAAAACTATTCCTTTGCCTGCTGTTGCTACTGTTACCGAGAAAGCTGAAGAAAGAAATCTTGAATATGAATTAGCTCAGACAATTAAAAAGGCATATTACGCTACAAATTCTTTTGTTGATGCTCAAATAGGTAGAGTATTAGATAAACTTAAAGAGACAGGACTTGATAAAAATACTATAGTAGTTTTTACTTCTGATCATGGGTATCATTTAGGTGAATATGGACATTGGCAAAAAAGAACTCTATTTGAGCATTCAACTCGTGTACCCTTGATTGTTTCCGGTCCAGGAATAAACAAAAATGAAAAAATTATGAAAGCGCCTATAGAGCTTATAGATATGTATCCCACAATAATGGATCTTGTAGGTATGGAAACTCCAAAATTTGTTCAAGGAAAAAGTTTTGCACCTCTTTTAAAAGACTCATCAAAAGTATCTAGAGAAAGTGCACTTACGGAATTAAATATAGATAGAATACCCGTTCAAGGATATTCAATAAAAACAAATAGATATAGGTTAACTCAATGGGGTGAAAATGGATCAATGGGTTATGAACTATATGATCACAATGTAGATAGTGAAGAAATGAATAATCTAGCAGAAAATGCAAATTATAAAGATGTGAAAGACTCATTAATAAATGTTATTGCTGAACGTATAGATAATGCTAGAACTAAACCTGAAGGACTAGGGAATCAATTTGAGCCAAGATATAGGAAAGGATGGGATTACATTAAAATTCGTCCAAAAAAATAATTTATGAAAAAAATATTTTTACTAATTTCTTTATTTCTTGTAACAGTCTCTTGTAATAATTTAAATACCGAAAGTAGACCAAATTTTATAGTAATTTTTGTAGATGATTTAGGATATGGAGATTTAGGTTCATATGGACATCCAACAATTAAAACTCCCACTCTAGATAAATTGGCATATGAAGGGCAAAAATGGACTCAATTTTATTCTGCTTCAAGTGTATGTTCCCCGAGCAGGGCTGCTTTGTTAACTGGAAGGCTTCCAATTAGAAACGGAATGATTGGATCTATGACTAGAGTGTTTTTTCCTGATTCTCAGTATGGAATTCCTGATTCTGAAATTACAATTGCTGAGAAACTAAAAGAAAATGGTTATAAAAATGCAATTATTGGAAAATGGCATTTAGGGCATAAAAAAGAATATCTTCCTCTTCAGCATGGATTTGATTATTATTACGGTATCCCATATTCAAATGATATGGATAAAATTAACGGAATTACATGCTGTCCTGGACCAAGATATTGGCAACAATATGAAAAAAAGAGACCAGATTCATCAAATTATAATGTTCCTTTAATTGAGAACAATAATATTATAGAAAGACCAACTGATCAGACAACAATTACTAAAAGATATTCAGATAAAGCAGTAGAATTTATTCGAGATAATAAAAAAAATAATTTCTTCTTGTATTTAGCACACAACCTTCCTCATACTCCTCTTTATGCATCGGATGAATTTACTGGTAAAAGTAAAAGAGGTCTATATGGAGATGTTGTAGAAGAAATTGACCATGGTATTGGCAGAATTATTGATGAGTTAGAAAGAAATAATCTTGACAGAAACACAATTGTAATTTTTACATCTGATAATGGACCCTGGCTTCCATTTGAATCTCAATCCGGTTCAGCAGGACTTCTAAGAGAAGGAAAAGGAAGTACTTGGGAAGGAGGGCATAGAGTTCCTGGTATTTTTTGGGGTGGAGGCATTAAATCATCTGTAATAGACGATCTAGGCTCTACAATGGATATCTTTCCAACAATCCTAGAAATGTCAAGTTCAGGACAAGTTGATGATAGAATAATAGATGGGTTAAGTATTAAAAACACTCTCTTAAATCTTGAACCATCTAAGAGAGAAAAAGTTATTTTCTATAGAGAGAGAGAGGTATACGCTCTAAGATATCGTCAATTTAAAGCTCATTTTATTACAAAAGGAGTCTATGATTACCCTAATCCTGATATAAAAACATATATGGAAAAACCTTTGCTTTATAATTTAGATATAGATCCTTCCGAAAAATATAATATAGCTGATGAAAATCCTGAAATATTAAAAAAAATATATGAAGTGCTTGAATCTCATCAAAATAATCTTAATGCACCAGAAGATTTACTTCAGTATAGGGATAATAATGGAAATATTGATGGAATAAATGATTCCTTGGATTAATACTTAATTATGAAAATCAGCAGACTATTTATTGTTTTCTTTAACCTTTTTCTTTTAGGGTGTTCTCAAAAAGTAATGATTCAAAAACCTAACATTATTTTGATAATGACAGATGATCAAGGTTGGGGTCAAACAGGTTATTATAATCATCCCCTTTTAAAAACCCCTAACTTGGATGAGATGGCAAATAATGGATTACGTTTTGATAGATTTTATGCTGGTGCACCAGTTTGTTCTCCAACTAGAGCATCAGTATTAACAGGAAGAAGTAATGACAGGACTGGTGTGTATGATCATGGTTATCGTCTTAGAATTCAAGAAAAAACAATTTCGCAAGCATTAAAAAATAATGGATATATAACAGCACATTTTGGAAAATGGCATTTGAATGGATTAAGAGGTCCAGGTGCTCCTATTTTAAAAGATGATAAATATGGCCCTCAAAATTTTGGATTTGACCATTGGTTATCAGTTACAAATTTTTTTGATATAAATCCATTAATGAGTGAAAATGGAGATTTTATTGACTTTAATGGAAATTCCTCAGAGATTATATTTAATGAGGCCTTATCCTTTATAAAAGAGAAAAAAAACAAAGAAAAACCCTTTTTTATTATTATCTGGGATGGATCACCACATTCTCCATTTATTGCAGATGATGAAGATAATATTGATTTCAACAATTTAGATGAAAGAAGTAAAAATCACTATGGAGAATTAGTTGCATTTGATAATAGTTTAGGAGATTTTAGAAGAGGTCTTAAGGAAATAGGTATTTCTAACAATACAATTTTATGGTTTAATAGTGACAATGGAGGTCTTGGAAAAAAACAGAATATATCACCCTCGACTGTAGGAGGTTTAAAGGGTCAAAAAGGCGATATTTGGGAAGGTGGTATTAGGGTTCCCAGTATAATTGAGTGGCCATCAGTAATTAAAAGTAGAATTAGCACTTATCCATCTTCTACAATGGATATCTTCCCAACAATAGTTGATATTTTAAATTTACCTGACTCTACTATGTTAATGCCATTAGATGGGGAAAGTCTTTTCCCTTTATTCAATTCAAAGCTTGAGAAAAGAAAAAATAAAATTCCATTCCGTTATCTTGATAAGGGTGCATTAATAGATAATAATTTTAAACTAGTAGTAACAAGCATTAAAAAAAATAATTTTGAATTATATGATTTGCTAAATGATCCTAAAGAATCTTTAGATATAAGTTCATCTTACCCAGTTGTCTTTCAAGAAATGAAAGATGAATTTATAAAGTGGAATAGAACAGTAAATGAAAGTATTAATGGGAATGACTATAATGAAGAATTTATAAATGAGGATGGAAGGAAATGGTGGCCTTCTGACGAAAGATATAAGCCATTTCTAAATGATTTAATTAAACGTCCAGAATATACTGAGTATATAAAAAGAAGAGCTAATTTAAATTAACCATAAAATGAAAAGAATATTCTTAAAATTATTTTTTTTAATATTTTCATTAATATCAATTGGTTGTAGTATTGAAAGTAATACAAAACCTAATATTATATGGATAGTAGCTGAAGATCAATCGCAATATTTTTTTCCATACTATGGTGATAACACTATTGAGTTGCCTAATGTTAACAGACTTCTAGAAAATGGAACGGTGTATGAAGGTATGAGTTCTCCTTACCCTGTGTGTGCTCCAGCTAGAAGCTCAATTATAACAGGAATGTACCCTAATTCAATTGGAACAGGTCATCAAAGAGCTTATCATTACAATAGAGAGGTAAGGCCTGAAAGTGAACATTTATTAGATTTCCAATATTATTCTTCTAAACTAGCTGAGCAGATTAAACCATTTACTCAAATCTTGAGGGAAAATGGATACTATACAACTAATAATTCAAAACAAGATTATAATTTTAAATTAACAGATGATGCTTGGGATGAATCTAGTAGTGAGGCTAGTTGGGAAAAAAGAAATAAAGATCAACCTTTCTTTTCAGTTTTTAACTTTGGAGTTACTCATGAATCTCAAATTTGGAACAGGGATAAACAAGAGCTTAAAGTAAATCCAGATAATATTATTGTTCCTCCAGTTTTCCCAAATGATTCAATTGTTAGACACTCGTTAGCTGTCAATTATTCTAATATAATTGAAATGGATAAACAAATGGGTAAGATTATTGATAACCTCATTGAGCAAGATTTATATGACGACAGCTATATCTTTTTTTACAGTGATCATGGAGGTCCTTTTCCAAGACATAAAAGAGCAATATATGAAACTGGATTAAAAGTTCCATTGATAATTAAGTTTCCATATTCCAAAAAAGTTAAAGAAGATAGAAATTATGACTTATTAAGCTTCATTGACTTTGCGCCAACAATTTTATCTATTGCTGGAATTGAAATTCCAGAAATATTCCAAGGCAATGCTTTTTTAGGTTCAAAGAAATCAAAAGATAGAAGAAAGTATTCATTTAGTGCTAGCGATAGGTTTGATGAGATTACTGAGAGAAAACGTGCTGTAAAAACAAAAAAATATAAATATGTTAGGAATTATGATACTGATCAACCGCACGCAATAGACAATTATTACAGAACTCAAATGAATTTAATGAGACATCTAACTAAATTAAATAAATTAGACCTTCTCTCAAAAGAACATCAACTTTGGTTTAAGTCCCCTAAAAGCAAAGAGGAATTTTATGATCTAGAAAATGATCCATTTGAATTAAATAATCTAATTACAGATAAAGCTTTTTCAAGTCAAATAGAAGAACTTAGAGCTCAACTAGATAATTGGATGATACAGATTAATGATAATGTAGATCTTTCTGAAAAGGAATTAATAGAAATTATAACCAAGTAATATTCTTTAAATGAAAAAAACCCTATTAATCCTTTTCATTAGCCTATTTATATCTTGTAAATCAATTGATAATAAAAATCCAAATATTGTCTTATTCTTTGT
>CERR01034761.1_pt1 | contig 14812 bp, 10 predicted proteins | sample 530841 | NCBI WGS metagenome assembly CERR01 (sample SAMEA2621021, study PRJEB7988) | marine metagenome | biome: marine biome (ENVO:00000447); feature: surface water layer (ENVO:00002042); material: "saline water (ENVO:00002010), including plankton (ENVO:xxxxxxxx)" | depth 5 m | reverse complement strand
TTAGTCGGGTCTTCATTTAGTACCGCCTGCGCGTTCTCTTGAATGATCAGGTCTTCAAACTCGAAATTCCAATAATCAACTTCAACAGAAAAGTCTCTGAAAGGCTCGTATGAGAAGCCAATATTATAGGCTGTCGACTCTTCGGGTTTTAGCTCTTCATTACCCGATGTTCTAACAGCCACAAATGCCGTAGCACCTTGAACGGGGTCAATAAGCTGTTGCAACGACGTTGCGCCACCTTGTGCTAAGAACACTGTTGGCGCTCTAAACGACGTAGATATCGAGCCGCGAAGTGAAAACTCATCAGTCGCACGCCACGATATCGCTAACTTTGGATCCACCGTACTTCCAATGGTACCGCCGTAATCTTCATAACGAACCGCTAGTTGAACATCTAACTCGTCATTTATTGGTAATGCAAGTTCACCGAACGCTGCCCATACATCCTGGCTACCATCAATATCAGGGTTGCCGATAACGAATGTGAAACTGTCTTGGTTAGCAAGGTCATCGTAATCTTGGCTAAGCTGGTTTTCACGATATTGAACACCCAATGCTAACGCCGCAAAGCCACCGCCCATTTCGAACACATCAAACGATGTAATCGCTTCGAAAACTTCAAGGTCCGCTTTAGAGTCAATCACTTCGGTTCCCGTAAAGGAGCTAACCACATAATCAGAGTTAGGTGCCGTTGTGTAAGACGTTGCAAATGGATTGAAGAATTCGCAATCCCCTACCCCTGGCGTTCCAGCGATAGGATCACAATTAGAGCCACCTAGACCGTATAGCGCAAGCTGAAACTCGGTATTTAGTACGTCAGGAACCCTAAATACAAAATCGTTAACCGCACGTGTATAGCTTACTTCCCAGAACCCAGTATCTGTCACACCTTGTAAACTGGTGCTAAAGCGAAAGGTATCTGATTCGGTATTAGCTGGGTCACCAGGGAAGCCGTTACCTTCAGCGCGGCCGAAGAAAGCAACAGGCTGACCAAATGGATTCTGCGGATGGTAATCCGGAACAATTGGAGAGGTTAAAATTGGGAAGCTCGGTGCTCCACCACGTTCTGCACGGTTTCTCGCTAAACTGAATTCAGCCGACCATGTAATATCGTTATCGAACTCGTAGTCTGCACGTACATAAGCATTTGTTCGGCTCTCATCGGCAACATATGAATAGAATTTACCGAAATCAAAACCGCAAAAACCAATTTCTAAACCTGGCACTGTACCACTTGGCGCAAGTAAATCGGGTGCGCCACCAAACTCCTCACATCCGTAAGGGTCGATAATAGGCAGTGCCCCTGCACCTGGGATATTTAAGAAGAAAGAGCCTGGGTTACCCAGAGCACTTGTATCGTCTTGGGGACGACTTAGTCGTCTATCGCTGAGAAAAAGCGGCGAACGGTTGGTATAGCTTATCGCCGCTAGTACGCTTCCGTTATCTCCGGTTGCGCCCCATAAACCTTGTAAAATGTATTCTTTGTTGTCGCCATGCGCACCATCTTGATAGTCAAGGCTTACCATTGCTCCGTCATAATTGCGTTTGGTGATAAAGTTAACGACACCTGCAACGGCATCCGAACCATATAGAGCCGACGCACCATCTTTAACTACTTCCATACGATCAATGGCAATCATCGGTACAAGCGAACTGGTATCGACGAAGTTCAGGCCTTCGTTCGTTGGTTGCGCTGTAACGACCTGACGCTTATTGTTAAGTAAAACCAGAGTAGACGCTACGCCTAAACCACGAAGGTTAATATTCGACGTACCCGCTGTTGCGTTTTGCGTAAATGCATCCGGGTTGTTTTCAGCACCCGTGTTAATAGTGAGTGTTTGTGTAATATCCGCAATATTCTTTGCGCCAATCGCGTCGATAGCCACGCTATCTACCACGGCTAGTGGAGAAGGAGATTCGAAGTTTTCGCTACGGCGAACAAAACTACCGGTAACCAAAATGAGTTCTACGTCTTTCTTAGCTTCTTGCTCACTTTCAACGTCTGCTTCTTGGGCTGATGCGATATAAGGAGAGCAAAATAAAGCAGTACCGACCATTGCCGCCACTGCTGTCTTACGCGTTTTAAATTTCATAGTGTGATTCCAAATCTGGGCTTATCACTACCGGCATTACTACCCACACTTTCCGCTAGCGACAGGCTGTTCGATTTCGTGTTGTTATTGTCTGAGGCCATGAACAAATATTGACCTACGCAATTGATACTATGCTTGAATTTCACCTTTGTAAATTTATTGTGAATAATATGTTTACATTAATTTTACACATGGTCTGACCAGATATCCTTTAGGATAAATTGAAGCCTTTCCACCGAATTTAGCCATATCCCAATTGAGAATATGTTTCCCAATATGGGAAATTTATTCATTACGCTTGATTGATCGCGCACCTCAAAAATCAGGCATACCCTCTAACTTTCAATACGTTACAAGATTATTTTGAAAGGAATGATTCTTGAAATATCAGGAACACTTTATATGAAGGTGCACGAGGTCTATGGAGTTTCCAAAAATAGATGAGGTTTATAAATTACTCAGCGAAAAGCTAGAGTCTTGGGTAGAGGGCGGCATTACGCTTCTTCCTAACATTGTTGTCGCATTTTTTATTGCAATAGCCTTTGGCATTATCGCCAAAGTGATCGGCAACGTTGCTGGCAAGATTATGCGCAGAACGTTTGAGTCTCGACAAATTGCAAGCCTCCTCACCTCCATAATCAAATCTATCGTTTTAATAGCGGGAATTTTCATTGCGCTAGACTTTGTTGGCCTCAAAGGTACTGTTACTTCTTTACTTGCAGGCGCAGGTATCGTCGGGTTGGCCATTGGTTTTGCGTTTCAGGACATGACGGAAAACTTCATTGCCGGTGTGGCCATGGGAATTCGAAAACCCTTTGAAATTGGTGACGTCATTGAGGCAGAAGGTGTATTTGGTAACGTAAAGGAAATAAACCTTAGAAACACTTTAGTTGAAACCTTTTATGGTCAACTTGAAGTTATACCCAACAAGATTCTTTTCCGAAATATATTGACCAATTATTCATATCTTGGTTATCGAAGAATAGAGATCCCTGTCGGCATTTCTTATGCTGATGATATAGAAGAAGCCGCTAAAGTTATTACGGATGCTATGAATGAAAAAGATTATGTCATCAAAAAAGAAGAGACCGCGGTTTACGCAGAGTCTTTTGGCGATTCAAGTATCAACCTATTACTGTGGTTTTGGATTCGATATCCAGGAGAGCCTGGATTTATGGTCGTACGCCACGACGCGATCAGTACGGTAAAAACGGTATTAGAAGAAAACGATATTCTTATTCCTTTCCCTATCAGAACATTGGATTTCAATGCTAAAGGGGGAGATAAGCTTAATAGCATGCTTAAAAAGCAGGATGAGAGAAGCTCAAGTAAAGGTAATACAAATTCATCAACTGAGCAGTCTGATGTGAAAGCGGGTGATAATCCTGAGCAACCCGCAGAAGAATGAAACTAACGGAGATGCAAATGGAAATGTTAAATTCAAAAACACTTAAACACGCTTTTTTAGTTCTTATACTCGCAGCAAGCTTTGGGAGTTTAGGCGGTTGTGCAACGGTTGAAGGGGCCGGTAAAGATATTCAAAGTGCTGGAGAAGCCATTGAAGAAGGTGCCGAGGAAGCGTCTAACTAACTCGTTTCTGTCAACATCGGTCTTGCCGATAAAGTACGACTGTGTAGGTAAAAGCCTGACGATTGCTAAACTAGGCCCTGTTGACCTTTGCTATATATCAAAGGTCAACAAACGCCAGCATCTCAGGCTTTTTTATTTTGTGGCACCATGTTTTTGCAATACACGGTGCGACATATCAACTAGACGACGACGTAGCACACGCATCGTCATACGCATTTGGCAATATGCCGTACTAGTTTGTACAGCCACTTTTACTGCGTGAAACAACAATCTATCAAGGCTTAAGCACCGCGAGCATGAGAAAGCCACCTATTAGCGCTGGGTTCCCATTCGATTTAAGCAGGCAACTTGCCTCTACTTTATAAAGCTTCCCTTGCGCCTTTTCAGTGATTTCGACAAGTTTGAATCGGTATTTAACGGCATCATTACTTTTTACTGGTTCAAGAAAACGTAACTTATCAATGCCATAATTGATCATAGACGCGATACGTTCGTCTGGCGCAATCACTTCAGCAAATGCTTTAGGCATGAGACTGGCAGTCAAGAAGCCGTGAGCAATTGTTGTTTTAAAGGGACTTTCTTTTTCACAGCGCGCAGCATCTAAATGTATCCACTGGTGATCGCCGGTAGCGTCTGCAAACTGATTGATCATGTCCTGCGTAACCCTCAGCCATTCAGGTTGTTCAAGGGTATCTCCCACTGCTAAGTCTAAAAGTGTTTTCATTTTTCAGTCCAATCTCCATTTATTGACGATAAAACTACTATTATTACCTTGAATGTTTCAATTAACTTTTAATAATAGGTATTTATAAATATTCTTGTTACACTAACGTAAATTATTCGTAGATGCTATGTAGCATTGGATCACAGCTTTCGATTAAACGCACCGTGATACAAACTAGCGCCTCTTCATCTATTGGCTTTTTTCAGGGCACTCGCTCTTAAAGGATTAGTTATGAATCTCAATAGAATCGATTTGAACCTTTTTGCAGTATTCGACGCCATTTACACGGCAGGAAGCTTAACCAAGGCAGCAGATGTCTTATGCATTACTCAACCAGCGGTAAGTAACTCTTTAGCAAGGCTAAGAGAAATGCTTAACGACCCGCTGTTCGTTCGTACTGGCCACAGTATGACGCCTACCCCCGTAGCGCAAAATATTATTGTTCCAGCTCGACAAGCTTTAGCCTTACTACGCAGAAGCGTGCAAGAAAGTCATACATTCGACCCTCTCACAGCCGAGAAGTCCTTTAACTTTGCCAGCCGTGATTTGCTTGAAGTAAGCATTATGCCTCGACTCATTTCACGTTTGCAGAATTTGGCGCCAAATATTGGGTTGACCAATTACGAGATTCCTAGAAGCCAAGTTGTTTCGGCGATGGCATCGGGCACGTTGGACTTTTACTCAGATGCATCAACATTTACAGACCCTCATTTGTGTAAAGAAAAAATCGCCCAAGACAGACTTGTTGTGTTAGCACGTAAAAATCATCCTGCGCTCAAAAACGGGCTTAACTTAGATACCTTTCTACGATTAGGCCATATTAATGTGTCACAGCGTAAATCTGGTGTGGGTCCAATAGATATTGCGTTAGATAAAATGGGCAAAAGACGCAAGGAAGTTATGCGAGGTCAACATTTTCTAACCGTTCCAAGTACGATAGTAAAGACAGACCTAATCGCGTGCCTGCCGTATCACCTTGCTAAACATTACGATCTTGCGTTGTACGAGGTTCCTTTTGATTTACCGCCTGTAGAGTATTTCCTTTATTGGCATGTAAGCGCCGACCATGATCACGCTCATATGTGGATGCGTGAACAAATAATGGAAGTAGCGAGCAACTATAAACCTCACTAACGCCACTTCTCCAAACAGCGCTCGTTATGGGCGCTTTTTTGTCTCCATAAACTTATAAAACCACATACTTAAGTATCGCTTAGAACGTTTTCAAGATTTCATTTTTGTCGTTTAATCCTCCCGAACAAATAAACAATCTATAGAAGTACTTGAGGAATTAACCATGTTGAAAATTGTTAAAACTTCTCTTGTTATCGCAGCGACATTAGGTGTGTCGGGCGTAGCACAGGCTGATGTTAACGAAGCACTAGCGAATATTTGCACTATCGTTCAAGCGGACGATAAAGGCGAACTACGTAAGAAAATGCGTTCAGTCGAATCAGACTACCGCATGAAGCTTAAAGACTACTACTCAGCAATTAGCTGTGGCGGTAACAGCCTAATTCGTACAGCACTGCTAAACAATGCTTTAGAAGCTGGCGAGTTACTTGTTAAGAAAATGCCAAAAAGTGATTTAGAAGCACCTGAAGCTGATGGAAAAACACTTCAAGCTTGGGTTGCAGAAAACGGTCTGCAAGATAACCCAATTGCTGCGGTTATCAACGACCGCCTATAAAACAGTTTCACACCATGTGAACCAGTTCAACATGGTTGCAGAGAAATCTGCACTTTAGAAAGCGACCCTCGGGTCGCTTTTTTCTTTTGTATCAGTTGATAAAATTCAATGCATAAAAAAGGAGAGTATTCCCTACTCCCTGAGCCTTTAACGTTGCGATATCGTCATTTGTGGATGCAGGCGTTATTCTGTCTACATACATGGCTTCATATGCCCGATGAAAACCACCAACATCAATGTGAACAATACCCGTTTGAACGTTCTCCACATCATAAGCTGGATCTTTAATGAAGAAGGTGCGCTGATTAGTTGCGATATTAACGAGAGAGTAACGAGCTTTAAGTTGAAAGCAACGCCAGAAAAGCCTGTAGTGGGTGTTGCAGCGGGCGACAACAAACTGCACGCTATAAGAGGCGCTCTGCGATCGAAATTGCTCAATGGGCTCATCACGACAGAACGTACTGCCTCAGCACTGCTCACTTCTTAATTTCGTTCTTTTCTTATTAATACAATGCCTATTGCGTACATTTTTAATACGCATTAACTTCAACAAAAAGCAAAAAAACAGCATTAACGTTGTTTTTTTGCACTTTATTTGGCTATTTATTGATCTTCGATTGCAATTCAACTTAGTTTGCCTGCGCCCTTTAATACTAAAGGCTACAGCGCATTTCATACCTCTTACATCTTTAGTCTAACGTATTATTCGATATACCTTGTTATTTGAATGAATGTTTTTCATTCGACCTGATTGTTTTTTAATTAATCCCGAACAGACAAACCGATTAATTAAACAAATATAACGAAGGAAATTTAACCATGTTGAAAATCGTTAAAACTTCTCTAGTCATCGCAGCATCAACATTAGCTTTTTCAAACGCAGCACAAGCAAATGACGTAAACGAGGCACTAGCAAACATCTGTACTATTGTTCAGGCTGACGACAAAGGCGAATTGCGTAAGAAGATGCGTCGCGTACAGTCTGACTTCAAATTAAAGTTACGTGATTATTACTCAGGTGTTTCATGCGGTGGTCAAAGCCTTATCCGCACGGCCTTAACGAACAACGCAGTTGAGGTAGGTACACTGCTTGTTAAGAAAATGCCAAGCAAAGACCTTTCTGAGCCCGAATCAGACGGCAAAACACTTCAAGCGTGGATAGCAGAGCAAGGCTTACAGAGCTCGCCAATTTCTGCTGAGCTTAACGATAGAATCTAAGCACTAATTCACATAGCCATGTGAGTCGATTCAACATGGTTGCAGCGTCAGCTGCAATGAAAGGCCCCGCTACGGGGCCTTTTTACTTTCTGTCTCTTTAAATTTTCACGTTCTTCAACCCAGTGACTTAGGTAATCAAGCTGCGGTATGCGTGAGCTCGTAACGCAAGCTCCCCCTTTAGGTATGGTTTGACATACCATGTTATTTTACAACATGTTTTTCAAATAGTTAGATTCGGGTTTAATGCATCTCAACGAACGAACACAATCTTAATAACAACAACCGAAGGAATTTAACCATGTTGAAAATCGTTAAAACTTCTCTAGTAATTGCAGCATCAACTTTAGCTTTTTCTAACGCAGCTCAGGCTAATGACATCAACGAAGCACTTGCAAACATTTGCACAATTGTTCAAGCAGATGACAAGGGCGAACTACGTAAGAAAATGCGTAGCGTTCAATCGGACTACAAACTTAAGCTTCGCGATTACTACTCTGGCATTTCTTGTAACGGCCAAAGCCTAATTCGCACTGCTCTTACTAGCAATGCGGTTGAAGTAGGTACTCTACTGGTTAAGAAAATGCCAAGCAAAGACTTAGCAGAGCCTGAGTCAGACGGTAAGACACTTCAAGCGTGGATTGCTGAACAAGGTCTTCAAAGCTCTCCTATTTCAACAGAGCTTAACGGCAGAATCTAATATAACTAATTAATCACACCATGTGATGTAACGATTCAACATGGTAGCGGCAGGACGCCGCACTGGAGGCCCCTTTTAGGGGCCTCACCCCTTTCTAGAACCCTATAAAATTTATCACTTCTTTTTGTACCCATTCAGGTTTTTCCCTGTGTAACCAGTGCGACGCGTTCGGGATAAATAATGAAGGCTGGCTCCCTCAACATTCACGTACTTTGACATAACCACTGTGCTCACTTCCTCTATGTTATTTTTAAGAAACAAAAAAGCCGAGCAAAATAACGTATCCAAATGATTATTTGGTTAAATCATTTTCTCGGCTACATTATTTTCTCGGCCTTTCGTACGTCTTTTAATTACGCACGTGTATTACTTTTATGTCGTTACTCGATAGCGAACATACTCTCTGGCATAGACATCAAGTTGTCTGCGCCTGATTGCATTGCCGAAACCAGTGAGCGAGTACGGGTTAACAAACGGTCAAAGTAGAAGCCCGTTGTTAAGATTTTACTCTTATAAAACTCGGTTTCGGTGCTACCTGCATCAAGCTGTTCTTGTGCTTTCACTGCCATTTTTAGCCAGAAGTAAGCAACGGTAACGTAACCTGAATACATTAAGTAATCGACAGACGCTGCACCAATTTCATCTGGGTTCGATGCTGCTGCCTTACCGATATCCATAGTGATCTGCTGCCACTCGTCAAGATGAGAGTTTAGCGCGTTAGTCCAAGCACTAAACTGAGCGTTATCGCGCAATGAATTACAGTAGTCGCGCACTTCTTGAACAAACACATTAAGCAATTCGCCATTAGAGCCCATTACTTTACGACCTAATAGGTCAACGGCTTGAATACCTGTAGTACCTTCATACATGGTGCAGATACGGGTATCGCGAGCTAGCTGCTCCATACCCCATTCTTTGATAAAGCCGTGGCCGCCATAAACCTGCATACCGTAACTCGTGGCTTCTTGCGCGGTTTCAGTTAAAAAGGCTTTTACGATAGGCGTCAAGAATGCAAGTTTTGCATCCGCAAGTTGCTTCTCAGCCTCGTCGCTACCATACAAAGTAACGTCAACTAACTGCATACAGTAAGCGGCAAGCGCTCGGTTGCCTTCCGCGAACGCTTTCTGCGTTAACAGCATACGACGTACATCAGGGTGCACAATAATAGGATCAGCTGGGCCATCAGGATTTTTACGCCCTGTTAATGAACGGAACTGAATGCGGTCTTTTGCATAGCGAAGCGCACCTTGGAGTGCTGCTTCAGATGATGCCAAGCCTTCAAGACCAGTGCCAATACGTGCGGTATTCATGAACGTAAACATGCAGTTTAGGCCGCGGTTTGGTGGCCCAATCAAATAACCTTTTGCACCATCAAAGTTGATCACACAGGTTGCGCTGGCTTTGATACCCATTTTATGTTCAATGCTTCCGCAGCCTACTGCGTTTCTATCTTGCTTTTCGCCATCTTCAGATACGTTAAATTTAGGTACAACAAATAGTGAAATACCTTTGGTCCCCTCTGGCGCATCTGGCAATCGAGCTAACACAATGTGTACGATATTTTCAGACAAGTCGTGTTCACCTGCCGAAATAAAAATCTTCGTTCCTGTTAAGCTGTAGGTACCATCTTCTTGAGGCTCCGCGCGACATTTCAACATGCCAAGGTCTGAACCGCAGTGTGCCTCGGTCAAACACATAGTACCTGTCCACTCACCGCTAACCAGTTTTTCAAGGAACATTTTTTGTAGCAATTCAGAGCCATGGGCTTTTATTGTTGCCATACAGCCCTGGCTTAGACCTGGGTACATCGCCCAAGAATGGTTTGCGCCTGAGAACCACTCAGCAATGATAGATGACAATGAATATGGTAGTGCCTGACCGCCAAATTCCTCAGGGTGAGACATTCCTGGCCATCCGCCCTCAACATACGTTTGATAAGCTTCTTTAAAACCTTTAGGCGTTGTTACTTCACCATCAACCCACTTACACCCTTCTTCATCACCTGATGCATTGATGGGCGCCAGTACGTTCTCTGAAAACTTTGCAGCTTCAGCGAAAATCGCCGACACCAAGTCTTCTGATGCTTCGTCGAAACCTAGCTTTTGATAGTGATTTTGATAATTTAGTAGCTCATGTGTTACAAACATGGCGTCACGTTGTGGAGCTTTATAACCTTCCATACCCAATACCTATATTACTTCAAATAGACCAGCAGCGCCCATGCCGCCACCGATACACATGGTGCAAACAACATATTTCGCACCGCGTCGTTTACCTTCGATGAGTGCATGACCCACCATGCGAGCACCGCTCATGCCGTATGGGTGACCAATAGAAATGGCACCGCCGTTTACGTTTAATAATTCGTCTGGAATGCCTAACTTATCGCGGCAATAAAGTACCTGTACCGCAAACGCTTCGTTAAGCTCCCATAGACCGATATCGTCCATGGTCAATCCATGCTGCCTCAATAGCTTAGGAATGGCGAACACTGGGCCAATTCCCATTTCATCTGGCTCACAGCCTGCCACTGCAATACCGCGATAAATACCAAGAGGTTGAGCATTGCCTTTTGCCGCTGAGTGCTCATCCATAATCACTGTCGCGCTGGCTCCATCAGAAAGCTGGCTTGCATTACCTGCGGTAATACAACCACCTTCTATCACTGGGTTAAGCGCTTTAAGCCCCTCTAGCGTTGTTTCTGGGCGATTTCCTTCGTCTTTCGACAAGGTCACTTCACGCTCAGAGGTTTCACCTGTTTCTTTATTAAATAAGGCTTGCGTTGCTGTGATAGGTACAATCTCATCATCAAACTTGCCCGCTTCTTGAGCCGCTGCTGTGCGCATTTGGCTTTGGTAACCGTATTCGTCTTGTACGTCACGGCTAATGTTGTAGCGCTTACCCACCACTTCCGCAGTTTGAAGCATTGGCATATAAATATCTTTGTGCTTAGCAACCAGTGCAGGGTCTACTGCACGAAACATATTCATATTTTTGTTTTGCACTAAAGAGATAGAATCTAAGCCACCCGCAACCATAATGTTGGTATCGCCTGTACGAATTGAATTCGCTGCGGTAGCAATGGCATACATGCCAGAACTGCATTGGCGGTCGAGTGTCATGCCCGCTACGGTGACCGGTAAACCACCCGCTAAACCAGCCAAGCGGCCAATATTCATGCCGCCACTGCCTTGGGTTAACGCTGCGCCCATTACCACGTCGTCGACACTGGCAGGGTCGATCCCTGCGCGTGCTACTGCGTTTTGAATAGCATGGCTACCTAATGAAGGGGCTGGTAAATTGTTCAGTGCACCTTTATAAGCGCGCCCGATTGGCGTACGTGCTGTACTTACGATAACTGCATCGCGCATTTTCATATTCCTTTCAGTTGGGCTGAAAGTTCAGCCAAAGTTTAGCTAGGCCTATGTGCTTCCTCTCGAAGTTACCTAGCTTTACCAAATTCGGATGTCGGGTAACGAGAGCTATCGCTAGCTCTCACCGTCGATTAACTCTCGCTAACGAGAGCTTTGTCTACTTCGCTTTATAGCTTTTAAACGTGCCGCCGCTTTGGGCCAATTTCACCAACAAATCACTTGGTTCAAGCCACATCTTTCCGTAATCACCCAATTGATCACGATAGGTAGTCAGCTTATCTAAAATAGTGCCTAGCCCTACTTCGTCGGCATATTGCATAGGGCCGCCGCGATACACAGGGAAGCCATAACCGTAAACATAAATCACATCGATATCGCTAGATTTAGCTGCAATGCCTTCTTCTAAGATGGCAGCACCTTCGTTGATCAATGAGTACATGACGCGTACTAGAATTTCCTCATCGCTAATGTCTGAACGCTGAACCACGCCTAAACGTTCTGCTTCTTGCTTGGCAATTTCTAGTACTTCTGGATCTGGGACAGGAACTCGACTCCCAGGTTCATAGTTGTAAGCTCCGCGTCCGGTTTTGAGTCCGTTGCGCCCCTTTTCTACCAAGCGATCTGCCACTGCACCGTAAGCGGGGTCGTGTGCAATGTGCTCTTGTCGAGACTGTCGTACATAGTAACCAATATCTAATCCAGCCATATCACCCATAGTGAACGGCCCCATTGGCATGCCAAACTCGGTTAAAACACGATCAACTTGCTCAGGTGTTGCTCCTTCAAGCAGTAAGCGGTTAGCTTCACGGCCATAAGGCTCAATCATGCGGTTACCTACGAATCCGAAGCAAACGCCTACCAACACCGCTACTTTCTTGATGCGTTTAGCCATCTTCATGCAGGTTTTAATGACTTCAGCAGATGTCTTCTCTGCTTTAACCACTTCTAGCAGTCTCATCACATTCGCTGGCGAGAAGAAGTGAAGACCAATTACATCTTCAGGACGGGATGTGGCTGTCGCTATTTCGTCTATATCCAGTGTTGACGTATTTGAAGCCAAAATGGCGCCTGGCTTACACACTTTATCCAGCGTCGAGAATACGGTTTTCTTTACTTCCATCTTCTCGAAAACGGCTTCGATGACGAGATCAACATCAGCTAAGTCGTCATACGACGTAGTACCTGAAAGCAGTGCCATGCGGCTCTCTACCTGCTCTTGGGTTAACTTGCCTTTTTTCGCTGAGTTTTCGTAGTTCTTTCTAATAAGCGCTAATCCCTTCTCTAGCGCTTCTTCTTTGAGCTCAAGCATTGTGACTGGAATGCCGGCATTGGCGAAGTTCATAGCGATACCACCGCCCATTGTTCCGGCGCCGATAATCGCAACTTTATCAATGTTGCGCTCAGGAGTATTTTTGTCGAAATCGCTCACATGACCTGCTGCGCGTTCAGCAAAAAAGAAATGCTGCTGGGCACGCGCCTGTGGCGTATTCATACACTCCATGAAAAGCTTGCCTTCATTTTTAAGGCCATCTTCAAAAGCGAGCGTGTAAGCGCCGCGTACCGCTTCGATACATTTTAATGGAGCAAAGAAACCACGAGTCGCTTTTTTAGTTTGTGCAGTTACTGCATCAAACACCGCCTGCGTTTCGTCAGACATGGACAGCGTGATATCACTGGTGCGTTTAATCGCTTTATCTGGCGTTAATGCTTGTAAATACGCTTTTGTATCTTCAAGTAAATGCTCAGGCTTATCAGAAATTTTGTCGAAGACACCTGGAAGTTTGACCACCGACGTAGGCTTGCCTGTTACGATCATTTCTAACGATGTTTGTGCGTCGGCTAAACGAGGAAGGCGCTGAGTACCGCCTGCGCCCGGTAATATGCCTAGATTTACCTCTGGAAGACCCACCTTATTGTCGGCAAAGGTGATGCGATGATGGCAAGCTAACGCCACTTCTAAGCCACCGCCGAATGCTGGTCCAGGGAGAACAGCAACAACCGGCTTAGACGCATTTTCAATCTTGTCTAGTACCTCAGGCAGCATGGGAGACAAATCGCCACCAGAGAATTCGCTGATGTCAGCTCCACCCGAAAAAATAGGTAGTGAAGAAGTAATAACAATGGCACGTACGCTGTCGTCATCTAGTGCATTGTTTATGCCTTCTATCAACCCTACTCTGATAGCGCGTGACAGCGCATTAACGGGCGCACTTTGCATTGTCAGCGTGGCAACACCCTGTTGTACTGCATATTCTACGGCTTTATTTTCCATCTCAGTCATAACCATGTCCTGTTTATCACGTTAACTGAATGTTATTGCAGTGTTGTCAATCATCCAAGTTTATTGGTGTTATAGACATTTATCATAATATTTAATATTGACCGCCAGCCCCTTTGTGAATTCATTTCTCTGCGCAGAGCCTGTCCTACCTTGCCTAAGGTTTATTTGACAGAAAATAAAACCGGTGTTTTTGTTAATCAGGCAACACTTGTAATTACATTTTATTTACAAAAGGATGATTGGCTATGCAAGTGCTTAAAACACCGGAAAGCGCCTTCGACACGATCACTGACTTTCCCTACTCCCCCTGTTTCACTGAAGTAACAGACACAGTAAGCAGTGAAATAACAATGGCCCATTATCAATGTGGACCGAAAGATGGACATACCGTGCTATTAATACACGGCGAACCGACGTGGGCTTATTTATACCGCAAGATGATGCCTATATTGGCTGATGCGGGATTCAATGTCATCGCGCCGGATCTCATTGGTTTTGGGCGCTCAGATAAACCAGTAAGAAAGGAGGACTACTCCTACGCTCGTCATGTGATATGGCTAAAAGACTGGTTTTCACAGGCTACTAAAGGCCCCGTTACACTATTTTGTCAAGACTGGGGAGGTCTACTAGGCCTGCGACTTGTCGCCGATATGCCTGAGCGTTTTTCGGGTGTAATGGTGTCTAATACCGGTTTGCCCACTGGCGACCACCCGCCAAGTGATGCTTTCATCAAATGGCGCCGATTCTCACAGGATGTCGCCGTATTTCCCACATCTACGATCATTCAAAACGCCACAACCACCGTTCTAGATGAGGCGACGCTTGCTGCTTACGACGCCCCTTTTCCAGACGAAAGCTTTAAAGCAGGTGCACGTATGTTCCCTATTCTTGTTCCTACAAGCCCAGACAATGCTGAGGCACAGGCGAATAGACAGGCATGGGAAAAGCTAAAGCAATATAACAAACCTTTTGTTACGGCTTTCGGTGATAGCGACCCTGTCACTAAAGGTGGCGATAAGGTATTTCAAAAGCTCGTTCCTGGTAGCAGCGGTATGGCTCATACCCTTGTAGAAAACGGTGGTCACTTTATCCAGGAAGATCAAGGGGAAATGCTAGCCAAATTACTCATTCAATTTATAAACCAA
>CERR01273713.1_pt1 | contig 15158 bp, 13 predicted proteins | sample 530841 | NCBI WGS metagenome assembly CERR01 (sample SAMEA2621021, study PRJEB7988) | marine metagenome | biome: marine biome (ENVO:00000447); feature: surface water layer (ENVO:00002042); material: "saline water (ENVO:00002010), including plankton (ENVO:xxxxxxxx)" | depth 5 m | reverse complement strand
GCGCCCTTTGCCATGAGAAACACCTCGTATCGGGGGCTACCCCGTTTGCAAACCGGCCGACTTCCATCCAGTATTTGAATGAAAGCCCCTATGCCCTAACTTTCCAAATGCCGAAAGGGAGTTCTTCAAGGGCTGCCCATTCGTGGAGGTGATGATGGCATTCCACGGCGTATCTTGGAGGATACACTGTAGTTGTGTTGATGACATCAATCTAATTGAGCAAGCAATGAAGAATCTTTCCGATACAACATCAGAAATAATTCGAGAGAAAGGTAAATCCTATCACGGAGCACCCCAGTTTATACTAGAAATGAAAATCACGAATAAAAAATCTGCTAAATTGAGTTTTTTAAAATTAGGAGAAGGAGTCTTGGAAGAAATTGTCAGCAATGGCCTCAAATCTCAAATTGATGACGACAAAGTATTGCATGTACGGCTTTCATTATCTGCATTGGTTTCAGGAGAATACAGACTAGCGCAAGGACCTGAAAGAAAAAATGCTGTCAAAGGTCGATTCAAAATTGAATCTTACCCAGGTCAAAAACCAAGCGAAATAATTACAACTTTAGTTGGAAGTGCCGTCTTTGAATAACCACTATATAAGAGATTTTTGTTAAAAATGCTGACAAGGATTCTTATGCTAAATCCCCCACGCAAGTTTGAGTGATGAGATGACCCACGTAGTGACAAGCGCATGTGTCGGACACAAGTATCAGGATTGTGTGGCAGTATGTCCAGTCGAGGCTTTCAAAGAAGCAGACACATATTTGGTCATCGACCCTGACGAGTGCATAGATTGTGCTGCTTGTGTTGCAGAATGCCCGGTCGAAGCGATTTTTGCCGATACTGATGTTCCCGATGAAGAAATGGAATGGATCGAGAGGAATGAGAATGAAAGCCTCGAACTAGAAATTGCCACGGGTGATTCTCCCGTTCTCGCTGATTGAAGTTTAGCCGCTACTGGACTTAGACATATATTGATGAGTGATTACTCTCAGGCAGGGATATGACTCAACGAGTTGACCTGTCAGGAATGCGTCACGGCACAGAGTTGCTGAAGAGAGGCTTCGCTAAAATGCAGGAAGGCGGAGTAATCATGGACGTCGTCAACGCAGAGGAAGCCCACATTGCAGAAGATGCAGGAGCGGTTTCTGTGATGGCGTTGGAGAGAGTGCCCGCCGATATTCGAGCCAGCGGAGGGGTTGCTCGAATGAGTCACCCTGATATGATCAAAGAAATTATAGAAACCACTTCAATACCAGTCATGGCAAAAGCCAGAATCGGCCATGATGAAGAGGCCAGAGTTTTGGAGGCATTAGGGGCTGATATGATTGATGAATCTGAAGTATTGACACCTGCTGACCCTTTTTTCCATATTGCAAAGAATAACTTCACAGTTCCTTTCGTTTGCGGGTGCACAAATTTAGGTGAAGCGGTGAGAAGGGTAGCCGAAGGGGCCGCTATGATGCGAACAAAAGGCGAAGCAGGAACTGGAAATGTAGTCAGTGCAGTGCAACATGCGAGATTGGTTGCTGACGAAATCGCTCACGCACAATCTGTCGGTAAAGATGGAAGAGAGGAAATGGTTGATACCATTATGGAAGGATTTCATCGGGTTGAGAAAGTCTCATCTTTCAAACTAGAGACAACACATACACCCTTCGGAACTATAGAAGAACTAAGGACAGAAGTTTCAGCAGTTCTGGAGGATGTTTCTAAGCTTGGTAGAATACCTGTAGTAACATTCTCAGCAGGAGGGATTTCAACACCTGCGGATGCTGCATTGATGATGAAACATGGAATGGATGGTATTTTCGTTGGCTCAGGGATTTTCAAGAGTTCTGATCCTGTGCAAACAGCCGAAGCTATTGTTCTAGCGACTCATCATTTTGAGGACCCATCGATTGTTGCTGAAGCAAGTGCAATGATAGGAGAACCAATGCCGGGTTTAGAAATTGAAACCTTGGATGTACGTCTAGAAGAGAGAGGATGGTAACCTCAAACCTTACCTCTAGTGGTACCTAACTTTCTCTTTTTGGCTTTCCTAAGCTTATCTTCTGAAGATACTGGTTCTTTTTCCATTCCGGTTCCGCCCAATGTAAGCGACCCGCTCTGCAACAACATTTCTTCTAAGGAGCCTGCTAATTCTTCACTTTCAGAAGGAGACCTGAATGCGTCTCTTACGGACTGATTATGATCTTTAATCGTCTTTTCACGTTCTTCGCGTGCGGCTTTAATTGAATCTCTAATTTCATTAACTTGGTCTAAAAGCACCTTCATTTCCGAATGAACTTCATCGGCTGATTTGCGGGCCTCTAGGAAAGCATTGTGAAGTCGATCCCCTTCGGCTCTCAAGAAATCTCTCTCTTCAAAAAGAGGCTTAATTTCCTCCCATAATTCATCTGCTTGTTTATGACAATCTAGCATTGATTGGTGTTCAGAATCCGCCTCGGCCTTGAGGCGTGTTATTGATTCATCCATATCTCCAAGGTCAATAGTTATCGCTTGGTGTTCCTTAACCGCAGGTAGTAGTTCATTTCGCTTACCTATCAATTTCTTTAATTCTTTGAGGAGTTTATTTTCATCCTCTAATTTTAATCGGCCATCTGTTTCTAATCGCCTTTCGATTCTCTCGATACGCCCTTCCGTTTCAGACAATTCAATAACAATTGATTTGGAACCTCTTTCTTCATCTCTTCGACCACGCTTTTTGGAAATTAATTCGCGGATATGGCCTTGAATTTCATCACGCTTGGCCTTGTGAATAAGTGCTTTATCTCTTATTTCCTTTTGCTGTAACTTAAATTCATCTATGGATTTTCTGATTGCCTGTGCTTGCTCCTGAACAGCATTTCTTGAATCAGCAGCTCTACGAGCATTTTCATTGTGACTGTTACGATTATCTCTCATACGTCGAAGTTTTGTCTCCATTGCATGCAGACGACTCCTGAGGTCATCGTCTGGGTTGGTACTCTCTTCAGACACGTGACGGCCACAAGTGTTTGCTTCTTGAATGGACCTGATGAAAAGTCACAGGCCGAGTACTGAACCAACAAATGGTAATATTGGCGACAAGATAGCAATTATAGCCCCCAAGATGAAAAGTGCGCCTGTTGTCATCCTTAGACGTGTAAACAAATCGTTTCGGATTTGGACTGTAAGAACTCTACCCGCAATTAAATTTCCTTCCAGATCTTCAAGGCGGATAGTAACGGTAGATTCCCCCGTACCTGATGGGAGTAAACTCTGCCAAATTATTCTCGTAGAGTTAAGTAAATTAGGTAAAGTTTCAGTAAGTTTAGGTGAAATAATTCCATCAAATAAAATCGATTTATGAGGTTCTACCTTGAGTCGATATTCGCATTCATTCGGTCTAAAGTCTGGAGTTTGAACTCTTAAAACTAGATCTTGAACTTCATTGGTTTGATTAAGTATGAATGCAAATAAGTTTGCAGGACCAACTACTAAATTTTCCATATCTACATCAAACCAAACATCGTCTATTCTAGCTGTTTGATGCCTCATGTGTAACCTGTCATGAAGACGGAAAAATGGGGCACAATCTATCATCGCTCTTGATAAAAGGCGGTCCCAGGTTTCCTGGCCTAATTCTGGGTGATCGAAAAATCTGTCAATCGAATCTGTATCAATCATTTCGGAAAGTGCGGCTCTGAATTCCTTTTCATCGATTAATGATTTTCTCCTTAGATGTAGAAGGTGAAGAAGAGTTTCTTGCATTTGAGTCATTGAAAAACCAGGATTGACTTCATTCTCGACTGTTCGGAGGTATTCAGATATCCTAACTGCCAACAACGGGTCAATATGAGCCTTAATTACATCTGAAAAAGGTCTTGTCAATAATGCGGGATGTATAGGTGGCGAGAAAGCATTTAGCATGCCCCAGGGTTCGTTGGCGTTAAATCGAGAATTATTCGAAACGAGGAAGGTTCCATGACCTGCGAGTACAGAGCCTGTTGAGAGAGCCACAAGCCTTGGGGACAAATCACCATCAGGTGCTAACCATAAGGCAATTGCAAGGAAAATTATTGCAAATAGAAGAAATGTTATTGTTGCACCTAATTGCCTCCTAGAGCCATTAATCGTTGCACGCATTTCGGCATAACCGTGTGAACTTTTGAATGTTAATCCGGCTGTTGTAAGAGCCTCAGCTTCGTGTTGAAAAATCATTCTTGTGACAGTTAGCAAACGGAATAGCAGAATTAACAAAGCCATGTTTGCTACTAAAATAAATAATGAAAGGAAATGAATCCCTAGGTGCATTTCAACCGGTGCGACTTCCTGCATGTGTTCGATCCACCATTCAGGAGTAGTGTTTCTGTAAGAATGGGCGAGACCAAAATTAACGACTACAATTAACGGTAAAAACAAAACAAAACGAACCCCCCCGCTGACTAGTAGTCTATCTATCCGGAGTAGGGTCTTTTCTTGGCTTCTCAAACCATGAATTTTTGAGGGTTTTATTTGGGCGGTTTCTACTATCCCTGATTTAGATTCATGGTTATGTGAGTTTCTTTCTTCTAGATTAGGCTCTTTCTCTGCAGGTAAATCCGTTAAAGAACTTAGAGCCTTTTCTAAACTATAAGTATCATCATCTTCCATGATTCAACCTCCTAATCTGACTAAAATTTTCTTGGCTAAATTATCGGAAATTGAAATTAGCTGCGTATTAACGAACAAATCATTGTCAGATTTAGACACGACATTGCCAATTTTAACGTTTTGAGATTCCAAGGTTTTGGATTCTTGTCCTGAAAGAGCAATGAACTCTATTTCTCCTGAGCTTTCATCAGGCATATTCAATATTGGTAAAAGGGTAGTATGAATGTCAGTTTCAAAGTGTCTGGCTACTTGCGGAACACGTTCTCCTGAATTGGTTACCTCAGGATATCCCAAGAGACTATCTATCGCTGCTTCTAATTGGTCATTTATCGCATGTTCCATTTCGCAAGAGATCGAATGAATATCACCTTCAAATCCAATTACATCTGTCAACAGCATTTCAACTAGAAGTTGACGTCGTTTAATTTTGGCAGCAATCGAAAAACCTTCAGTTGTGAGTCTAGACCCCTTGTATGGTATGTAAGTCACTAGACCCCTACCTGCTAAACGTTGAATCATTTCTGTGGTTGATGCATCGCTAACACTCATCATCTCTGCTAAACTAGAGGTCTTGACTATGGCTGAGGGTTCTTTGGCGTGTATCTCAAACATCCGTTTTAGGTACATCTCTTCAAACTCGCTCAACTCTTTCATTTTCTCACCTCTCAATTAATTACCTCTAATCACCCTCTTCGGCGAGGAATTCTGAACGGCAAGCAGGGCACCTCGCCTTTACCGGTCGCCTTTCAAGAGGAACTTTGAGCGATTGGTCACAACTAGGACAGGATAACATATCAGTAGTTGAACTTGCAATTAAATCATTAGACGATGCTAAATTATTTTCAATTGATTCTTGGTCTGAAGTGGAGGTATTGTCAGATTTTTCGTCATCATTTGTGGGTATTGCTTCGACTGTAAACCTCGATGTGCATGCAGGGCATTTGACCGCTCCTGAATGAGAATTCGGGATATTCAATCGCTGATCGCACTCCGGACAGTTGATCTCTCTTTTTTCAGCAGTTCTTGTTTTCTTCTTCTCCCCTCGGGAGGCGCGTAATTGATTAAATCGCGATTTACCTGTGTCCTCTACGTTTTCAGATACTGTCCGGTATAATACTAAGATGAAGATTACAATTACTAAGCCGAATATCGTTCCGTAAATTGACGCCATCAAATCAAAAGGCAATTCGGCGTCTTCGTTTGGATCAGAATAAGTTTCTATTTCTAGCAGTTTACTTTTTGTCTGCCCACTAGTAATCCAAATGATTTCAACTTCCACGACTTTCGAATCAGGCCAATTATTTATCGAAAATTCATCATTGATAACGCCACCAGAATTGACCGATTCTACATTGACAGAATCAAGTATCATTCTGTCTGAATATCTTACTACCCTCACCTCACCCAATAGTGTAGGAGTATTCCCATTATTCGCTAAACTAAATGGAAGTTGTACACTTCCACCTACTATAGGTTCAATTGGATTTGGAATACCTGCAATTACTTCCAAATCCAACAAAGGTGGTACTAATATAGTTTGAATTTCTATATCATTAGTGGCTAACCAAGATATTGCAGTCACTCTGATAATCAAAGAGTCAGCGGATGGATTTCCAAGTGGGAGCGTTAAATCTCTTTTTCCAGGGTCCATCATAAATTGGAAAGTTTGTAGTGTAGATTCTATGGCCTGATCAACTACAGAAATCTCAATCTCAACAGTTCGAGACCGACCTTGACTAAGATAAAGAGATATTTCTGAATTTAATCCGTTTTCTATATCCCAATCGGTAGAATCAATTACAAGATCTAATGATTGTGAATCTAGAACCTCTATTGTGGTACTCCCGTTTAATTCACGGGCAACCCCACCGATATTGGAGACTACCCTCCAATCTAAAATCAACGAACCGACTGATGAAGGTAGGAAAGAGGTAGAGACTTCCCTACTTGACCCTGGGTTGATTTCTACACCCGATCCTTGAATTGGACTGAGGTCACCTTCAATAATTTGAAGACTAACAATTTGAGGTGAGTCCCCTTGGTTATGGACTAAAATTGAGGCAGTTAACGCATCGCCCTTGTGGACAGGCTCACCTGTTATTGCTATCTCAGGAGAGCCTGCAGCGGTGAGATTAATTGGATTTGGTTCCACGCCAAAAGTTAGACTCTTATTTTGACCAGAAGATTCTATGCCGAATGTAAGAAGCAAGACACCCTCAGGAAGGGGGCCAAAGGTGACATTAACCAAAACAACATCTTGTGCCCCCTCTAGAAAACCCGTCAATGCGGGAGAGGACTGACCTTGAATCTCCATTACGAACCACCACTCATCATGGCCGGCAGTTGTATCTGAATTATCGAGTTCAATTGAGATTAGGATGTAATCTCCGACATATGCAGAATCGTTTCCAGATGGCTCTGATGTAGATGCATCGATGAGAGTAGTGTCCCAATCCAATGGGTTTTCTATGGTAAATCGTTGCTCTGCACTGACATTAATCGAAAATAGCGTGACTAGAATTATTGATGCAACCAATACAAACATGCTGCTTCGACTAAGGCTTGCCTGCATTAGCGAGAAGTCGGAGCAGGTCTACCTATCAAGGAAACCCCAAAAATAGGTCACGTAGTGACCTTTATGGCAGATTCTAATTTGCGCCGCATGCATATGGACTCTGAGGCTCTCCTGGCAGTGACGCCCGACCATTTAGCGCAGGCCTTATTGAACCGAAGGATGTTGTTGAATGAGCAGTTACCCACAGTTATCAGAACCTTGGAGGCCGAGGAACAGAATTTATCGCCAAAGGTGTCTCGATCTGTTGAAATACATCAAAGAGCAAATGAAGCAGTAGCACGGTTGAAAGATGAACGAGATCAAGCTCAAATTCGAGCAAGAGAATTAATTCCTAAAGTTAAAACGCATCGAGATGTTTTGGTCGAATCTGGCGGAATGGTTAATCTTGACCCTGATTGGAAAAAAGAAAAATTATTCGAAGAATTAGAGGATATAGAAGAACAAATTCAGACATCCGCCTTGGATCATAAGGCCGAAAGGAAGTTGATTGAGCGTAGGAAAAAATTGATTGAGCAGAATGAAAAATGGCTTAGAGAAAGAAGGGATTCGAATCCTGAAATGGCAGAATATATTGACTCTAGAAGAGAAGTTTCTTATTTATTTTCAATTGCCAATAAGGCTCATAAAAATATGATTAAAGCAGTTGAAAAGGCACAGCCTTTGCATGACAAAAAGGTAGCCCTACAATCTGAGCTACGAGAACTGAGAAGACAATTAGATAGAGCAAAGGAATTATTTTCCCAATCTGATTATGCGATAGAACATTGGGGCCGTAGATTAAACGATGGCTTTAGTGAATTAGGGGTAGGTTACCCTGACCTGCTTAAGGATATGGAAAGAGTGAAACAGGGAGGCGATTCCAGTTTCGCTCGAAGAAAAAGAAATGAAGATTCAACAAAGAAAATTAAGTCAAAACAAACTAAGCCATCAAATTCAGGGGCTGAAGAAGAATGAGTGAAGGGCTATTTGATGACCTTGAGGCGCTACCTCATGTCGAAATCGATGAAAAGTCCAAGCAATTAGAGAGGGATTTGCGCTCTCTCGATGATGAATTTAATTCCCTAAGACAAGAAAGACGCTCCCAGGTTGAAATTGTAAAATCATTAAGATCCGCTATTGGTGGTATAGAAGAAGTGGACGGAGAAAGACGCAATTTATTGAGGGGATTTCACGAAATTAAGAAAAAAGCGGACAAAGAAAGGCAATTACGAGATAAGGTCAACATTTCCATCCCTCCGCCTGCTTCTGTCTTGGAAGAATGGATGGCTGACACATATTCGAAGTTAACAACAATCGATAACGACCTTACTGCAGTTCAAACAATCAATAGAGAACTCGAATCATTTAGGAGATTCTTTGAGTTACAAGCCGCAGTTGTTCGAAAGAGAGAAGCTGAGCAAGCCCATACTAGATATGTGACCCAAATAGAAAAATTACGTAAGATTACGACTGATTTAGATTCAACAAAAAAGACAAAACTGAATGTAGAAGAGACTGTGACTGAAGGAACTGAATTAGATTCAAACAAAATCACTAGGAAGGAAATTCGCAGGATGAGTAAGGAAATTAATGGTATCGATAAACGTCTAGATGCCATCAAATCTGAACGAAAGAAACTACGCAAAGAATCTGGAAGAATTCGTTCATATCTTAAAATTACATCCCAACAAGGAAAGAAAATACGACTTACAGACGTAAAAAATAGAGCTAGTACTGGTGGCGCGTTGAATACTAATGAATTGTCTGCACTATTGGAATCTGGTGGACTTACTGAAATTACAGGAAAATCGGATAAGTCGAATGATGAAAATAAATCCGTACCAAAAAGAGCAAAAGGTCGGAAAAAGGGTATGCGTAGACTTGGTGTTACTCGCGGTGGACCAAGGAAAGGGAATTCTGCAACCCGAAGAGAGTGAGATTATTCTTTACCAAATGCCCTTATATGCAAACTATTGGACGAAATGTTGAGAGGTTGATTCAATGAAGATGGAAAGCGAGGAAATTCGCAGCATTTTACAACCTCTTTGTGATGACGTTCAAGAACAAATATCCTATAACCGAGAAGAGAGGGATCAATGGAATTCTAAGGTCCGTAAATTACTAGATGAGAGAAATGAATTAAATCGTCAAGTAAAGGAATTGATTACCGAAGTTCAAAATCAAAAATCACTCAGAGATGAAGCGAATAAAACAGTTCGGGAGTTAAAAGGATTAAGAGCAGAAAGAACTGAAATTCTGAGAGAAATCAGAACCGTTTTTCGTGAAAAAATTGCTGAAAATGGTGTTAAAGATGAAAGAGAACAAAAATCAAACAGAACAAGATCTCCAGGTAGGATAAGAACTGAAATAGAAAGATTAGAAAGGCAGTACAATGAAGGCCGATTTCTTGGAAAAAAGGAACGTGAATTTTTATCCAAAATGAAAAAATTACACCAAGAATTAAGGGAAGCAAAGGAACAAAAGTCAGATGGTGGAATTAGAGAATTAAAAATTCAACTACGTGATGCAGAAAAGAAACAAGAATATGCACACAAGAAGGTGAAAACAGCAGTTGTGGGTGCACAAGAAGCCCATGACTTGATGGCAGAATTATCTGAAGAGGTCGATAGACTTCGAGGAAAGGCAAATTCTGCTCAGTCGGGGGTAACTAGAGCTAAGAGAGAGGCAGATTCTTCACACGGCAGATACATTGTTTCGCTTCGTTGCATACATTCTATGCAGGATTTACTGAAGGCTATTGAAGTTAGAGAAGGAGGTTCCACTGAAGAAGACCAACAAGTGGAAGTTGCAGACCTAATGACCAGATTGATGTCTGGAGACACACTTTCAACAGACGAAATTATGGCTCTTCAAAGAAACTGATATCATATGTTCTTCCATTCCTTGAATGGAGTATTTGTTTTCTTCCATCATAATCTATAATCCAGCCAGGTATGGCTGAAGGTAAATTTTCTAGATGAGCACCTTCAGAATCGAATGACCACCTTTCTAGCATTGTACTTCTAACGGAAGTTCCCTCTGAGGTTTGTTGTTTCCCTTGCTTTCGTGTTTCCAAAATTCCTACTAGCATAACCCTTAGGTCGGATTCTGAAAGTAATTTGTTTTCTTGCGAGTTAATTATTCTAAGGTTGAGTGGAGTTTGTAGACTATTCTCTGAATTATAGAGCTCTAAACGATCGGCCCAAGGGTCTTCTAGAACTCTCCATTCACCCTCTTCCCTTTGCCCATCAGGACTAACTAAGGCTCCAACGATATTCCAAATCCTTGCTTGTAAAAGAATAGGTTTTGCGTCAAGAAATTCTATCCCTCTCTGAATAGCCCATTCGTCAAGATTGATTTTGGCTTGTAAAATAATGAGGTTTTCTGCGGGAGCAGATTTTTCTTCAACTTCAGGTGTAATTAGTGGAGAAGGAAAAATAGCAGCATGGGCTGTGAGTTCACCACTCAAGACGGCCTCACCAATCCATTGACTGAGTTTTTGAGGGCTCCAAAGTTCAATTTTTAACTCCGAATACAATAGTTTACTCGCTTGATCTTGAAACTCTCTTTCACTCAAAACCCAATGTGATCCTGTAGGCACATCTACTAACCATCTTTCGGCTTCCCCTACACTAATTGGAAGAATACCTTTGGAAATGTGCCAAACGTACACAGAAGAGCGGGTATCAGACTGTAATTCGGGTATTTTTTCAGCGATGCCTAAGCAACGGAATCCAACTGAATCAGTTACTCTCTCAGCCTTGGTTAATTCGACACCACGGAGTTTGAGCAAATCCCCGATGGCATCATCCATGGTATCTGACAGTCATTCATATCTTGAAAGCAATCCCCAATATTGCCTGATCGAGATGCAAAATAGAAGTCATTTGATGTTGCCATCAAACGTTTCCATTCAGTGTTAGCAAATCAGATTGACCGGGGTCTACAACACATAATGCGCTAACTGGGAAGGGTTTTGCACAAGCTGCGCCTAACTGCCGATTTACTATCGATACTCTATGTACTGTAATATCGGGATGGCTAGTTGTCAAGTTGGAAATATAGTCCTCTGGACAATTCGCCGCAACCAGAACCAATCTAGCATCTCCTTTGTTACAAGCACTAATTGTTTGCCGTTGTCCGAATAGTACGGTTCCAGTGCTAATTCCTTGTTTGAGTTGTCTTGCTAAGTCCATTTCTATTCCTCCTTCAAGCACCTGTCTCTTCGGGTATGTAGAATAGATCTACGCTACCAGTCCCTAAGGCTACAGGTTGACCAACTATGATGTTCTCAGTTACACCACGAAGGTGGTCTCTTTCTCCAATAATACCAGCTCGCAATAGATGGTTAACGGATACTTCGAATGCCGACCTTGCCAATATACTGTGCTTAGTACCACTAACACCATGACGGCCAATTGCTCGAACCTCGCCTTCGCTTGTCATTACATCTGCTACTGTAATTAAGTGTCTAGTATCAACCTCTAATCCAGCGCCCTCAAGTGTATCTTTCATCTCGTTAACTATAGCTTGTCTCGCAGCTTCGACACCAAGATATCCATAAATTTCATTGATGTTATTGGTGTAAGTACGACCTCTGTTAACGCCATCGAACATACTGACCTTGGAAAGGTTAGAACCAATCGTTGCAATGTAGTATTCACCAGTGTCCTTGTTTGGACCCTGAACATTCGCTCTAACAATATCAGGTAGGCCCTTCAAACGTAATTTCTTGACTTTATCTTCTAATTGCAACAGAGCAGTATATGTTGGTGGATCATTTGCTAATTGGGCTAAATCATCCTCTTTCACCACCCCTGGAATGATTTTCAGAACCTTAGGCTTATCTTCGTCGTCAGCCTGAATGTATAGGCGAAGAGCTCTTTGCAATTTGTCTCTGACTTCTGCACCAGTCATTTTCTTCAATCGAATATTTTTGGTATTCAGTTCCAAATTAAGATGCCTTTGTGCAACGTCAACATCAATCGAAGCAATATCTCTAGTGGTGGTGGTTTCTATTGCGGCAGCAATTGCCTGAACCTTCTTTTCGTTGGTTCGCAAAGGTTTGCCCTTGGAATCATTTTCATTAAGGTAGACGAGCATTGTAGGCGTCTTAGGAACCTTTCTTGCATCTACAATTTCGATAACCCGAGGAAGACCTTGTGTTACGTTGACAGTTGCAACACCAGCATAGTGGAAAGTACGCATAGTCATTTGAGTACCGGGTTCTCCAATCGATTGAGCTGTGGTAATCCCAACCGCTTCATGCGGATCTACCCGAGACATTTTCATATCTGCTGCGGCACAAGTGACTACCTTGCGCGCTTGAGCGGGTGTCAGTTTTTTCTGACCTCTAGAAAGTAAACCATTTACTAAGTCATTAATTGTCTTGGGTGAAATTCTGATATTTTCTTTTACAGCAGCATTAGAAAGGCTTGTGAACATCGGGTTTTCAATATCCAAATCACGGTGGATTTGGATCATTTTTTCCTCAGAATCATAATCTTGTAGGGGAAGTAAACTCTTCTTTCTTCTGCGAGAAGTAACCCGGCGTCGAATCAAAGTCTTCTCTGCTTTCTTCTCCTTTAGGGCTGCTTTAGTGGAACCTTGAATTACTTCAGAGATGTTTTGTGCCATACCTGAATCAGTAGCACAGATTTGCGCTATTTCTCCTGCGGTAAGAACCTTGACATCATCCCATTTTCGATCATCAGCTAGTCGGTGAGCATATTCCTCAGCAATACCTAGGTCCATGAGTTTCTTCTTTGTTGCACTCTTAACAACCATCACTCATCACCCCCCAATGCATCATCTAGAACCTTAGTTATGTCAAACGGAAGCCCTTTTCTGCTTCGAGCCGGATCAATTCCATCTTCTCCATATTCGAATTGAATAATCCTATCAGCAGTATTTCTTACAGATCCATTTTCATCTTCAGTGACTTTCAGGTCGTCCATTGCGTTAATCAATCGACGCTGCATGTAACCTGATTTTGAGGTACGAACTGCAGTATCAACCAAAGACTCTCTTCCTGACACTGATAGCATAAAGAACTCAGTAGGTTGTAGACCTTGTTTGAATGAAGAGGAGACAAAACCTTTCTCTTCAGCACCCATTACGTTGCGAGGGAAGTGAGACAACACTCTGTCTTGGTATCCTCTTTCTAATCTCTTACCACGAACTTTAGGTTGCCCAATAGAACCTGCCATCATCGCTAAGTTATCCATTGAACCACGAGCACCGGAAGTAGCCATAATTACGGCTGAGTTGTCTTCTCCAAGGTATGATTTTGCAACGTTTCCTGATTCGGCCTTGGCTGAATCTAGAATCTGCAGAATATTTTCCTCAAGTGTCTCAGAGGGGGTTCTACCGGGTCTAGTTTCATATCTTCGTCCATCTTTACCGAACTTTGCTAATTCAGCATCGACTGCATCGCTGGCACGGGCGTTGATTTCAGAAATTTCTTTGATTGCTGCAGATGGTAAATCCTCATCATCGATACCTGTTGTAAATCCTAATGCTGTACAAATTGCGATTGTCATTTTTGTCATTCGATTTAGGAATTCTGCACCCCTATCTGTACCATGAGTTTGAACGACCGCATCAAGAAGTCGACCATCTTCTGCGCCTATTCCACGCTTGTCTACAGTACCACTGACAATTCCTGTGGATGTTACGTTGACATTATCGCCGCTTCTACTAGTATAATTCAGTTTGAAGCCTGCTGGTACAATCAAACTGAGTAAGTCTGCTCCTTTGTATCCAACTACGCCTTCTTTCGTAGTTATCTCTTGCGGCATATCACCATCCCAACCAACCGAACCGAGAACTTCCATTGCTAATTCCTTGGGAATTACTCTCTCGCCATGAGTTAAAAGATAAGCACCGGATATATGGTCATGGATTCCTCCGATGACAGCACCTCCATACCGAGGAGTAATGATATGTTCCTGAACCCTCATCAAAATTTTGGCTTCAGCTCTTGCTTCCTCTGATTGAATTACGTGTAGGTTCATTTCATCTCCATCAAAGTCAGCGTTGTATGGAGTACAATCTGCTAAGTTGAAGCGGAATGTCTTTCCTGGCATGACTCTAACTTCGTGAACAAGCATAGACATTCGGTGTAGTGATGGTTGTCTGTTGAATATTGCAACGTCTCCATCAATTAGGTGCCTCTCTACAATAACACCAGGACGAGGATTGCCCTCTCTGTCGTATGGTGATAGACGGTCTTCGACTTCAGTCCGATAAACTTCACCATACTCATCCTCTATTGCCGGGCTACCGCAGTGTGGGCAGTTGACTTCGAGGTGTTCTGGTAGATATTCGTCAGGATTATTTTGTTCCCAAACCCAGCGGTGATGAATTACAGCTCTTGGATCATCTTCAGGTAGTGGACGTCCATTATCGTCTTCACCGCGTAGGTTAGCAAGGGTGCCATCTAAATCAACAGACCAAATGTCTTCTAAATCTCCCAATTCATTCCTTTTCATTTGTTTTTTCAACTCAAGCCCAGGAAGGAAATTGGGGGACGGTAATACAGTGTTGAGGTCAGGTCTGTAACCAGGATATGGTTCATCATCACTGCCACAATGACAGTCTGGATTGAGGCATCGGAAACCTGCCCAGATGTATTTTGTTCTGTCAGTAATTCTGACACGGAAACTATCACCACGGATGATATAGTTGACACCAGGGTGTACATCAGGCCCGCGAAGAATCATTCTTCTCAATTGTTCGCGATTCCTACTGGTTGAACGAATTGGTACTGTGAGTTCCTTTGCGGTTCTCACAGGCACACCAACTTCGTTAATTCCTAAATTTGGATCAGGACTTATTACGGTTCTGGCACAGAAGTTAACCCTCTTTCCGGAAAGATTGCTCCTGAATCTACCTTCTTTACCCTTCAACCGTTGCGAGAGAGTCTTCAATGGCCTACCGGAACGATGTCTGGCAGGTGGGATACCACTTGTTTGATTGTCAA
>CERR01016959.1_pt1 | contig 15182 bp, 14 predicted proteins | sample 530841 | NCBI WGS metagenome assembly CERR01 (sample SAMEA2621021, study PRJEB7988) | marine metagenome | biome: marine biome (ENVO:00000447); feature: surface water layer (ENVO:00002042); material: "saline water (ENVO:00002010), including plankton (ENVO:xxxxxxxx)" | depth 5 m | reverse complement strand
AGAAGAAATTGAAAATACTATAAAAGTTATTTCTCAGATTTAATATTTTTTTTATAATATTTCTTCATAACAAAATTAAGTGTCTTATAAGAGTTTAGTAAAATATCATCAATTATTGATTTTTTCATCCACTCTACCTTTTCAATCTTTTCTTTTTTCTGTGGCTTCATCTTTGAGTCATCTATACTGTCCATTCTAAACCAGGTTGTCTTCTTCAAAACATATTTTTTATTTCTAGTATATGTGTGCCATGTGGAAGTGATTTTTTCTTTACACTCAACATCAACCATAGTTTCCTCTTCAACCTCTCTCTTTGCACAGTCTTTTATTGTCTCACCCTTATCAAGTTTACCTTTTGGGAGATCCCACTTCTTCATCCTATAAATAAAAAGGATTTCATCTGATTTATTTTTAACAACCCCTCCTCCTGCCTTAACTATATTAAACATTTTTTTTACTTTTTTAAGTACTGACTTATAATCCTTAAGAGTTATTGTTATAGAATATATTTTTTTAAACTTATGCGATGTCATTTTTTTAAGTAAATCAACAATAGTAGTTATTGTACCATCATAAATTAAAACTCTAGAATATAATTTTTTAGGAACTATCCCTGATGAACCATCAACATAAGTATCAAAATCTTCTTTTTTTAATTTTAAATTATTGAGAGGGTTAAAAAAGATAGGGATATCATTTACAAATATAGTTTTCATATAAAGATAAAATTGAATGAAATAATATTAAAATTAATCTTACTTTTGTTAAAATATGAAATCTCTAGAGCTATTAAATAGTTTGCTGAAAATAAATTCAATAAAGATTAATCTTAAAACCCCCTTTAATTGGGCTTCAGGTTGGAAATCTCCTATATATTTTGATAATAGAATTTCATTATCATATCCTAAAATAAGATCAGAAATAACAGAGAGATTAACAGAAATTATTAAAGAAAATTATAAAAATGTAGATAGCATAGCAGGTGTTGCTACAGCAGGCATACCACAAGGTGCTCTAGTATCAAGTGAGTTAGAACTTCCCTTTTCTTATGTGAGATCCAAACCAAAATCTCATGGTATGAAAAACTTGATAGAAGGAAGACTAGAAGAAAATAAGAACATCATCCTCATAGAGGACTTGATTTCAACTGGTGGCAGTTCAATAAAAGCCGTAGAAGCTATTAGGGATGCCGGATCTAATGTTCTAGCAGTCCTATCAATATTCAACTACGGTTTTAATCTATCGACAGAAAATTTCAATAAAATCAAGTGCAATACTGAAAGCGTATTTTACTATAGCGACCTACTAGAAGTTGCACTAGCTAATAACTATATCAGCGAGAAAGAACTTGTTAAATTAAAATCTTGGAGAGAAAATCCTGGGGAATGGAAATAAATATCAATTAAGATATTCTTTTCACGTTTCCAGCTATTTTACCTTTTTTACCGTCAACTAATTCAAATTCTACTGAATCACCTTCGTTGATTTGATCAACTAATCCAGTCGAATGAACAAAATGTTCAGCTTCATTACCATCTTCGATAATAAAACCGTAACCTTTAGAAATGTTAAAAAATTTTACTTTACCTGTACTCATAATATTTAAAATTAGAGCGCAATATATCTTATATATTTTATAATATCCACTATTATTTTATTTCTTTTCAACATATGTTAATTCTACAGGAATAATTTGGTCTTTAGCATTCAATTTTTCAAAGGCTACTGTAGATAATCTTATATCAATTTTATCATTATTACCTGTTCTAGGGAGTTTTCCTATGACTCTAACTATAACTATGTTTTCATTCATCTGATTTTTTACAAAAATTATAGTTCCTATCTCTGCTGTTTTATGTAATGCTAAATATTTATCAGAATCTTCTGAATCATTAATAGATGAAGCAAAACCTTCTACTCTATTAGTTTTTATTTCATTATTAGAATTAATAATAACATCGTCTTCTGGTTCAAATTCACTTATTATTATTTTTTGGCCTATCGAAAGAGTATTCCCTTTTAAATTATTAATACTCTTAAGTTCTTCAATACTCTTATTAAACTTTTTAGATATTGAGTAAAAAGTTTCACCTTTTTCTACGGTATGATATTCTTTACGTTGAGCATAAGAGTTGTTATAACAAATAAAGAAAAATATTAGAGCAATTTTTAATAACTTTATTGACATAATTTCAAATTAAAACTTGTTATGAAATCAAATATATTGAAGGTTTTATTATTTTCTGTTCTACCATTATTTTTTATTAATGCTAATGATAAAGAAACAAAGGTGTTAGTTGGAGAAATTAAATCTAATATTGATCCAAGAACTAACAGGTATACAAAATTACTACTTGAGGAAGCAAGTGAAAAAGAATATGATATAATAATTATCGAAATGGATACATATGGAGGAGCTGTAAATGATGCCGATGATATTAGAACTAGAATATTAGATTTCGAAAAACCTATATATGTATGGATAAATAAAGATGCTGCATCTGCAGGAGCTTTAATATCTATAGCAACAGATAGTATTTATATGAGTAGTGGAGCAAGTATAGGAGCAGCTACCGTAGTTACAGGAGATGGAACTCAAGCTCCTGACAAATACCAGTCATATATGAGATCCATAATGAGGTCTACTGCGGAGGCTAAAGGTAGAGATCCAAAAATTGCTGAAGCAATGGTAGATGAAGATATAGAAGTAGATAGTATTTCTGCCGAAGGAAAAGTAATTACTTTTTCAACTCAAGAAGCAATAAAATTCGGATTTTGTGATGCAGAATTAAATTCGATTGAAGAAATCTTAGAAAGACAAAATATTAATAATTATAACATAACAAAATATGAATTAGGTTCAACAGAAGATATTATCTCTTTTTTCCTTAATCCAGTAGTCAGCAGTGTATTGATATTGTTAATACTTGGAGGATTATACTTTGAAATGCAAACACCTGGAGTAGGTTTTCCTATAGTAGCTTCTATAACTGCTCTAATTTTATATTTAGTTCCATACTACCTAAATGGAGTTGCTGAAAATTGGGAAATTTTATTATTTTTCATTGGTATAATATTTATTGCTCTAGAAGTATTTGTTATACCTGGATTTGGTGTTTTTGGAGTCATAGGTCTGTTCTCATCATTAGGCTCTTTAATATTAATAATGTTAAATAATGACATGTTTGATTTTACTTTTGTATTATCTAGAGATTTAATTGCATCAAGTCTTTCAGTTTTTATTTCAGTTTTTAGTTTTGGTTTATTAGTACTTTTTGGTGGCATTAAACTTACTGACTCAGAAGCATTTAAGAAAATTGCATTAAATGAAACTCAAGAAACCGGTAAAGGATATGTTTCAAAAAAATATTCAGATAATCTACTAAATATGAAAGGTAAATCTTTTACAGTATTGAGACCAAGTGGAAAAGTTATAATTGACGAAAATATTTATGATGCCTCAACATCTGGTGAATACATTGAAAAAAATAAAAAAATTATTGTAACTAATAACGAAGGTTCATCTCTAAAAGTAAAGAAAGCCTAAATGAAGATTATAGGTATAATACCTGCAAGAATGGAGTCTTCAAGACTTCCTGGAAAGCCCCTAATAAATATTGGAAATAAATCAATGATTAGAAGAGTTTATGAATCTGCTATGAAAGTAAATCTAATTAATGAGTTATATGTAGCTACACCAAATAAAGAAATTTTTGATCATGTTAATGAATTTGGAAAAGTTATTATGACATCTAAAAACCCCTTAAATGGGACTGAGAGAGTATACGAAGCATATCAAAAATTAAATAAAGAATATGATTATATAATTAATATTCAAGGTGATGAACCATTTATAAAAAAAGAACAAATAGAAGATATTATCTCTATCTGTAAATCCCCTAATGAAATATGTACTCTAATTAAAAAAGAGAAATATTCTAATTTGATAGAAAGGGAATCTATTATGAAAGTAGTAAAAAATAACTCGGATGAGGCTATGTACTTCTCCAGATCATTAATTCCTTTTCAGAAAATAAAAACAGACTACAATAAACATATTTGTATCTATGCTTATACTCCAATTGCATTAAAAAAAATAATTTCTTTAAAACCATCAAAACTTGAATTAAGTGAATCTTTAGAACAACTTAGATGGTTAGAAAATGGATATACTGTGAAATTAAATACTACAAAATTTGATAGTTTTAGCATAGATACAAAAGAAGATCTTATCTTCGCTGAAGAATTTATAAATAAAAATAATTTAAAATGAACTTTCTAATTGATGTATTAGTAAATGCCGTAAAAGGAATTTTATCTTTCTTTATTAGCATAATAATTATAATTATTTTCTTCAGTATAGTAGGAGCCCTATTTACTCCCACAACAAAAGAAGAGATAACTGTATCCAAAAACAGTCTATTACATATAAATAATCTAAATATTATTGGTGATAGAGATACTAAAGGAGATGAATTAGATTTAAATTTTGATATTCCATTACCTCTTCCAATACTTGATAATAGCCAAACCGAAAAAATAAGCCTTTTAACATTTGAAAACATTATTAATAAGGCATCAGATGATGATAATATAAAAGGAATATACCTAAATGTAGAAAACGTAGGTATTAGTTTCAATAAAGCTGAGAAGGTTAGAGATATTCTCGAAGAGTTTAAAAAGAAAAAACCAATATATTCTCATGCTGACTTACAAACTAAAGGTGCTTATTTCATTTCTTCAGTATCAGACTTTATGGCAATTTCACCTCCAGGGTTCATATCAGTAAGTGGTTTTGGAGTTAGTTCATTTTTTTATAAAAATATGCTTGATGAATTAGGCATAGATATTAATCTTTTTAGAGTTGGTGAATATAAAGGTGCTGCTGAAACGTATGTAAGAACAGATTTTAGTAAAGAAAATGAAGAACAGTATCTCAATTTATTGGACTATAGAATGTCAAACTATTTAGATAAAATTTCTACTTCTAGAGCAATAGATAGAGATAATCTTTTTAACATGATAGAAAATTTTGAAACTGAACTTGCTAATGATGCATTAGATAATCAACTAATTGATAGCTTAATCTATGAAGACGAAATGGTAAATTATCTAAAAACTAAAGTAGATAGTTCTTACAAAAAGATTTCTTTACTTAAATACCGAAAAACTTTAGAAAAAAATAAGTATAATAGAAATAAAATAGCTGTCCTATACGCTATAGGTAGTATTTTGCCTGGAACTGGAGATGATGGCATCTATTCAGAATCAATAATAAAAGAAATTAAAAAGATTAAGAAAAATAAGAATATAAAATCTGTAGTTCTTTATGTTAACTCTGGGGGAGGTAGTGCATTTGCTTCAGATTTAATTGCTAGAGAGCTTGAATTATTGAACGATGAAAAACCTTTAATAGCTTATATGTCAGATGTATGTGCCTCAGGTGGATACTATATTTCTATGCCAGCTGATACCTTAATAGCTTCAAGAGGTTCTATTGTGGGATCTATTGGTGTTTTTGGAATATTTCCTGAAATGTCGGGTCTTTTAAATGATAAACTTAAAATAACAACAGACCAAATAAGAACAAATAAAAATATTGGAGAAATTGATCCATTTAGACCATTAGAAGATGATGAAAAAAAGTTAGTTCAAAGAGGGGTTAATCAAATTTATACTGACTTTTTATCAATAGTAGCAGATGGAAGATCAATGAGTAAAGATGAGGTTGATAAACTTGCTAGAGGAAGAGTTTACTATGGTGAAGAAGGTAGAGAGTTAGATCTTATAGATATTGTTGGTGAGTTAAATGATGCTATTGAATTAGCAGCTAAACTTGGAGATATAGAAGATTATCAAATAATTGAGTATCCAAAACAAAAAACAGAAATTGAAAAAATAATTTCTTCTCTTCAGCAAACCAAAACATTTTTAGATCCATTTATAAAAGATAATTGGCTAATTAAGAGTATGGTCAAAAATGATTTTTATGATCCTTTCCAGATGAGGATGGAATTCAAAATTGATTAGAAACAGATTTAATTTCAAAATTTTCAACTTTTACTATTGGAACTTTCTGATTATCATTATTATCTAGGTAATATGAATAAGTTGAAATATCTGATTCAATTTTGCTTTCATTTCTTAATCCAAATTGAAAATATTTACCATAGCTTCTAGTTATTTTTGTTATAATATTCATTAGTTCAAAACCTATTAAAAAATTTTCAGAAATTTTTCTTCTATAATTTTTCTGAAAATAATTATTAAGGTTCTTGTAAGTTTCTGTTTCCTCATTAAAAAAATTAATATCAATTAATGAGATGTCTAACTCCTCAAACTGATTTACAGAAATTACATTAAAATTTAACCAATCTGAAAATCCTAAAATAGGAATAGTATCCTCTCTAATTTCTATTGCACTAATGATATTAGATGCAAAAAGTGAATTTTTTGAAGAAACAAAAACATGACCAATACTATCATTTTCTATAAAGAACTTCTGCGTATACATGTATGATGTATCCAAATCTTCTATACCTCTTCCCTCCTTAATTAAAACATCCGAAACATTTTTTAATGTATCAAATAGAGAATCATTTAATATATACTCATAAGTACTTGCCAATGAGTCTAAAATAAGACGAGAATCTTCTAGACCAACAGATTTTTTATAAATGATATTAAATCCATTAGACTCTAATTTATTATTATAAATTTCTGCTATTAATGAGTCTTGATAATTTTTCTCATAAAAGATGATAGCATTCTTGTTTTCAATAAAATTATTAATTGAAAATTCAGCAACTTTATCAGCAATAGTTTTAATAGAAGGTTTAAATAATAAACTATAATTATTATCATCTATTATCTCATTATTTGATGATAAAGGATTTATCATTAGTATCTTTTTCTCTAGACAGAATTGTTTTATTAGACTTATAGGTTTATTGTATAGTGGTCCAATAAATAAATCTATATTATCAAAACTACCATTATCAATAAGACTTTTGATTCTATTTGGATCTCTTCTTGTATCAAATGTTATAATATCTATCATAGAACTTAAGGAATCATATTTCTTTATACCATGAATTATTCCTGAATACAAATCCATAATGAAATCATTATTTTGAATAAAATATGTATTCTCTAATCCATCAAACATAAAAGGAAGAAGAACAGCAACTCTAAATTTTTTATTATTGCTTACAAAAAGATCTTCTTTTTCAACAATATCTAAAATCTTATTAATCTCATTAATTACATCTTCAGTTAAATATTCTTTTAGAAGAGATCTGCCATAATATTTTGCAACAGACTTATTTTGAGGGTATAATCTATAAATTTCTGATAATCTATTAAATGAATTAATGTCTTCAATTAAAGGATCAATCATTGAATATAATCCATCTGAAATTGAAGGGTTTGATATCATAGAAAAATAGATTAATGACTCATCTAAATTATTAGATTCTGAGTTAATCTTTACAAGCCAGTAATAAACTTCATTTTTCTGTGACCACTCTGGATAAACTTTAATAATATTTTTAAGATTCTCTACTGCTTTATCTTTTGAGTTTAATTTGTATTCAGCAACTGAATTATAAAATAATAGATAAGGGTAAAACTCACTATTTTTTTTTATATCAATTTCTGACTTTATTAAGTCAGAAAATTTTTCTTCTATAAATAACTTTTTGAGCTTAACAAATTTGGTATATTCTGATTGACCTAAAAGAGGAAAAGAAAAAATAATCATCAGAAATAATAACTTTAACCTCATATTACTCCCATTCTATTGTAGCTGGCGGCTTTGAAGAAATATCATAAACTACCCTATTAATTCCTCTAACCTTATTTATTATTTCATTAGAGACATCAGCTAAAAAATTATTTGGCAGTCTAGACCAATCTGCTGTCATCCCATCTAAACTTGTTACTGCTCTCAAAACTACTGTGAACTCATATGTCCTCTCGTCTCCCATTACACCAACTGATTTAACAGGAAGTAAAATTGTTGCAGCTTGCCAAACATCATCATATAAATTTCTTTTGACTAAAGAAGATATAAAAATATCATCTGCTTGTTGAAGTAAATCAACTTTTTCTTTTGTTACTTCACCAAGAATTCTTATCCCTAAACCAGGGCCTGGAAAAGGGTGTCTATTTAAAATTATCTCAGGCATATTCATTGATTTACCAACTCTTCTAACCTCATCTTTAAAAAGTAAATTTAGAGGTTCCACTATCTTAAGATTCATTTTTTCAGGCAACCCTCCTACATTATGATGGGACTTAATTGTGGCAGAGGGACCTTTAACAGACACAGATTCAATTACATCAGGATAAATAGTTCCCTGAGCGAGCCATTTAATATCTCCAATTTTATTTGCCTCTTCTTCAAAAACTTTAATGAAATCATTTCCAATTGATTTCCTTTTATCTTCAGGATCTGATTTTCCTTTTAACCCTTTATAAAATAAATTTTTTGAATCAACACCTTTAACATTTAAACCTAAATTCTTATAGGAAGATAAGACTTTATCAAATTCATTTTTTCTAAGTAGGCCATTATCTACAAAAACACAATAAAGATTATCACCTATTGCTTTATGAATTAAAATAGCTGCAACACTAGAGTCAACCCCTCCTGATAAACCTAGAACAACCTTATCATCCTTTACAGTTCTTTTAATAGATTCTATTGTAAACTCAACAAATTTATCAGGGGTCCATGACTGCGAACAACCACATATTTTAACAGTAAAATTTTCTAAAATCACTTTACCAAAATCACTATGCGTTACTTCTGGATGAAACTGTAAACCATAATAATTTTTATCTTTTAAATAATATGATGTTATTTCAACATCTTTTGTACTTGCAATTACTTGAAAAGATGAAGGGATATCAGTTATAGAGTCTCCATGGCTCATCCAAACATCAGAATTTTCTTTTACTCCAGACATCAGAATATTTTCTTTATCTACAAATTCTAATTTAGCTCTACCATATTCTCTTATTTTTGATTTTGCAATTTCACAATTATTATTTTTTGCAATTAACTGAGCCCCATAACATATACCTAGAAGAGGAATATTATCAAAACTATTAAAATCAATAAAAGGAGCATTTTCATCATGTACAGAATAAGGACTTCCGGATAATATAATTCCCATATAATTTGTTTTGATTTTAGGTGTTTTATTATAGGGAAATATTTCACAATAAATATTTAATTCTCTAATTCTTCTAGCAATAAGTTGGGTATACTGAGAACCAAAATCAAGAATTAATATTTTTTCTTCCATTTGTAAAATTAAACTTAGGTTTTATAATAGACTAATTAATTCAATATTTTGTAATTTAGTTATTAAGAATAATTAATTAATCTATATACAATTATACTATGGGAAGAGCATTTGAATATAGACGAGCTGCTAAAGAAAAAAGATGGGACAAAATGTCAAAACTTTTCCCTAAATTATCAAAGGCAATAACAGTTGCTGCTAAGGAAGGTGGAACTGATCCTGAAATGAATTTTAAGTTAAGAGCTGCTATTCAAAATGCAAAGGCTGAAAATATGCCTAAGGATAATATTGATTCAGCAATTAAAAGAGCTTCTGATAAAGAATTAAAAGATTTTATTGAACAAACTTTTGAGGGAAAAGGACCTCATGGGGTTCTAGTAATAGTTGAAATAGCAACAGATAATATTACGAGAACAACTGCAAATGTGAAATCATACTTTAATAAATCAGAAGGCAATCTTGTATCCCCAGGATCACTTGAGTTTATGTTTGAAAGAAAAGCTGTTTTTTACATTGATAATTTAAACCAAGATCCGGATGAACTTGAGCTTTTTTTGATAGACTATGGTCTAGAAGAAATAGAGATAAGTAAAGATGAAATTATAATTTATGGGAACTATACCTCATATGGTAAAATCAATAAGGGCTTAAATGAGCTTGAAATTAAACCATCAAAATCACTATTAAAGAGAATCCCTAATAATCCAGTTAATTTTAGTGAGAATCAACTTCTTGAAATCGAAAAAATGTTAGATAAGATGGAGGATGATGAAGATGTTCAGTATGTATTTACAAATATTGCCTAAATGAATATTTTCAAGAATTCTTCTTTATATAAACTCAACTCTTTTGGGGTCAAACATAAATCAAAGTACTTAATTGAAATAAAAAGAAAAGAAGATATTTCCTTTATTATAAATAATAAAGATCTAATAAATGAAAAAATAATAATAGTTGGTGGTGGATCAAATATTTTATTCACAAAAGATTTCGATGGGATTGTTTTATTAAATAAAATATTGGGGATAAATAAATTAGATGAGGATAAAAATTTTATTAAAATAAGAGTAGGTTCTGGAGAGAACTGGGATAAATTTGTTTCATACTGTGTTGATAATAATTATTATGGGATTGAAAACTTATCTTTAATTCCTGGTTCTGTAGGAGCAGCTCCAATTCAAAATATAGGAGCTTATGGAGTTGAAATTAAAGATTTTATAGATAATGTACAAGGTTATGATTTAGAAGAAAAAGAAGAGAAAATCTACAGTAGAGAATTGTGTTGTTTTGAATATAGAAATAGCATATTTAAGAAAGAGAAAAAAAATAAATTTTTTATAACTCATGTAGAATTTATTTTAAATAAAAAACCAAATTATATTCTAACTTATAAAGATCTAAATAATTTAAATCGTGATAAAATCTCTTTAAAATACTTAAGAGATAAAGTAATTGAAATAAGAAACTCTAAACTTCCTAATCCTGAAAAGCTAGGTAATGCGGGTAGTTTCTTTAAAAATCCAATAATTAAACTGAGCTTATTTGATAGTATAAAATTAGAATATGATGATATTTCTGGTCATAAGATAGGAGAAAATAAAATTAAATTATCTGCTGCTTGGTTAATAGAAAAATGTGGATGGAAAGGTAAAGTTTTAGATAAGATAGGTGTATATAAAAAACATGCTCTTGTATTAGTAAATTATGGTGAAGAATCTGGAAATAAAATAAAAAAACTATCTGAAGAAATATCAAAGAGCGTAGAAAAAAAGTTTGGTATAATATTAGAAGAAGAAGTTAATATCATTTAACTACCCATCATAATAAACACGATAAATAGCATTTGCATAATCATCTGAAATTAACATAGACCCATCCTTGAGAATAATAACATCAACTGGTCTACCCCAAGCTTCTTGTTCCTTTTCATTTAACCAACCATAAATAAAGGGTTCATATCCAACTGATCTATTATTTTCAATTTTTACTCTAGTAATTCTATATCCAATTTTCCTAGATCTATTCCAAGATCCATGTTCAGCTATGAATATATCACCATTATATTCATCTGGAAACATACTTCCTTCATAAAATTTTAATCCAAGAGGCGCTACATGAGGCCCAAGGTTTTGAACAGGCTTTATAAACTCATCACAAGCGAACTTACTTCCAAACTCTGGATCGGAAATATCATTACCATGGCAATAAGGGTAGCCAAAATGTTGATTAGCTTCTTGAACTTTATTAAGCTCACATGGGGGATAATTATCTCCTAACATATCTCTACCATTGTCAGTGAACCACATCTCTCCAGTTTCTGGATGCCATGTGAATCCAACTGTATTTCTTACACCACTTACATAAACCTCTTTATTAGAACCATCTGGATTCATTCTAGTAATTGAGGCATATACTTCATCATTACTCTCACATATATTACATGGAGCACCTACAGGAACATATAGTTTACCATCAGGCCCAAATGATATATACTTCCAACCATGGTGTCTATCAGATGGATAATCATCGGATATTAGCTCAGGCTCATTAGGGTAGTCACCAAATTTATCTATGTAATCCAAATTATTTTCAATATCTCTAAATACCCAAATTTTATTTACTTCAGCAACATATAAATCACCTTTATGGTATGCTACACCATTTGGCATATTTTTTAGTTTGTCAGTAATTAAATATTTTTTATCAACTACATTATCACCATCAGTATCTTTTAAGGCAAATACATTATCAGATCTTCTGTTTCCTACAAATATTGTTCCTGATGGACTTATTGCCATTGACCTGGCATTTTCAACGTCTGATGCATATAACTCAATCTTAAAACCATCGGGTAAGATTAATTTTTCAAGTTGAGACTTAAGAATATCATCATTCACATTTGTAAATGATAAAAGAGGTGAAAATGATAAAAATAAAATTATAATTGATCTGATAAGCATATGATATAAATTTAATTGGTTAGTCTAGTTCAAATAAATATTAAGTATTATCTTAAATAAACTAAACTAAACTAATGGAAAATATTGACATAATTGTATTTATAAGTTATTGTATAGTTATACTATCTATTGGCTTATATGTTTCAAGAGATAAAAGTGGATCTGGAAAAAGTGCTGAAGATTATTTTTTAGCTGGTAAATCATTACCATGGTGGACTATTGGTGCATCCTTAATAGCTGCAAATATTTCAGCAGAGCAGTTCATTGGAATGTCTGGCTCTGGATTTGCATTAGGCTTAGCAATTGCAACTTATGAGTGGATGGCAGCTATTACTCTACTAGTTGTAGGTAAGTTTTTTCTACCTATATACATTGAGAAAAAAATATATACCATACCTGAATTTGTTAAAAAAAGATACAGTAATAACCTGAAAACTATACTTGCAATATTTTGGATTAGTTTATTTGTTTTTGTTAATCTAACCTCTGTTATGTACCTAGGGGGTAAAGCTATGGATACTATTTTTGGATCAGGAGATGGCAGCTTGATAACTACAAGTATTATTGGATTAGGATTATTTGCTTTAACATATTCTGTGTGGGGAGGCTTATCAGCTGTTGCTTGGACTGATGTAGTTCAAGTTGTAATTTTAATATTTGGAGGGATGTTAATGACAGGTATTGCATTATCTTATGTGACACCAAGTGGTGGAATAATTGATGGTTTATCATATGTATATAATGCTGTCCCTGAAAGGTTTTCTATGATATTGTCAAAAGGAGAAATTATTACCCCCGATGGAAGAGATGCTTATTTTGACCTACCAGGTATAGCAGTACTTATTGGAGGCATGTGGATAGCCAACACTTACTACTGGGGTTTTAATCAATATATAATTCAAAGAACATTTGCTGCTAAAAGTTTAGGAGAAGCTCAAAAAGGAATAGCATTTGCAGCATTTTTAAAATTAATAATTCCAATCTTTGTAGTATTACCAGGAATAATAGCTTATGTAATAAATCTTGACCCTGCCACTGGCGAATTAATGAAAGTTCTTCCTGAAGGATTCACCTCTTCAGATGGAAAAATTTTAAATGATAATGCAGCACCTTGGTTAATTAAAAATTATATACCAGTAGGTATAAAAGGTTTAATTCTAGCTGCTCTTGCTGCAGCAATTGTATCATCTCTAGCGTCAATGCTGAACTCGACCTCAACTATTTTCACAATGGATATTTATAAAGAATTAATTAATAATAAAGCTAAAGATTCTGAATTAGTTAAAGTAGGAAGAATAGTTGTCATAGTATCACTTTTTATTGCTATGCTTATAGCTCCAATGTTTGGTAATTTAGGTCAAGTATTTCAAGCTATTCAAGAATATACTGGAGTTGTTAGTCCTGGTATTCTAGCAGTATTTATAATGGGATTATTTTATAAAAAAGCTACAAATAATGCAGCAATATGGGGAATACTACTTTCTATACCAGTAGCAATGTACTTTAAAATTGTTCCAAAAGGATGGATTGAATTAATTCCTAGCTTTGCTCAAGGATTATTTATTGGTGAAATCCCTTTTCTTCATCAAATGGGAATAACATTCTTAGTTACTATGTTTATTATTTATGTTATAAGTTATCTTGAAGGAAATGAAGATGACCCAAAAGCTATAAAATTATCTGGAAAATTATTTGAGACAAAACCATCATTTAATATTCCTGCTTTTGCTGTGTTAATTATTACAGCAATGCTTTATGCCATATTCTGGTAATAAAATGATAACCGACAGTCAACTAAAGCAGGGTAATTTTCTATTTAAATATAGAGGTATATTACCTGTACCTATAATTTTAGGATGTATTTTATATTATTTTTATAATTATAATCCAATATCTAATAACCAATATATAATTTGTCTTTGTATTTCTTTATCAGGTTTATTAATCAGAATTTTGGCAGTAGGATTTGCATATCATAAAACTTCAGGTAAAAATACAAGAAAACAAATTGCAGAAAAGCTTAATACTTCAGGCATATATTCTGTTTTAAGAAACCCCCTATATCTTGCAAATTACTTAAATTGGTTAGGTATTATTCTCTTATTATCTAATACGTTTCTAACTATAATCATAACATCTCTTTTTGTAATTTTATATCATAAGATAATTTTAGTGGAAGAAAACTTTTTACTTCAAAAGTTTAAAGAAGAATACAAAACTTATTTATCAAATACACCAAGAATATTACCATCATTTAAAAATTGGAATAAACCAATAAGTAAGTTTAATCTCAAAAAGTCATTAGTTAATATTAAGAATGGGCTTTTAGGAATCTCATTAATTTTTTTTCTTATTAATTGTATTGAAAACTATAATTTAGGATTAAAAATTATAAATAGTAACTGGATTTTTTATTTCATGTTATTTTCTACCTTATTTTATATTTACATGAAAATATCATTTAAAATTTTAGTTACTAAAAATAATAAAATCAGCTAATTTCAACACTTGTTAGGAGCTCTAAGCTTAAAAGTATCAAACTCTTCTTGATTAGATAATTCAAGTACTGAATCTGATGTCCATGTACCTCCTAAACCGGATGTTCCTGTTACTTTTAACTTAATACTTCCACTTGAACCATAAGAATATTCATACTTTCTATTAGGAGAATTAAATTGAACTGTAAATGCATTTTCATTATCTACTAAAATAGTATAACCACCACCCATTGATTTATCTTCATAACAATTTGCATTATTTGGATCAAGCAAATCATGATAAGAATAATTAACATTAAATTGACTTGTAGTAATTTTAAAATCAATAAAGTCAGTATTAGTTAAGTTTAAAACGGTATTATTATTAAAAATCGTATAAGAACCACTTTCTTTAAAAATATTTGATGTTA
>CERR01033873.1_pt1 | contig 15220 bp, 12 predicted proteins | sample 530841 | NCBI WGS metagenome assembly CERR01 (sample SAMEA2621021, study PRJEB7988) | marine metagenome | biome: marine biome (ENVO:00000447); feature: surface water layer (ENVO:00002042); material: "saline water (ENVO:00002010), including plankton (ENVO:xxxxxxxx)" | depth 5 m | reverse complement strand
GCGAGGGTCACTGGTTCAAGTCCAGTATCACCCACCACATATAAACACTTCAAAATACCTAAGTTAAAAACTTCCATAAATATCACTCTTGATTTGTCTTTTGAAAAACGATTAATCTATACGCTATAAAATTATATAAAGGTAATTAACTCAGTTATAAGAAAAAGAGACCATCGCCGCCCTTTACAAATAATGGCGAGAGTCACTGGTTCAAGCCAAGTAATCACCTACCACATATAAACACTTCTAAAGCATCAAAACTCTTCTGAATAATTATTATAAAAATCCTATTTGGGTAATTAATCCAGTTGTAAGAAAAAGAGAGCATCGCCGCCCTTTACAAATAAAGGCGAGTGCCACTGGTTCAAGTCCAATATCACCCGCCACGTACAAACACTCCACAAAAACCTAGATTATTTTAACTATTATTTAGAGCTGCTTTTTACCTATTAATTAAACATTGATTTTAAATCGCTAAGGCAAGGATAATATGAAGCCATCTAAACGTATGAAAATAACTTAATCTTCTAATAACCTCGGCTAATAGTTAAATTCCCTTGTAAGCAGCTAAACTGTTGATTATAGTCTGTGATAAATTAAACAACATGTAAGCCAATGCCAACTAAGATCTACGCCAAAGCCAAAATACTGATAGTGGAAGAGCAGCCCCTCGCTCAAAGCTATATGAAACAGTCGCTAGAAAGGCTTGGCTTTCGGCAGTTGCACTTTGCCGATCATGCAATTGCAGCAAAAGAGCAATGTTTGGCTGAGCAATTTGATTTAATTGTATGTTCGTTTAATTTAAGCAAACACCAAGACGGCTACCAACTCTACGAAGAACTCCGTGTTAAGCAACTGATAAAAAACTCCACTGCGTTTATTTTTATTTCTGCAGAAACCAGCGGTGCGCTAGTGCATAGCGTTTTAGAGCTTCAACCCGACGACTTTTTGGTAAAGCCATTTACGGTACAAGAGTTAAAAACGCGGATTGAGCGTATTCTAAAACGTAAAAATGAGCTACAGAGCATTTATACCTTAGTAGATGATGGCAACGACTCTAAAGCAATAAAAGTAATCGATGCCACTTTAAATAAAAAAAACAATATATACAGCCCTATCCTCCTTCGCTTAAAAGGAGATGCATTGCTTAGGCTAAACCGCAGTGAAGAAGCTAAAGACTTTTTTACCTCGGTGCTAGACATACAAAAATTTGCCTGGGCCAAAGTTGGTTTAGTAGAAGCGCTGATTGCTAATAATGAGCATATTCTTGCTCAGCGCATGTTAAAAACCATGCTTGAACGCCATGAAACACGTTTAGTTGCACTGGATTTACTCGGCCGATTAGAAATAAAACTAAACCAATTTGAATTGGCGCAAGATTTTTTAAGCCAAGCAGTCAATATTGCGCCACGTAACATCCAAAGACAAAAGTCGTTAAGCAATGTTTCGTTAATAAACCACGATTACGAAAAAAGCTATTTAACCCAAAAAGACATAGCCAGCTATGCGCGTCATTCTATTCATGACAGCCCCGACATCTATCTCAATGCTGCCCGTGCCGGTATAGACTTTGCTTTAACCACAGATCAAACAGACCAAATACAACGTATTTCGCGTCAAACTAATAAATACATAAATGATTTAAAAAAGCAGTTTCCTAACAACGCAAACCAATCTCAAATTGATGTACTTAATGCGCGTTTGCACTATTTAAAAGACGAGCACCAAAAAGCCAAGCGCTTGATAGAGCAACTCGACGATGACGATACATTAATACGCTCTGTAGATGGGGCGCTTGATAAAGCAAAAGCGTTTCACGAGCTGGGTTTTCATCAAAAAGCACAAACATTATTTAGCCAAATAATTAGCCATTGTGAGCGCCACCCCAATATGAGTGATACAACTTACCTGCGTTACATTCAACAGCAGCAAAGTGAGCGTCGTGACATTAAAATGGGCCCTAAAGAGCTTAACAACCATGCAGTAACTCAATTTAATAGAGGGCAATTAAATACGGCGTTAGAGGCGTTTACGCAAGCATTTAGAGTAATGCCGCGTAACCCAAGCATTGCGCTTAATTTATTACAGTGTTTGTTTGATTCGACAAAACAAAAAGGCGGCACTTTTAACTTGGTTATTGCTAAAAAGTGTTACGCCCTTTTGAGTAACTCTACACTGCAGCCAGATCAGTCGCAGCGATTAGATAAAATTTTGCATATGGCAAAAGAAATGAAACTCGATATTCAATCCCCCTAGCGCTAACTAGCGGCTAGAAATAGCTGTTTATCTTGATTGAAAGCTAACTATATAATTAAAGCTTTTTCATTGCAGCGGCATTTACACAATAGCGCAAACCCGACGGTGCTGGCCCATCAGGAAAAATATGCCCTAAGTGTGCATCACACACATTACACACCACTTCAACGCGCTGCATACCATGGCTTAAATCGTTCACATAACCAATTGCATCGACAGTTGCAGGCTGCGTGAATGATGGCCAACCTGTGCCGCTATCAAACTTTTCATCGGCATCAAAAAGTAAATTATCGCAGCATACACACGCGTATTTACCCGGTTCTAGTAATGTGCAACTTTGTGAGCTGTGAGGGCGTTCTGTGCCCTTTTTACGTGTCACATAGTATTGCTCATCACTTAGCATTGCCTGCCATTGCGCGTCTGTTTTTACAACCTTTTCGCGTGGCGTAGGATTGCCATTATTGGCAAAATTTATAACATCATTCCAAGTAAGCATAATAGCCTCCTTCGGTATTAATAAGTGATTAGGGTCTGTTGATCTTTTAAGGTTGAATTTGCAGCAGTCTGTTTGGTATTTAGGCAAGGCAGAGCCTATGCAGTGTGGTTATTCCCCATAATTGGGCGATAACGTAGCATTAATGCCAAACAGGCGCTGCCCAACGGGTTCTTCCTAGGGGCTATTTACTCTTTGTTGCCTACATGGATGTAGGTAAAGGGCGTGAGCAGGACGCGGAAGCTTTGCTCAGCTTTTACTTAGCCCACTAGGTTACAAACTTCGCGCCGCGATTAAATAGCCCCTAGTTTGAACAAACTTTAATCCGCAAAGTTCAACAGCCCCTAACTAAAGCGAATAGTTTGCTTTTCGTGATCTGAAAGTATGCGCTTCATGTAGGCGTCTATGTCATTTTTTTGTGCGGGTAAACTTACACTAAATTGTCGCTCGTTATTGCTATGAATAATAAGCTCATCGTTCTTACTTTCTATATGTTCAATGTTGCCAATAACAAGCCATTGCGGGCCAAATTTTTTATCAAAGAAACCTGCCAAGCTAAATAACATTAAGTGCTGTGCATCGCGCTGAATAAAATTATCAAGCGTATTGCGCTTTTTAAAGGCGGGTGTCAGCCTGTAACAACACGAACAAAACACAAATAACCATAATCCTATTACGGCAGAAAACCAAATATGATCAGTTAGCGATGTAAACAACACCAAAGCGCCTAAAATAATGCCAATACCAAGCACTACAATGGCAATTTTTTTATTAATGTTATCCATTTAGCTCCCTTTTATTTAGCGTTTTTATCATCTGCTTTTTCGGTAGGCTCTGGCCAATCGTTAAAAAACACCTGCAAATAACGACTCTTTGCCAAGTACCACATTACCCAAAACACAATCACCATTTGCACAGCTAAAAATAATGAAAACCTGTAATGACTATGTGCAGCTTGTATTGTTAACCAGCTTAAGTCGGTTATTGCACACACAAGTAACGGCCAGCGCATGTAGCGCCACACCATCGCTAAACGCGCACTTTGTTGATGAGAGTCGCGCGGTCGTCTTAAGCAAAATAAAAAAGTGGGCACTATCGCAATAGCGCCAATCGAAATTGCGATAAAAAAATCGTTTTTAGATTTAAAAAATAGCGACATTAAATCAAGCTCAGGGCGACGACTCAGCGCCGCTATAACCCAAATAAAATACGCACGTAGTAACACCAATAAACTTAGATGAAATGCAATCGGCGTACGGTAGCTTCCGTATTTATCCCAGTACTCGGGTCCATATCGGCTCATTTTACTACCCTAAGCATTGTACTTATCAAACAGTGCAATTAAGTCATCTTCGCTAAGTATGTCTATGCCTAAATCTTGTGCTTTAGTTAATTTAGAGCCGGCTTTTTCGCCCGCCACCAATGCATCTGTTTTAGCCGACACACTACCGGCTACTTTTGCACCTAACTGTTGTAAGCGTGCTTTAGCATCGCTTCGGTTTAAAGTATTAAGAGTGCCAGTTAATACATAGGTTAGCCCAGCTAAGGGTTGCTCATCCTCTGAAGGCGGCGTTAGCGCTGGCCAATTAATGCCTTGTTCAATTAAAGCATTAACTACATCTACATTATGTTGCTCATCAAAAAAGCCACGAACATGAGTTGCTACAATAACCCCTACATCGCTCACTTGTGTAAGGCTTTCAATACTGGCTTGGGTTACCTTTTCAAGTGTTAAAAAATGATTTGCTAAGTTTTGCGCTGTGGCCTCGCCAACCTCACGAATACCCAGCGAATATAAAAACTTTGCAAGCGTAGTTGTCTTTGCAGCTTCAAGCGCATCGACTAAGTTTTTAGCCGACTTAGGACCCATACGCTCAAGTGACTCAAAGTGACCTTGTTTTAATATAAATAAATCTGCGGGGGTTTTTACCAACTCTCTATCAACCAGCTGATCAACTATTTTGTCGCCTAAGCCATCTATATCAAGCGCTTTGCGTGATGCGAAATGCTTTATCGCTTGTTTACGCTGAGCTTGGCACACTAAGCCACCGGTACAACGAGCCACGGCCTCGCCTTCTACTTTTTCAACGTGTGAGTCACAAATGGGGCAACTGGCAGGAAATACAATGTCGCGTGCATCATCTGGGCGGCGCTCAAGTACTACTTGTGTAATTTGCGGAATAACATCGCCGGCGCGGCGTATAATTACTGTATCGCCTACCTTTACGCCTAAACGGGCTATTTCATCGCCATTGTGCAGCGTTGCGTTTGATACCGTAACACCGCCTACAAATACAGGCTCTAAACGCGCTACCGGCGTTATTGCGCCTGTGCGACCAACCTGAAATTCTACATCAAGTAACTGGGTTATTTCTTCTTGCGCAGGAAACTTATAAGCAATTGCCCAGCGCGGTGCACGTGCAACAAACCCTAAACGCTCTTGTAAGGCTTTTTGGTTTATTTTAATTACTACGCCATCAATTTCATATTTAAGCTCGCTTCTGCGCGTTAAAATATCACTGTAGTAATCTAAAGCCGCTTGCGTACCTTCAACTAACTTTGTTTCTGGGCACAGCGGTAAACCCCAATCGGTTAATTTTGCCAATTGTTGGTAGTGATCCTCAGGGATTGTGCCATCGGCCACCAGCCCAGTGCTATACGCATAAAACATTAGCGGGCGCTTAGCGGTGATTTTTGAATCAAGTTGGCGTAGGCTACCTGCGGCTGCATTTCGAGGATTTACAAATACTTTTTCGCCACGTTTTTCGGCTTCGCTGTTTAGTTTTTCAAACCCAGCGCTATCCATAAATACTTCGCCACGTACTTCAAGCTCTGCGGGGTAATCGCCACGCAGCTTAAGGGGCACGTTACGGATTGTTTTTACATTTTGTGTAATATTCTCGCCAGTAAAACCATCGCCACGAGTTGCGGCCTGCACAAGCACGCCGTCACGGTAAATAATCGACACAGCCAAGCCATCTAACTTAGGCTCACAACAAAAAGTGAGCTCATCTTGGCTCATTAAACGCTCTTTAATACGGCGGTTAAAGGCGCTAAATTCTTCTTCACTAAAGGCGTTATCAAGCGATAGCATAGGCACTTGGTGAGCAACTTGTTCAAATTTACTCAGCGCAGCGCCTCCTACCTTTTGAGTGGGTGAGTCTGGCGTTAAAAATTCTGGGTTTTCTCTTTCAAGGGCGCTTAACTCGCGCAATAGTCTATCGTATTCTGCATCAGGAATACTGGGTGTATCAAGGACATAATAATTGTAGTTGTGTTGCTCTAACGTACTACGAAGATGATTAATTTGCTCACTAATGCTGCTAGACATTTAAACCTCAAAAAACATAAAAAAAGCCACTTTTAGGTAAGTGGCTTAATAAAAATAATGTGTGCGTATAAATTACGCAGAAAATGCACGAACCTGCTCAACATATTGACGAACGCGCTCAACGGTCATTTCTTCACGCTCGGCATCTAAAATTTGTGCACCAAATTCATCGGCAATTTTCTTAGCTGCGCTATGTAACATATTAAAAGCAGCTAGCCCGTCGCCTTCACAAGGTAAAGTCATAAATAAGCTAACCCCTGCGGTGCTAAACTGTTCCATATTATCAATATCAAACGTACCTGGGTTATACATATTTACTAATCTAAATAACACTGGACCTTGCCCTGCAGGGTCTATGTGGCGATTAAAAAAGCCTTCTTCTGAATATTTAAATCCTAAGGTATTTACTGCAGGCAATAACTTACTGCCTTGCATGCTTAGTCCCTCAGGCATTTGAATATGCACAATAACAAAGTCAGACACATCTGCTGGCGCTTCTTTTTCGCTCTCTGGCTCTGGTTCTAGCTCTGGCTCTTGAACTACTTGCAGGTCGTCTTCAATGGGTGTTTGCGCCACGCTAGTATCTATTTGCGGCTCGTTTGCATCAAAGTTTAGCTCACCAAATTGCGGCTCATCTCGCTGGGCAACAACCGGCTCTTTAGGTTCAACTGGTGTATGCGAAGGTGTATCTTGCATTGGTTCAACCCGCTCTGAAGGCGCTACCTCTGGGCTGTCTTTTTTTCTAACTGACCATAAACCATGTACTAATAAGCCACCTATGACAAGTACACTGATCACAATTAAAACCAATCTTAGTTCTTCGGCCATCCCCTCACCTTTTATTATTTGTTATGCCTAAACCCGTGTATTAATTAACACTAATACGCTTAAATAAACTGTTATGTATGTGCAAGTTGCACTGCTTGTTCTATATCTACTGCTACCATGCGTGATACGCCTGGCTCTGCCATGGTAACGCCAGTTAAACGCCCTGCCATTTCCATCGCAATTTTATTATGACTAATATAAATAAACTGCACCGATTGTGACATTTCTTCAACCAAACGGCAAAAACGTACCACGTTAGCATCATCAAGCGGCGCATCTACTTCATCCAGCATACAGAATGGAGCTGGATTGAGCCTGAATATAGAAAACACCAATGATAATGCGCTCAGCGCTTTTTCTCCACCACTTAACAGATGAATTGTCGAATTTTTCTTACCTGGTGGCTGTGCCATTATACTAACACCACTTTCGAGTAAATCGTCACTGGTTAATTCTAAATACGCGCTACCACCACCAAATACTTTTGGAAATAGCTCGGCAAAGTCGTTGTTCACTTGATCGAAGGTAGCTTTAAAGCGTGTTTTGGTTTCGCTGTCAATTTTACGAATCGCCCCTTCAAGCGTATTTAGCGCTTTGGTTAAATCCTCAAGTTGATTATTCAGATAATCACTGCGCTCTTTAGCTTTTTCAAACTCATCTATTGCGGCTAAATTAACTGGACCTAGCTTATCTAATTGATGCACAAGCCCACTGATCTGATTTTGCGCTGCATTTAAACTCAGTGAATCAGGTAGTGTATCTAAAACACTTTTTAAACTTTGCTTTAATTCTTCAAGCGGCTCAAGTGCTGCCTGCGCTTTTATAATTAGGCTTTGCTCTTCAATGCTTAGCTTTTGATGTTGTTCTTGCAAACCTGTCAGCTCACCTTGAGAGTGCTTAAGGCTGGCTTGTTTACTTATAAGTGTTTGCTTTGCCTCGTTAAGCTTTTTTTGTAACGCAACCAAGCTAGCTTCGCCCTGCTGATGTTTTATTAAAAGCTGTGCTATTTGCTCAGTGAGCTCTTGCTCGGGTATTAGCAACGCTTCCATTTGCGCTTGCAGCTCTTGCGCTTCTTCTTGCGCACTCATGAGCTCTTGCTCAGCATGATTAAGCTTTGTTTGACTAAGCTGCCACTCACTGTGTGCTTTTTGCTCTTTTAACGTGGCCTGATGCGCTTGTGTTTTATATTGCTCAAGTGTAGCTGCAGCTTGGCTGTATGCAGTATTACTGCGTGTGCAAGCAGCGTCGGCGCTTGCCAGTTCGTCAGCTAAGTTATGTTGCTGTTGCTGTAACACTTCAAGCGCACTGTTGTGTTCATCGAGCGTTTTTAATAATTGTGATTGCTCAGTGGTTAATGCACGCTTTTGTTGCTGGTACTTTTCTAGTTGCTGTAAAAATTGTGCTACTTGCTCTTTTAACATGTCGCTGCGCGTAGTGGCCACGGCAATGTTTTGTGCTAATTGATGAATTGCATTTTTAAGTACTGCTAACTCATCACTCAGCTTTTGCTGCTGTGTTTTTAGCGCATTAAGATTCTCAAAATCCCGTGCGAGGGTATTTTCGGCCTCTACTAAGCTCGCTGTTTTTTGCTTTAACTGTGTGTGTTTTAAAAGTTGTGAGTTTTCGGCGTTTTTGTCTGCGCTACGGTGCCAGTTTCGAGCATGTAAAGCACCGCTTTTATCCATAACCGCAATATAAAACGTATCATTTAACGCAGCGAGTTCAGCGTTTTCGCTGTACGCAATACGGGTCAATAAATCGGGATAAACACCCTCAGTAATTAACGCCGCAACGCTATTGACTGGTATTTCACTTTTATGCGGCCACACACTATTGTTGCTTTGCACATCAGCTACGTTTAGGTGCTCAAGCGTTTGCAGTGCCTGTTCAACTATATGTTCAAACCCTGGTTTTACCTGTAATTGATTAAATAAAGTGTGCTGCTTATTGTCATCTTCAATCCCTAAACTGCTTTTAAGCCCAGCAATGCGAGCTTTTAGCTCATTAACGTGCTGTAAGCTTTGCTGATGTTGCTGCTCAGCGTTATTTACTAAATCGGTTTGCTCTTTAAGCGCTGCGGTGCATTGTGTTTGCGCCGTTTGCTTACTGGCAAGCTCTTGAGTTAGGGTTTGTTTGTATTTTTGTTGCTCGGCTAGTTGCTGTTCTAATTGGCTACTTTTAATATCGTCAATTTGGCTATTTAGTTGGCTAAGCTGTGCGTTTACATGGGCTAAGGCTTGCTCTGTTTGCTTAACACTACTTTGCTGGGCCTGTACTTTATTATTAAGCGCGTGCTGTTGTTGATTAAGACTTTGCCACACGGCTGTGTGCTTATTTTTTTCATCAGCTAAATCTGCAAGTTTAAGGGTAAGCTCTTCAACTTGTTCGCTGCACTCTAAACTGTACTCGCTTATCTCTTGGTGGCTCACAGATAACTGCTCACACACATTTTGTTGCTGTGTTTTTAGCGCTTCACTTTGCAGCTTTCGCTGCTCAAGCTTAACCACACTTTGTTTAAGGGTTTGCGTTTGCTGTTTAATATTAATGTGTTGTTGTTCGGCGCGGGTCAACTCTGTGTGGGTAACGTGTTGCTGATGCTGCGCATCGTTAAGCGCATCTTGCTCTGCATTTACTTGAGCCTCTAGGCTTGCAAGCACATCGTCGTGGCCTGAGTGAGCCGTTTTAAAAAAGGCGATTTGCTCATTAAGCTTTTTGATTTGCTCACTTTTTTCAAGCTGTTGTTGATGCAGCTTTTGCCATCTTAATACAGCTACTTGGCCTTTTAAGGTACGCTCTTGCGCTTTTAAATCGCGGTATTTTTTCGCATCAACCGACTGCACAGCCAGTTTATCTAGTTGCGCTTGTAACTCTTTACGCACATCAAGTAAACGCTCAAGGTTTTCGCGGGTACTTTTAATTCGGGTTTGCGTTTCGCGGCGGCGTTCTTTGTATTTAGACACACCCGCGGCTTCTTCTAAAAATACTCGCAGCTCTTGAGGTTTGCTCTCGATTAAACGCGAGATCATCCCTTGCTCTATAATTGCGTAACTACGCGGGCCAAGCCCGGTGCCTAAAAATATATCGGTAATATCGCGCTTACGACATTTGCTCCCATTTAAAAAGTACAACGATTGGCCATCGCGTGTAACTAAACGCTTAATCGCTATTTGGTTTCTGTCGGCAAATGTATTAGGTAAATCACCTTGGGTATTATCAAAAATAAGCTCTACTGAAGCTTGCGAGATGGGTTTACGATTAGTTGAGCCATTAAAAATAACATCGGTCATGGCATCGCCACGTAAGTTTTTAGCTGAGCTTTCACCAAGCACCCATCGCACAGCGTCAATCACGTTTGATTTGCCACAGCCGTTAGGCCCAACAACACACGTCATTTGATCAGGAAATGGAATTTTAGTGGGCTCTACAAACGATTTAAAGCCCGCTAATTTAATAGTGCTTAAGCGCATCTTATTGTTATTACCGATTATTATTGTTATTACTTACAAACAATTTAACTCATAAACAGTTAAAAAGTTAAGCTTGGCGTTTAAAGTTATCTAAAATAATACCTGTGGCCATTGCCACATTAAGTGACTCTGCCTCACCAAAAGCCGGTATGGTTATTTTGTCGCTTACTAATTTTGCACACTGCTCGCGTATGCCATGCGACTCACTGCCCATAAGCAATACACCCTTTGCGCTAAAATCAGTTGTATGTACGCTTTGCCCATCTAAAAATGCCCCATAAATAGGCATATTTAATGTTTGTAAGTATTCAGGTAGCTCTACTTGGCTTACCGACACTCTGACAAACGAACCCATGGTAGCGCTAATTGTTTTAGGGTTGTAAGCATCGGCGCTGTCGGTACTTGTTACTATATGTTTAATGCCATACCAGTCGGCAACTCTGATAATAGTGCCTAAATTGCCCGGATCAGAAACTCCATCAAGCGCCAATATTAAGCCGGTATTATTAGGTAAATCAGCCTTTGGCATATCAACCACTGCAATGGCCGCGTTATTACTCACTAAGGTACTGACTTTAGTCAGCGACTCTTCTTCTGCTGGCGTAAAATCTACTTCTGGAAACTGGTTTTGGTGAGTATTTATAAACGCCTGTGTTGCAAATATATCAACCGCCTTTAATGGGCTGTTTAACAACTCAAGTACGTTTTTTTCACCTTGTACAAGGTATTGATTATATTGCTTTCGGTACTTTTTTTGGCCAAGTTGGCGAATAAGCTTGAGTTGGTTTTTTGAAATCATAACAGCCCCATAAAATTATCGCCCTAGTATACCAGAGATGATTTAAAGTGCAGCACCACATATATTAAAAGCAGCGCCATTGTAGGCTGTAAGGCTTTTAAAGATTGAGCTTTGCACCAAATTTAGGTAAATTAACAAAAAAACAACATGGATATAATTTTAATGGAATCAATACACCCTACTCCCCCAGAAACCACCCCTGCTGTAAGTGAACCTGCTGCCCCTATTTTTAGCGGCAAAATACAGTTTAGCGGTAAAGGCGGTGAGTTTTTTGGTATTTGGATAGTCAATATTTTACTGAGCGTACTTACTTTAGGTATTTACTCGGCTTGGGCAAAAGTGCGCACAATGCGATACTTTTATGGCCACACCCGCATTGACGGACACAGCTTTGACTACTTAGCCACCCCGATGCAAATTTTAAAAGGCCGTATTTTAGCGGTTATTGTATTTTTAATTTACTCCTTTGGTAGCAGCTTTTTTCCTCTTGTAGGCTTATTATTTGCGGTTGCTTTTATCTTTTTAATGCCGTGGATTATTAACCAAGGCCTGCGCTTTAATATGCGTATGACCCGTCATCGTAATGTACGCTTTGCATTTAAAGGCGATTACGGCGAAGCCTTCATTAACTTTATTCTTTTACCTATTGCCAGTATTTTTACCCTTTATTTATTAATGCCGTATGTTTTAAAACGTATCGACACGTACATACATAGCAATATTAGCTACGGTGACACGCCATTAACCGTAAACCTTAAAGGTGAAACCTACTACTTAACCGCCCTTATTTGCTTTGTGGTGAGCTCTATCACTATGGTGATATTTATGGCTGTATTAGGCTTATTTGGGCTTGATTTAATGAATGTAGAAAACCAACAAGCTGCACAAGATCCAGCCAAAATGGGCATTATGTTTGGTGGATTAATGATTGCTTACGTATTTATGATTGCGATAGTAACCGCTGTGTGGGCTGCGGCTATTCGTAACCATATTTTTGATAACAGTCAATTTGAAGACGTAGCATCATTTAAATCAGAGCTTAAGCCTATTCCTTTTGCCATATTACTATTAACCAATATGCTGGCAATCGTGTTTTCTTTAGGGCTTGCCTACCCGTGGACCAAAGTGCGTACATCGAGAATGCTTGCCGAGGTTACAACCATTAATATTTACCCTAGTGCGCTAAATTTAGTGGATACCGCGCAACAAGAGCAGTCATCGTTTGCTGAAGAAGCAGCCAATGTATTTGATATTGACCTATCGCTAACCTAAGAGCTTATTATGCACGTACAGGGACATTACTTCCCCAAGGCATCAAGCAATTACCAGCAAGGTGTTGCTAGCATTAGCGACACCTGTGTTGAGATTAGCTACGATGACCAGCTTATTTCAAGCCATGCAATAAGCGATATAACACTCACCTCCGGCCTAGCTGGGCTTGCTGATGAACTCAATTTTAATGATGGCAGCCGCTTTATTCCTACTGATGTAAATTATCGCTGGCCTTTTAAAGCAAATAAGCATGACCTACTAGAGCGCCTTGAAAAAAGTAAATGGGCTATTATCGCGGCCGTTATTTTTACACCGCTTTTTATGTGGTTAATGCTGTATAAAGTTGTGCCCGCTATTGCTGTTTACAGTGTTGATACTCTGCCGCGAAGTGTAGTAGAGCAAATGGGTGAACAAAGCTTTACCCTAATTGAAAAGCTCGCGCTTGATGACAGTGAGCTGCCTAATGAGCAACAAACTAAAGTACAACAACACTTTAATACCATGCTTAATGCGCTCTCGCTTGAGCCATCGGTTTATAGGTTATCGTTTTATAAATCAGAGGCCTTTGGAGCGAATGCGTTTGCAATGCCCCACGGGCGTATTGTCGTAACCGATGAGTTAGCAAATTTATTAGCCGATAAACCCAACGCACTAAAAGCCGTATTACTTCACGAAATTGGCCACGTTGTCCACCAGCATAGCGTACGCATGACCGCGCAATCGGCAGCCAGTACCATTGTACTTGCAGTTATATTTGGTGATTTAGAAGGCATAGCAGAAGTGGTACTTGGTACGGGGGCATCTTTTGCACAGCAAGGGTTTTCTCGTGATATGGAGCGCGAGGCAGATAGCTATGCACTCATTCAACTTGAGCATTTAGGGTATTCAAGCAACGACTTTGCCGATGCCATTGAAGCATTACAAGGTGCGCACACCAGCGAAAACGAACACCTTGAAAAGGTAAATAATTTGCTCGAATATTTATCTAGCCACCCAAGTGCACAAGAACGAATAGACAATGCGAGGAAATAACCCCGGTTATATACAAATTGCTCGCTATATTGTGGGGCTGAGTTGGGTATACCACGGCTTTTTTCCAAAGCTTTATCATATTGCCCCGCTTGAAAAACTAATGACTGGCAGTGCGGGTTTTTCAGCAGAAGTGTCTGACTTAATTACACGTTCGGCGGGTATTGCCGAAATTATATTTGGCGTGTGCTTATTAGTGTTTTATAAAAATAAGCACATCGTTATTTTAAATGTTTTAGCGCTTGTAGGGCTTTTGTTAGCGGTTGTAGTAATGCAGCCACCATTACTCATTGAAGCATTTAACCCAGTAACCACTAACCTGCCGCTTATTGGCTTAAGTTTTATTTGGTTAAAAGAAATTAAGCTGCAAAATAATCGACACCTCTAAAATAAAAAAGGTATGCCAGTACATACCTTTTTGTAGTACTTAACTTATGGCGTTAATACTTATTTTTATGTGTCCACAGATGCAATAATTCACTGGCAATTGTTGCTGCAGCAATTGCGGTAAGCTCACTTTGGTCGTACGACGGTGAAACCTCTACCACATCCATACCCACCATATTTATGCCTTTGAGTGCGCGCAGTATTTTAAGCACTTTATCAGATGTTAAACCACCGCATACAGGTGTGCCTGTACCTGGTGCAAATGCTGGGTCTAAACAATCTATATCAAACGTTAAGTAAACGGGTAAGTCGCCTACTCGCTCACGTATTTGCGCTGCTATTTCATTAGCATGCAAATCGTTAGCTTGCATTGCATCAATCACTGCAAACTCATGCTTTGATTGGTCAAAGTCGGTACGAATACCTATTTGGATACTATGCTCTACATCAATCAGCCCTTCCATGGGTGCATGATAAAACATAGTGCCGTGATCAAAGCGCGAGCCATTGCTGTAAGTGTCGGTGTGCGCATCAAAATGAACCAGTGCCATTTTGCCATGTATCTTTGCATGCGCGCGCAATAGCGGAAGCGTTACAAAGTGATCGCCACCCAAGCCTAACAGCGTTGCCCCTTGGCGAAGTATTTGCTCTGCAGCCATTTCTAGCTGTGCCGTAAAATACTCAGGATCGCCTACCGGATAAGTAAAGTCCCCTGCATCTGCAACCGTTAAACGCTCAAACAAAGGAAATGTCCACGGGTATTTAGTGTCTTCCCATGCTAAATGTACCGACGCACGGCGTATGGCATCGGGCCCTAAGCGTGCACCGGGGCGGCCCGAAGTTGCTAAGTCAAAGGGTAAGCCTAGTACAACGACATCTGCATCAATGGCATTAATGTTTTGCACCATAGGACGACGTAAAAACGTCATCCCGTTTGAATACAATGAGTGGTCAACATGACCAAACAAGCTAGACATTGCTTATAACTCTTCTAAATAAGTGTAGCCATTAAGGCCGCTCTGCAACTCGTCTAAAACGCTTTGCTGTTCATTTTTATCTATTTTTGCAGACACTAACTGCGCGTACGAATGTTGAAAGCTCTCAACATCTAAATGTACATAGCGCATCATATCGGCTACCGTATCACCTTGGTTTATCTCACTAATACTGGCAACGCCTTGCTCATCCATATTGATAATAGCGCTGTGCGTATCGCCAAATAAATTGTGCATATCACCTAAAATTTCTTGGTACGCACCCACTAAGAAAAAGCCCATTAAGTAAGGCTTATCTGCACTGTACTCAGGCACGGGTAAAGTGCTTTCAATGCCTTGGCCATCAACATAGTGCTCAAGTGC
>CERR01016812.1_pt1 | contig 15533 bp, 13 predicted proteins | sample 530841 | NCBI WGS metagenome assembly CERR01 (sample SAMEA2621021, study PRJEB7988) | marine metagenome | biome: marine biome (ENVO:00000447); feature: surface water layer (ENVO:00002042); material: "saline water (ENVO:00002010), including plankton (ENVO:xxxxxxxx)" | depth 5 m | reverse complement strand
AAGTTTTGATAACTCTTTAACAATTTCGATTGTTTGAAATCTGTTTACGCCTATGAAAGTAGCATCTGGCGCATAAGGCATGTCAGTCAGGTTTTTGAAAGTTTTTATACCACTAATTGACTCTCTTTTTGGATGAATTGGCCAAATCTCTCCATTAAATTTAATCTTTTTTAATTGTTTAATTACGGATTCACACCATGAGCCGCCACCCACAACAGCAATTGATTTTGGTTTGAATAATCTATTAAGGTCTTTCATTTTTTTATCTTAAAATTATCATGCACCCAGAGGTCTCAATAGATCGCGACTAATGATATGTCTCTGAATTTCAGATGTTCCGTCCCAAATTCGTTCAACCCTGGCATCTCTCCAGAACCTTTCAAGAGGGTAGTCATCCATAAGCCCCATCCCACCATGAATTTGAATGGCTGTATCGGTTACTCTTGCAAGCATCTCTGTAGCAAATAGTTTTGCACTCGCAATTTCTCGATTTGATGGTAGTCCTTTGTCTAAACGGTCTGCGGCTGCTAGCGTTAAAAGATCGGCCGCATCAATTTCTGTTATCATATCTGCTATTTGAAAACTTACTCCTTGAAACTTTCCAATTTTTTGTCCAAATTGTTCTCTTTCGGAAGAATAGTTGAGCGCATAATCAAATACCCTTCTAGCTCGACCCACGCAGTTGGTAGCAACGGTCAGACGAGTAGCATATAGCCAAGTGTTCATTACTGCAAACCCACCATCTACTTCCCCTAAAACCTGTGAGTTTGGAATCCGACACTCATCAAATTCCAAAATCATATTCTTATATCCCCGGTGACTGACAGATTTATATCCTTCCCGTATGGTAAAGCCGGCTGTTCCTCTATCGACTAAAAATGTAGTAATTCTTTTTTTAGGGCCTTTTGGTGTTTGGTCTTCTCCGGTAGCTACAAACACAATAACAAAATCTGCATGCTCGGCACCACTAATAAAATGTTTAGTGCCATTTATAATCCAATCGTTTCCATCTTGTGTGGCAAAACATTTCATTCCTCTTACATCTGAGCCGGCATTTGGTTCTGTCATGGCTAATGCATCCATTTTTTCACCTTTTATCGCAGGTAAAAGATAACGTTCTTTTTGCTCAGAGTTACACGCCATCAAGATATTTTGTGGGCGGCCAAAAAAATGACACAAAGCCATTGAGCCTCTACCGAGTTCTCGCTCGACTAGAGTAAATTCTTTGTGATTTAAACCTGCTCCACCAACCTCTTCTGGAAAATTACAAGCATAAAATCCTAAGTCGATTGTTTTTTTCTTTATTTCTTGAGCAATTTCTTTCGGTACAGAACCTGTCTTTTCAACCAATTCTTCGTGAGGATATATTTCTTTTTCCACAAATGACCTTACTGTTGAAACGATCATTTCTTGTTCTTCATTTAAGCCATATTGCATTTATAAAACTCCAATTCTTAGAGAAATGGTAGAGCTACCACTTTACAATTGCACTCACCATTAATTGTTTTAACCACAGCACTTTCACCGATTTTTACGTTTATATCAATTAAGCTTAAACCAATGTTTTTTTCTAATCGACGAGACCATACGCCACTAGTCATTGAGCCAATCTTCTTTCCATCTTGTTCAATATCTAACCATTCAGCTACAATATCAGAAGGAGTACTTCCCTCTAAAATTACTCCAACTTGATGTCGCTTCGGACCATCTGAAGCAATTTTTCTAAGTGCCTGTATGCCTATTGTATCATCTGGAATATCTAAATCTATATATTTTTCCATACGAATTTCGAAAGGATTTGTATTGTCGTCAGTGTCAGAACCATAGGACAGTAATCCGCTTTCGATACGTTCACTCATATTGGGGTTTCCAGGCCCAATATTCCAAGGTTTACCAGCTTCGCGCACTAAGTTCCAAAGTTCTGATGCCTTACTTCCATCCATCAGATATAATTCAAAACCACCTTGTTTGGACCATCCAGATCTTGCCACCTGTAGGGGAATTCCACTTATCTCAGCTTCTTTAAACCAGAAATATTTTAATTCCCTTACCCAGTCGCCGAATATACTTGCTATTACATTTTCTGCTTCTGGGCCCTGTACTGCCAAAGGAGAAACATCTGGCTCAAATACGTCAACATCTAGTCCTCTCTCTGCAGCTATTGCTCTTGCAAATAACACTATATTATTGTCGGCAATGGACAGCCAATAACGACTCCTTGAAAGCTTTAGAATGATTGGGTCGTTAATTATCACGCCACTATGATTACATAATGCAACGTATTTTCCCTGTCCTTCCTTGCATTGTTGTAAATTTCGTGGACAGAGAATTTGTGCTAATTTTTCTGCATCGGGCCCATTCAGCTCGACTTGTCGCTCAACTGCTACGTCCCACATTGACACACCATTAATAATACGCCAGTATTCCTCTTCTGGGTGTCCAAACCCTGTTGGCATTAACATATTATTATACGGGTAAAATCCAGTCACGCCTTCTCGCACAGTAGCATCAAAAAAAGGTGATCGTCTTAAGCGGGTAGTGGGGCTAATTTCAAATTTTCTAGTCATTAAATAGTTCTCGTTAATCAATTACTTTAGATATCTTATAAGGTCATTAAAATTAATATTGTAAATGTCAATTTATAATCATCGATTCATTATGATTTCAGCTTTCGACGTTTCGTGAAAATTGCACAGCTATTATTCCAACGGAGATTATTATTACACCAATGTAATCTGAGGTAGTGATATTTTCTCCTAAAATTATGTAAGCGATTAAAACTCCAAAAAATGGATTTAAGAAATGAAAGGAAGCTCCCCTAATGGCACCTACTTCGGACACTAGTATAAACCAAATCCAAGTAGCTAATAAGCCTGGTATTAAAGTTGTGTAAAAAAAAGCAATGATTAAAGAAGATGACCAGGTTATATTTGTGTCTTCAAATAAAATTGCAAAAGGGATCAAGGCGAGGCTTCCAATTATCATCTGATAGCCGATAATTATCCATAAATTTCCACCTGATGTAGCATTTTTCAGGAAAAGTGTTGCTATTGCTAGTGAAATAGCTCCGATCACGCATAATGCTATCCCTAGTAGGTTATCCATATTTTCAATACGGTTATTGATTATGAGATAAACGCCAAGGAAACCCAAAGTTAATCCAAGAATGGAGATTAATGTTAGCTTATCTCGAAATAGACTCCATCCTAAAAAAGCAACAATCAATGGCATAGTGCTTGCAATAATAGCAGCGATGGCTGCTTCTACTTTCTGCATTGCTATAAAATTGAGCCCCAAATAGATTGAATTCTGACATATTCCAAAAATTAATGTCGCTTTCCACTGGCTTCTATTGAGTTTTAACGATTGACCTAATATCCAGCCAATGAGAACCGCTAGCAATCCAGAAATAATAAATCTAATTGATAAAGCTGACAGAGGTGGAGCACTATCAACAATTATTCTTGCGGAAGTGAAAGCACTCGACCACATTAAAGCAAAAGTTATGCCTAATATAAAAGCTCGCAAATTTATAAAATCTCTAGAAAATAAAAAGGTCGCTGGATTAGCGACCTTTTTCAATTCGTTCTAAACTAAAATGTTAAATTAAAAAAATTAGCTATTTACGCTATCTTTAAGCGCTTTTGCTATTGTCATTTTAACAACTTTGTCTGCATCTTTATGCATTTGCTCGCCAGTTGCAGGGTTTCTAACCATTCGCGCAGGACGTGCTCGGCAATAGATTTTTCCAACACCTGGAAGAGAAACCGCTCCCCCACCTGATACTTCGCTAGTAATAAGCGCACATAACGCTTCTAGTGAGGCTCCTGCTGATTTTTTGTCTGAACCTGTTGCTTCTGCCAAGGTGGCGATCAACTGTGATTTTGTCATAGGCTTCTGTGCCATATAGCTGCTCCCTAAAGTGAGGTCTCAAAATGAGACTATTAAAATGTATTAAAACTGAATTATTCGTCTTGTATAACAATTTGTATGCTTAGACACCAATAAAATAAAGAGTTTTTTTTAAAGGAATGCAGTTTCTTCAAAACTTCTTAATTTTCGTGAGTGTAATTGCTCTAAAGGCATCAATTTGAGTGATTCCATCGCCTTGATGCCTATACTTAAATGTCTTTTAACTTGTGTATTGTAAAATTCATTTGCCATACCTGGCAATTTTAACTCACCGTGCAAGGGCCGATCTGAAATGCAAAGCAAAGTCCCATATGGGACTCTAAAGCGAAATCCATTTGCAGCTATAGTGGCGCTTTCCATATCTAAAGCAATAGCTCTGCTTTGGGAGAGGCGTTGCACAGGCCCTGACTGATCTCGAAGTTCCCAATTTCTATTGTCTATTGTGGCCACTGTGCCGGTTCGCATAATATTTTTTAATTCAAATCCAGATAGTTTTGTAATATCTTTAACCGCGGTTTCCATAGCAATTTGAACTTCAGCTAATGCAGGGATAGGGACCCAGACAGGAATATCTTCATCTAATACGTGATCTTCTCTGACATAAGCGTGGGCAAGCACATAATCACCTAACCTTTGGGAAGCCCTCAACCCGGCACAATGACCCAACATTATCCAAGCGTGGGGCCGTAATACGGAGACATGATCAGTGGCAGTCTTTGCATTTGATGGTCCAATACCAATATTAACTAAAGTTATTCCACCTCCATCAGGACCCTTAAGATGATAGGTGGGCATTTGCGGCAATTTTTTATTAAATTCTTTTGCATCAGATCTACTGCCAATCACTTTATTTCCTGGCCCTATTAACTCAAAATAATCGTTTGAATTATTCTCAATTGCCAAATTTGCGTATTTAATAAATTCCTCAACATAAAATTGATAATTGGTAAACAAGATATGATTTTGAAAGTGTTTGGGTTCAGTTGCTGTATAATGTTCGATTCTAGCTAATGAATAGTCAATCCGTTGAGCTGTGAACGGGGCTAAGGGTTTTTCATCGGACTTTTTTGATGTGCCATTTACGATATCATCATTTGTATTTGATAAATTAGGGACGTCAAAATAATCTCTTAATGTAAAGTTAAGGCTACTGGTATTGATATTAGAGGTATGTTTTTCGTTTAAAGCAAAATGTATCGGTATCGGGGTATTAGAATACTCTATTTGAATTGGAACACTATGATTTTTTATTAGTAATGATAATTGCTGAATCAAGTACTGTTCAAATAATTTTGGCCTAGTGATAGTTGTTACATAAATTCCTGGCCCATTCACATGCCCGAATGCTAAGCGGCTATCGATTGCTACAAAGCTATCAATTTTTATTTTGATTTGGGGATAATATTCTTGGATTTTATTTTTTGGAGCCGAGCCTTTTAATGCAACTTCAAATGCCTCTTGAAGATTTTTTATGGAGCGATCATACAAGTGTTTTAATTGTTTGACAGCCTCGGCCGCATCATTAAAAGTATAATTTTTTTTATTCGAGTTCATAATTCTTCCACTAATTTGGTAATTTCAAATTTTGTCACATTTACTAAACCTAAATCAGAAATGCGAAGTTCTGGAATTACTACCAGTCCGAGTAGTGAATGTTGCATATATCCGTTATTAATATTACAGCCACATTCCTCCATTGCTGAAACCATATTATTTGCTTGGTCTGCAACTATTCTGGCTGAAGAATCTGACATTAGGCCAGCGATCTGTAAAGGTACAGTTGCAAGCTCTTCCCCGTCCTTAAATACCGTTACCCCGCCACCAATAGACGCTAGATGGTTGCCCGCTAATGCCATATTTTCATGGTCTGTGCCAACAATAATCATATGGTGACTGTCGTGAGCTACTGTGGAAGCGACAGCGCATTTTACGCTGTATCCAAATCCAGATACAAACCCATTCACAATCTTTCCTGAGCCTTGATGTCTTTCAACCAGTGCGACATGGCAGATATCTTTTGAAAGGTTGCTACAAATATAGCCATTTTCAATTTGTAAAACCTCAGTCATTAATTTTGTTGGAGCTTGGTTTTCAATAACACCGATTATTTTCACTTTGGCGGCATTTTTTTTGTTGTTAGCAGGGATTAGAAAGTCTTTGTGATTTAATTTGTTCTTTAGGTTAACAGTATTTTTTACTTCATTTGGCCATTCTAAAAGTATTGGATCAATTAAGGTCCTGCCGTGTTCTGCTACAATATTTCCTCGAGCCAACACAAGCTCTATTGGCAGTTCTGTTAAGTTACTTGTTAATATAAGATCTGCTCTTCTTCCAGGTGCAATTGACCCAATTTCTCTTTCAAGGCCAAAGTGAGTGGAGGTATTTAGAGTAGCCATTTGAATTGCTTCAATTGGATTGCATCCGCATTCTATGGCGTGACGCACTACTCTATTCATATGGCCATCATGAACGATTGTTCCTGAGTGACAATCATCTGTACAAAGAATGAAATTTCTTGAGTCTAGGTTTTTTTCAGTAATTGCCGTGATCTGTCGCTTTACATCGTACCATGCGGATCCTAGCCTCATCATTGGTTTTATTCCCTGCCTTGCCCGTGCTATAGCGTCTTCTTCTGTAGTTCCTTCGTGATCATCAGCTACCCCACTTGCAATATAAGCATGAAAATTGATACCAAGATCAGGGCTCGCGTAATGACCGCCAACGGTCTTTCCAGCAGCTTGAGTAGCAGTGATTTCTGATAAAAGGTTGCTGTCCCCTCTTATGATACCTGGAAAATTCATCATTTCTCCCAGTCCAATTATTCCAGGCCATTTCATGGCTTCTTCTACATCTTTTGGTGTTATTTCAAATCCAGTAGTTTCAAGACCTGGGGCTGAAGGTGCGCATGAAGGCATTTGAGTAAAAATATTTATGGGTTGCAAAATAGCTTCATCGTGCATTAGTTTCACGCCTTGTAAGCCTAAGACATTTGCAATTTCGTGAGGATCTGTGAACATTGTTGTTGTTCCATGGGCAATTACGGCGTTGGCAAACTGTCCTGGTGTCAACATTCCGCTTTCAATATGCATATGGGCATCACAAAGTCCTGGAATGGCAAACCTGCCATCAGCCTCAATAATTTTGGTATTCTTACCAACGCAGTGTTTAATTTCAGGACCACAATAGGCAAATCTACCATTTTTAATGGCGATGTTATAATTTGATAATATTTCTCTGGTATGAACATTTACCCAGGAGCAGTTTTTTATAACTGTATCTGCGGGTTTTTTTCCAGAGGCGACGGCTATTAGATTGGCTGCGCTGTCTGCCCAAGTCATAAAATTATTATTTTCCATATATAATTCTGACATGAGTTTGGATGTTGCACAACCCTAGTACAAAATTAGATTATTTAAAATAAAGCCTAGACCGCTAGTATTTACTATGGAATAATAGAACAAAAAGTGAACAAATTATGATGAGAAAGCGGTTTCTATCGTTATGGTTTCCATATTTAGGAATTGAACATATTTTTCGTTCAAAAAGTGATTTCAATAAGGCTTCTTACGCAACTGTGACAAAAAATAATAATTTATTTTTTATTAGTAGCGTATCTCTTTTTGCTAAAAATAAAGGCCTTTATATCGGACAGTCACTGAATGATGCTCAGATTTTATGCCCTAATTTACAAATTAAAGAAGCAGATATTTTTATAGAAAACCGTTTTTTAAAAACTTTACAAAGGTGGGCGGAAAAATTTTCCCCTTTGGTGAGTATGGACGGTAAAACGGGTCTAATCTTAGATATAACAGGGTGTGGAAATTTATTTGGGGGGGAGAATAGTTTAATCAACAAAATTGAGCAGGATTGCATTGATATGAAGTTGACCGTTATAATAGGGGCAGCTGATACAATAGGTGCTGCCTGGGCGTTGGCTCATTATGAAGATTCAAATAGCCAATCATACCGTAATGGTGATTTGATTGATCAAGAAGCAAGAGCCACTAGATCTCGTTCTTTTAAGCGAAGGATTGGAGCTCGTTTAATGTGTGATTCAGTCAATACAATATTTTCATCAAATAAAAGAATAGCTAAACCTGGTGAAGTTGATAATGTTTTAAATGCGCTGCCGATATCTTTGTTGAGACTTTCACAGAAAGAAGTTTCTGAATTAGTACAACTTGGTATCTCTAATGTAAAAGAGTTGGAAGCTTTGCCTCGTGGACCGTTGGAACGTCGTTTTGGATTGAGTGTTTTAAAAAGACTAGATCAAGCTTTTGGGAGGTGTTCTGAACCAATATCGAATATAGAGCCAAATATATATTTTAGTGTAAGAATGACTTTTCCAGAGCCGATTGAATTGCAAAATGATATTCTTGCTGCAACAGAGCGCCTGCTAACATCTTTGGGAGAAAAAGTAAGCAAGAATGGTAACATTATAAAAAGATTACAATTGCATTTTTATCTCATTAATCATGAGGAAAAGATAATAGAAGTTAATCTTTCTCAAGCCACTGTGAGCATGGAAAAGATTCTTAATTTATTCAAATTACAGATAGAAAAGCTTAACTTATTTTTTGGTGTGGATCGTATGAGGATTTATGTGTCTGAGATAGAGCCGTTAAATTTAAAACAAAAGGATATCTCTTTAGATAGTAAAGTAGCTTTAAATTTTAATATGAAGATAGATACTCTTTTTCATGATTTAATAACGCGTATAGGAGTGCGAATTGGCCTTAATAGAATTATAAGATTAGGGCCTGCAGATAGTAATATTCCTGAGAAGACAGCAAATGTTTTTTCAGTGGCGTGGTCAAAACCAATAATGGAATGGCCTATGAGTTTTTTATCGCGCCCAATTCATATTTTTCAACCAGAGCCTATTATTCCAATTTGCTTACAGCATACTTTGAAGACTTTTCGGTGGCGATCAGTTGATTTTGAAATAATACATGCTCGTGGTCCTGAACGTATTGCACCAGAATGGTGGTTAGATGATAAAAATTGGAGAACAGGAGTAAGGGACTATTGGAAAGTTATTACAAATCGTGGTGAAACTCTTTGGATTTATAAAGCTCATGGAGGCGTAGTGCCTGGAGAGTGGTTTTGTCATGGAAATTTTGGTTAATGTCGTTTAAAATACTATATAACTAATAATATAGAATTAATTCAGATCTATTTAATGGGAGATTTTTAGTGTTAGTAGTAATATCGCCAGCAAAAAAATTAAACTGGGATCCAGTTAATTTAACTAATGTGACTTCGCCAATTTTTGAAAAGGAAGCATTTGAACTTAGCCAAGTAGCCAAAGATTTAAATCAACAGGAATTGAGTGACCTGATGGGCATTAGTGCTAATCTTGCAAGATTAAATTACGATAGATTTAATTCTTTTGAAAATAATGCTTCAGAAACAAACGCGCGCCCAGCTTCAATGGCTTTTGCAGGGGATACTTATGTTGGTCTAGAGGCAAAAACATTAGATTTAGATTCATCGCAATATGCTCAAGATCATTTAAGGATATTGTCAGGACTTTATGGGCTGTTAAGACCTTTTGACTTAATTCAACCGTATAGATTAGAAATGGGTAGTAGGTTAAAGACAAAAAAGGGAAATTCTCTCTACGAATACTGGGGAGATGTGATTTCTGCTGAGTTAAACAAACAAGCAAAAAGGGTTAATTCAACTATATTGGTAAATTGTGCTTCAAATGAGTATTTTAACGCTGTTGATAAAAATAAATTAAATTTAGAAGTGATCAATCCAGTTTTTTTAGAAAACAAGAGTGGAAAAACAAAGGTCATTAGTTTTTTTGCCAAGAGAGCTCGGGGAGCAATGGCAAGATTTATTGTTGAGCAAAGAGTTGATAAACTTAGAGGTTTGAAGGATTTTGACATTGGGGGTTATAAGTTTCAACCTAAAGAATCGAATAACGATAAGATGGTATTTTTACGTAATCACACCTCATAAAGAACAATTATGCGTTTGATGATTTTGACCAAAAAAAGAATATTTAAAATTCATAGATTTTTGTTATTATTATTATTTACTTTCATTATAAACTTGCCAATAGCCTCTTTTTCGAAAGCTGTAGAAAAAAGTATAAGGCCTAAATCTATTTTTCAAGAATATCGAATTTTATCTGAGCCCGGGTCTGATGAAATTCATTTAGAGTTTATAGATTGGATCTCTAACTTTAGAATAACAGCTTTAGCTGCTGGTATTTCGCCTAAATTTTTCGATAAGTTAATGCTAGAAATTAAGTATAATGAGACTTTAATAAAATTAGATCGAAAGCAATCTGAATTCACGAAGCAGATTTGGGAATATTTAGATGTAGCAGTATCTGATACTAGAATTAAGAATGGGAAAAGAGCTTATCAAGAAAATAAAGAAGTTATCCAAGAAATAGAAAAATATTACAGTGTAGATGCTAAAATAATTGTTGGAATATGGGGGTTGGAAAGTGCTTATGGTGTTCAAAAAGGGAATGTAGAAACGATTGAAGCGCTTGCTACTTTAGCTTTTGATGGCCGAAGGCAAAAGTTTTTTGAAGAACAACTTATAGCAGCCTTAAAGATCTTAGAGCGAGGTGATATATCATTTGGTGAGATGAAAGGGAGTTGGGCAGGTGCTATGGGGCATACTCAATTTATACCAACATCTTATTTAGAATATGCTCAAGACTTTAATAGCGATGGACGAGCTGAGATTTGGTCAAGTGATCCAACTGATGCTTTGGCTTCAACCGCTTATTATTTAAATAGACATGGCTGGATTAGGGGACAACCTTGGGGTTTAGAAGTTCGCTTACCAGAAAATTTTAATTATCATCTAATAGGTAAGAAAAAAAAGAAAAATACCATCGACTGGTCTTTGTTGGGTGTCAGAATGATAAATGGAGACAGTTTGCCTAATTATGGTGGCGCTTCAATTATTTTGCCAGCTGGACATACGGGTGTAGTTCTAATGATTTTTGATAACTTTCACGTATTGGAAAAATATAATGCATCTTTGGCGTATGTGTTAGGTGTGGGTCATTTGGGTGATAGAATAATGGATGGAAAATCATTTTATCATAAATGGCCAAGAAATGAGGAGGTCTTATCGACTAACGAAAAAAAAGAATTGCAAGAGTTTTTGTTACACAGTGGCTTTGACATTGGTAAGGTTGATGGAATGATTGGGCCGAAGACCATAGAAGCAATTAGATCTTTACAAAGCAAATTAGGAAAAATACCTGATGGGTTTGCAACTAAAGATTTTTTAAAAGGGCTGAAATAATTTTTGTCTTCAAGGTTTAGGGCTTTAATTGATATTTCAATTTGTTAAAGTTATGCTAACTTTTTAAATCGAGGATTTTTATGGCTGACATCTTACATCAACCTTCACCGGCCTTTTCAAGGAACGCACACTTAAATAAATCTCAATATGAAGAGCTGTACAAGCAATCTATAACGGATCCTGAAAGCTTTTGGTCTAAGCATGGAAAACGATTGGAGTGGATCAAAAATTATTCAAAAATAAAAAATGTTTCATTTGAACATCCAAATGTTTCTATTAAGTGGTTTGAGGATGGTGTTTTAAATGTGAGTGCAAATTGTATTGATAGACATTTAAGCACGCGAGGAGAGCAAACTGCAATTATTTGGGAGGGTGATAATCCCTCGGAAGAAAAGCATATTAGTTATTCTGAATTATACGAAAAAGTTTGTCGATTAGCTAATGTTTATAAATCTTTAGGACTAGGTAAAGGTGATCGAGTAGTTTTGTATATGCCGATGATTCCTGAAGCGGCATATGCAATGCTGGCGTGTGCTAGAATAGGAGCTGTCCATTCAATTGTTTTTGGTGGGTTTTCTCCAGATGCTTTAGCATCGAGAATTACTGATTGTGCAGCAGCACTTGTCGTTACGGCAGATCAAGGGCCAAGAGGGGGGTCTATAATACCGTTAAAAGAGAATGTTGATAAGGCTTTAGAGATCTGTGGTGATGTGAAAGTCTTAATGGTTGAGCGAACCGCAGCTAAAGTAAATGTAAAAGTGGGTAGAGATCATTCTTATAATGAATTAATGAAGGAAGCTTCAGCTACTTGTGATCCAGAACCGATGGCTGCTGAGGACCCACTGTTTATTCTTTACACTTCCGGTTCAACAGGAAAGCCAAAGGGTGTATTACATACTAGTGGTGGATACCTTGTATACGCTTCGATGACTCATCAATATACTTTTGATTATCATGACGGCGATGTATTTTGGTGCACAGCTGATGTAGGTTGGATTACAGGACACAGCTATATTGTTTATGGACCTCTGGCCAATGGTGCTACAACTTTGATGTTTGAAGGTGTTCCTACTTTTCCTGATATTGGAAGGTTTTGGGCAGTCTGTGAAAAACATAAAGTTAATCAGTTTTATACTGCACCAACAGCGATAAGAGCATTAATGGCTCATGGTAGTGCCCCTGTGAAAAAATATAATTTGGATGATATTAAAGTTCTTGGGACTGTTGGAGAGCCAATAAACCCTGAAGCATGGAATTGGTATAATGATGTAGTCGGGAAAGGGAAAAAACCTATCGTAGATACGTGGTGGCAGACGGAAACAGGTGGTCACTTATTAACACCAATTCCTGGAGCGATAGCGACTAAGCCAGGATCATGCACATTACCGTTTTTTGGCATAGAACCAGTGATTTTAGATCCTTCGACAGGTGCAGAAATTAATACAAAAGAGGCAGAGGGGGTTCTTTGTATTAAAGATAGTTGGCCCGGTCAAATGAGAACTGTCTTTGGTGATCATGAGAGATTTGTATCTGCATATTTTTCTGATTTTAAAGGTTACTATTTTACTGGAGATGGATGTAAAAGAGATTTAGATGGCTATTACTGGATTACGGGTCGAGTAGATGATGTTATTAATGTATCTGGCCATAGAATGGGAACGGCTGAAGTAGAAAGTGCTTTGGTGGCTCACCAAAAGGTTAGTGAGGCAGCAGTTGTGGGTTTTCCTCATGATATCAAGGGGCAAGGAATATATTGTTACATAACATTAATGGCTAACGAAACCCCAACTGAAGAATTGAGAATTGAGTTACGAAACTGGGTTAGGAAAGAGATCGGCCCAATTGCAAGCCCTGACGCTATTCAATGGGCGCCAGGATTGCCAAAAACTCGGTCGGGCAAGATTATGCGAAGAATATTGCGAAAAATAGCCGAAAATGATTTTGATTCATTAGGAGATACTTCAACATTAGCAGATCCAATTGTAGTTGATAGCTTGATTCAAAATCGACAAAATACAAATTAGTTAAAGTTATTTAATTTGAATAAATAAGATTCGTAAATTAATGAAGAAATGACGCTTGTACTGATAATCAAAAGTTAAGATTCCAATGTGCTTAATACCTTTTAGATTAGTGAGTTCCTTCACTGGGTTATAATATTCAAGTTGACACCTGTTTCAAAAATAATTCTTAGTAAGGAATTATAATGTAATTAATTTAAGGTTCTTAAATGTCTGTCACTGATAAAATTGTTTCTGATTTTAAAAAAAATAAAATTGAATTTATTACTTCTGTTCCATGTAAACAGTTAGCAAGTGTATTGACAGAAATAGACATTAGCCCTGAGATTTTACATGTACCGTGTAACAAAGAGGATGAAGGAATCGGACTATGTGCTGGAGCTTTTATGGGAGGAAAAAGGCCTGCTATAATTATGCAGAATACTGCATTGGGAGTTGTCATTAATAGTCTAGTAACCCTTACACAATTCTATAGAATGCCCTTGCCTATGTTGATTAGCTATAGAGGGGAAGTCGGGGAACCGGTAGCGTGCCAAGTTGAGATGGCGGTCCACACTAAGGCTCTATTGGAACAGTTAAGAATTCAAACCTATCATTTTCATAACGAACAAGATGTATCTGAGTTTGACGCAATTCTTAAACATTGTTTTATGAGTAAGAGGCCAGTAGCCATATTAACGGATGCTAACTTTTGGAATGGATACTGATAATGATAAGATATGATATTCTAAAAGAAATTTTACCACTTATCGAAGATCAATTTGTAGTTTGCAATATTGGCTTGCCTAGCCAGGAGCTTTATCAATTAAGTGATCAACCAACGAATTTTTATATGTTAGGAACTATGGGATTAGCGTCATCAATTGGATTAGGTTTAGCATTAGTACAAAAAAAGAAGATACTGGCTATTGATGGGGATGGTTCAATTTTAACTAACTTGGGCACATTATCTACTATTGCTAATAATGCAGTTAATAATTTTATTTTATTAATTATAGATAATGGCAGCTATGGATCTACTGGGGATCAACTTACTTATGCTGGAAAAAAAACATCCCTTAAGGAGATTGCCATAGCTTGTGGTTGTGAGAATGTTTTGGAGTGCCAAGCAGAGGAGACTGCGGGAATTCTTAAATCAGCTTTAGAAAATGACAAAATGACAATTATTGTTTCAAAATGCGAAAGTGGAAATGTTAAGGTTCCAGTTGTTGACCTTGATCCTGTAATAATCAGGCACCGATTTATGACTAAATTAAATAATAAAAATTGAGTTAACCTTCTGCCCTATATCCAAATCCCAAATGTCTTAGCTACATGGCTTGCTGCCGCTTTATTTAAGTCAGCTCTTCTCACAGAGTCGAATAACGTATTTTGCAGTGCATGATCATCAACTATACTAGCACAATATAATTTTGATGCTTCTTCATTTTTTAAAATCTTTATTTTATTTTTGCATAAGCAAGCAGAAAACCAAATGTCATCTACCCAAAAAAATTGTTTCTCTATTCTCAGATCTGTTTTAGTAAAAAATTTTTTTCGAACTAAAACACCACCAAATCCTTGAATGATCACACCATTTTTCTTTCCCAAACGTTCGACACTAAAGGTACTTGCAGCAATAGCAGATGTCTTTTTACAAGAATGAAATACAAAGCTTTCTGCCCAAGTAGGCTTGTAATCCCAGTCATCGTCACAATATAGAATATAGTCTTCCGAAATAGTATTTTTTAATGTTGGTATTAATTTTGATGCTGGGCCTAGATCTTCATTAATTCTCTTAATTGTTATGCCTTTTGGAACTTTTGGTAAAACACCATCCCAATTTGGGAAGCGTTTGTAACTTTTAGGTATGTTTAACCAGATATTTTTTATTTCGACTGTTTGACTCAGTAATGACTCTAATGTCTCGCCAAGTCTTGAAAATCTTGGAGGAATAGAAGTGAGTGAAATATCTATGAAATCAGTCATTTACTACTATGGGTTTGCAGAACCTTCAATTAAACCCATATTTTCTAGTTTCAAAATAATTTGTAGGGCACATTCATCTACTGTATGAACTTCAGTTTCAATAGTGAGTTCTGGATTTTTGGGGGTTTCGTAAGGATCTGAGATACCTGTAAATTCTTTTATTTTTCCTTCACGAGCCAGTTTGTAAAGCCCTTTTCTATCTCTTTTTTCACATTCTTCTAAGGATGTTGCAACATGTATTTCTATAAAGATACCATAATGTTCAATTTCGGATCTAACGGTTTTTCGTGTCTGCTCATAGGGTGCTATCGGGGCACAAAGAGCAATACCACCATTTTTAGTGATTTC
>CERR01040410.1_pt1 | contig 15592 bp, 12 predicted proteins | sample 530841 | NCBI WGS metagenome assembly CERR01 (sample SAMEA2621021, study PRJEB7988) | marine metagenome | biome: marine biome (ENVO:00000447); feature: surface water layer (ENVO:00002042); material: "saline water (ENVO:00002010), including plankton (ENVO:xxxxxxxx)" | depth 5 m | reverse complement strand
AAAGCCTGCTCTATATTTTTAGCAAGCAATGCCATAAGCGGGTTTGTTAAATCGTCAATCACTACAACCACTAAATTAGAGCGCCCTGAGCGCATAGCTGCTGCATCGCGATTATACACATAGCCTAGCTCATCTATGGCTTGTAACACTTTTTGTTTGCTTTTATCGGCTACTTTATTACTCTGCGTAAGCACCAATGATACGGTCGATTTAGACACCCCCGCACGGTGGGCAACATCAAAAATAGTGACCGATTTAGCTTTGTTAGGCATGGTATTTTAAGCGCGCAGTAGTGAGTAAATAGCTGCGTAGTGTAGCGTATATAATGCGTTTAAGTCATCTTTTAGCCCTGTAATTTAAAGCTTAATGCTTTATGAACAGAGCAAAACATGTTTATATACCTTTTATAATCTTAAAAATAACAAAAGGATAAAAACATGAACGCATTTAGGCTGTTAGTTGCCTTTATTTGTTGTGTTGTAATAATGCCAAACAGCTATGCTGAGCAAGGTTATCAAACACCTTCGCCTGAGCTAGCCGCTGTGGTAGATGCCAAATTAGCACCCACTAGTTTTTTATCTAGCGATGGCCAATGGCTTGCTTTATTTGAGCGTAAGCGCGTAGAGACGCTTGACGAGCTTGCTAAAGATGAGCTTAAACTTGCGGGTATAAAGCTTAACCCTGCTAACTTTTCACGCTCGCGTGTTAGCGCTAAATACAGCGCGCTTGAGCTTAAGCATGTGCAAAGCGGCACCGTTATTAATATTAATAATTTACCAAACGGTATTATTCGCTCGCCTAAATGGTCATCTAACAGTAAATATTTAGCGTTTGTTGTAGAGCAACAAAACCAAGCAAATTTATGGCTTTACAGTGTAGAGACAAAGCAAGCGAAAATGCTCTCAAATGCAGCGCTTAACTCGGTTATTACCGCTACGCCTTACCAATGGCTACCCGATAGCAGCGCACTGGTTGCAAATTTAGCGGTTAATATAGGTAAACCCGCGTTAAAAAACAGCAGTCAAAATGTAGTGCCTGTAATACAACAAAGTACAGGCGAAAAAGCCCCAGCGCGTACCTATCAAAACTTATTAACCAGCCCGTTTGACGAAGCACAGTTTAAATTTTACGGCCAAGGGCAATTAGCTTACGTAACGCTTGATGGCAATACACAAGCCATTGGCAGCCCTGCATTATTTAAATCGTTTTCGGTATCGCCAGATTCAACCAATATATTAGTTGCTGCGATAAACGAGCCGTTTTCGTATCAAGTACCGTACAGCCGTTTTGCCAGCACTTGGCAAATATGGGGAATGCGCGGTTACGCATTAGCTGAGCTTGTAAAACAACCGCTTGCCGATAACATTCCACAAGGCTATGACAGTGTTCGCACCGGCCGCCGCGATTTTGAATGGCGCGCGGATCAAGGCGCAGAAGTTATTTGGGCCGAAGCGCAAGATGGCGGCGACATGAAAACCGATGTTAAGCACCATGATTATATTTATAGCCTACGCGCGCCGTTTAAACGCGAGCCAAAACTGTTTGCTAAAGTAGAGCGCCGCTATGCTGGTATAGTTTGGGGTAATCAAAATATTGCCATGCTTAGCGACTGGCGCTTTAGCGACCGCCAAGTGCGTACGTATGTTATTCAGCCACGCAATGCAGATAAAAACCGTGTGCTTTTTTCTGAGCGAAGCTATAACGATGCGTATAAAAACCTAGGTAGCTTTATATACGAGCGTAACGATTTAGGCGCCAACGTTATTAAAATTGTTGGCGGGCGTTATATGTATCTGCGCGGTAACGGCGCGTCTGAGCAAGGTAATATTCCGTTTTTAGACCAGTACGATGTAAAAACGAATAGCAGCAAGCGTTTATGGCAATCACAAGCGCCATACTACGAGCGTGTTCGTGCATTGCTTGACGACGAAGGCGAGCGCTTTATAACTGTGCGAGAGTCTAAAACCGAGCAACCTAACTTTTTTATTCGTGATTTAGATAACGATACTCTTACGCAGCTTACTAATTTTGCTCATCCGTACCCTGCATTTAAAGGGGTTACAAAAGAGCAATTACGTTATAAACGCGATGACGGGGTTGAGCTTTCGGGCACGCTTTATTTACCACCAGGTTACGATGTAACCCAAGGCCCGTTACCTGTACTTATGTGGGCGTACCCACTTGAATACAAAGATAAAGCCGTAGCATCACAAGTGCGCGAATCGCCATACGAATTTACTTACATTGGCTATTGGGGCCCTATGCCTTACCTTGCTAAAGGTATTGCCGTATTTGACGACCCTAAAATGCCTATTGTAGGTATTGATGGCAGCGAGCCAAACGATAACTTTAGAAAGCAGCTAGTTTCAAGTGCGAAAGCTGCGGTTGATGTGCTGGTTAAAAAAGGCATTGCCGATAAAAACAACATTGCTATAGCAGGGCACTCGTACGGTGCATTTATGGTGGCAAACCTATTAGCGCATAGCGATTTATTTAAAACCGGTATTGCTCGCAGTGGTGCTTACAACCGTACCTTAACGCCGTTTGGTTTTCAGGGTGAAGAGCGTGATTTTTGGCAAGCACAAAGTGTGTACGCAAACATGTCGCCGTTTTTCCATGCTGAAAAAATTAACGAGCCAATGCTAATGATCCACGGCAAAGAAGATCCTAATTCTGGAACTTTCCCAATGCAAAGTGAGCGCATGTACGCCGCCCTAAAAGGCTTAGGTAAAGACGCTCGCTTAGTAATGCTCCCTTACGAGGCACATGGCTACCGCGCACGTAAAAGCTTATTGCATGTACTGTGGGAACAAGAGCAATGGCTAGATAAGTATTTATTAAGTGATACCGCAAAGCCAGTAGAGGTCATTACTCAGCCAGTGGCAAGTACTGAACAATAGTAGATAATAGGTAACCAATAGCGCGGCTACTTTAGCCGCGTTTTTTGCTTTTAATATAGAGAGAAAAAATGATTGATGTTGCAGCGCTTGCCGTTTTTATTCCTACCTTCTTTTTTGTATCTATCACACCGGGTATGTGTATGACCCTTGCCATGACATTAGGTATGAGCATAGGTGTAAGGCGCACATTATGGATGATGATAGGTGAGCTGTTAGGGGTCGCAAGTGTTGCTATTGCTGCGGTATTAGGTGTTGCAAGCGTAATGCTAAATTACCCTAATGCGTTCGATATTTTAAAATGGGTAGGCGGTGCATACTTAATTTATATAGGTATAAATATGTGGCGCGCAAAAGGTAAAATGTCGATTGATACACAAAAACCGCATGATGTAAGTCGCCAGTCGCTATTTACGCAAGGCTTTGTAACTGCCATTGCTAATCCAAAGGGCTGGGCGTTTATGATCTCTTTACTACCGCCATTTATTAGCGTTGAACACGCACTCGCCCCGCAACTGTTAGTGCTTGTTTTAGTTATTATGATAAGCGAATTTATTTGCATGTTAGCGTACGCCACAGGCGGTAAAAGCCTACGTTTATTTTTAAGCCGTGGTGATAATATAAAATGGATGAACCGAATTGCAGGCAGCCTTATGGTGCTAGTAGGCATATGGCTGGCATTAGGGTAATTAAATAACAGTTGATATTATCAATTAATTTGATATAGTTGATTTTGTCATCTATTTTAAGAGAAATACCTGTTTAATGAATACGCCTACTTTAGTAAATTCTGCGCTCGTAGAGCCTAAAAAAACACCGATCACTTATAAAATAATGGCGATGGTAAGTATTATTGTTTTTGTAGGCGGCAGCTTAACAGGTATTATGACTTACACAAATGTAGGTATGACTGAGCATTTTTATATGGATTGGTTTATCTCGTTTTTAAGTGCGGTGTTGGTTATGGCTCCTGTGGGGTTAGCAATGACAGCCCTTATGAATACCTTGGTGGCTAAGTTATTACCAAAAGCAAGTGAGCTAAAACGCAATTTAGTGATTAGTGTTTTTATGGCGCTTACCATGGAGTCGCTAATGGCGTTTGTAACCGCTACTAACAATATAGGTTTTGCCAATATGCGCTTATTTTATACCGCGTGGGTAGAGGGGTTATTAGCCGCGCTACCCATTGGTTTAACATTAATGCTTGTTATGTCGGTTACCGTAAAACCTAAATTAGAGCGGTTTTTAAAAAGCTAAAGTGCGCTTTTTAAAAACGTTGCCGTGCGGCTATGCTTAGATTGAGCCACATCTTCTGGTTTACCTTGAGCAACAATTAAGCCACCTTCGTCCCCCGCTCCTAGGCCAATATCAATAACCCAATCGCTGTTACTGGCTACTTGCATATCGTGTTCAACCATAATAACGGTGTTGCCCGCATCAACTAAGCCATTTAACTGCGCCATCAACATGGCTACATCTTTTGGGTGTAGGCCGGTGGTTGGTTCATCTAAAATATACAGCGTATCGCCGCGCTGTGCACGTTGCAGCTCTGTGGCAAGCTTTATGCGCTGGGCCTCTCCGCCCGAAAGCTCAGTAGCCGGTTGTCCTAAACGTAAATAGCCAAGGCCTACTTGTAAGAGCGCATTTAGCGCACGTAAAATAGCGGGTTCATCGGCAAAAAATGTATGCGCTGACTCCACCGTTAAATTAAGCACATCGGCAATGGTTTTATCTTTATAGGTAATGTCGAGTGTTTTTTGGTTGTAGCGCTTGGCGTTACACACAGGGCAAGGCGAATACACGCTTGGTAAAAATAACAGCTCCACGCTTACAAAGCCTACGCCTTCGCAGTTGTCGCAGCGGCCTTTTTTCACATTAAACGAAAAACGACCTGCATCGTATTTACGCGCCTTTGCCTCTTTAGTATTGGCAAACAATTTACGTACGTGATCGAACAAACCAGTGTAAGTAGCAAGGTTTGAGCGAGGCGTGCGGCCAATGGCTTTTTGATCAACCGTTATTAGGCGCTTTATATGCTCAAGGCCCTCGGTTATTTTGCCATGGGTTGGTGTTTGGAGTTCTTGATCAAGCAAGTCGGCTTCATCGGTAGGCATTGGCGGCGGCGTTTTTTGTCCTAAAGCATCTTGAATAAGCTCGACTAAGGCTTGGCTTACTAAGCTTGATTTACCTGAGCCAGAAACCCCCGTAACACTTGTAATAACCCCAAGCGGAAATTCGGCACTGATGTTGTGTAAATTGTTACGCTCAATACCACTTAGCTTAAGCCAGGCTGCTGGCGTACGTTGTGTTTGATGATTTGGCTTTGCGTTATTGTTATGTTTAAAAAGATGCTGACTTGTATGTGAGTTGCTCACTTGCTCTAAGCCTTCAACTGGGCCGCTGTAAACAATATTACCGCCATGCGAACCCGCATTTGGCCCTACATCAACCACCCAATCGGCGTGGCGAATTACACTTGTATCATGCTCCACCACAAATACTGAGTTACCAGCCGCTATTAGCTCATCTAGGGCGCTTAAAAGTGCTTGCGTATCGGCTGGGTGTAAACCTGCCGAAGGTTCATCTAGCACGTACACAACACCAAATAATTTTGAGCGAATTTGCGTTGCAAGCCGTAAGCGTTGTAATTCCCCAGCTGATAACGATGGCGTCGTACGCTCAAGCGATAAATACCCTAAACCAAGCTTAGTGAGTGCTTCTACGCGTTTGATAATGTCGCTTGTGATGCGCTTTGCCACAATGGTTTTTTCGGGGGTGGCTGCGTTACTTTTAGCGGGGTTATTGGCAGCAATGCTGAGTTTTTCTGCCAGCTCGCCAAGTGTTAACTGCGAAATTTCGCCTATATCAAGGCCTGCTACTTTAACCGATAACGACTCTTTTTTAAGTTTTTTGCCTTCGCACTGTGGGCATTGTGATATTTGCATATACTGCGACACGCGCTTTTTTGTGCGTGGGCTTTGGGTACTGGCAAATGATTGTAAAACAAAGCGTTTAGCACTTATAAATGTACCCATGTAGCTTGGGCTTTCTTCATTTTTAATAGCCGCTTGGGTTTGCTCAAGCGTGTACTCGGGAAACACGGGCACTGTGGGCGTGTCGTCGGTAAACAAAATCCAATCACGGGCTTTTTTAGGCAGGGTATTCCACGGTTTATTAATATCGTAACCTAACGAGGTAAGAATACGGCTTAGGTTTTTACCTTGCCAAGCTGGCGGCCATGCTGCAATGGCGCGCTCTTTAATTGATTTAGTCGGATCGGGCACTAACAGCTCTTCGGTTACGTTAAATACACGGCCAATACCATGGCACTCTGGGCAGGCACCTTGTGGCGTGTTAGGCGAAAATGCATCTGCATACAGTATACCTTGCCCTTTGGGGTATTCGCCCGCGCGTGAGTAAAGCATTCGCAGCGCGTTAGAAATAGTGGTCACGCTACCCACCGATGAGCGTACCGAGGGTGCTCCACGCTGTTGTTGTAGTGCTACTGCGGGTGGCAGCCCTTCAATCGAATCTACATCGGGCTCATCTACTTGGTCTATTAACCTGCGCGCATAAGGCGATACCGAATCAAGATAACGATGCTGTGATTCGGCAAATAATGTTCCAAAGGCGAGCGATGATTTACCCGAGCCCGATATACCAGTAAAAACAACAAGTGAATTACGGGGCAAGTTTACATCCACATTTTTTAAGTTATGAACACGCGCGCCTCGTACTTGAATGCTGTGCTCAGGGTTTAATAAAGCCGATTGCGCATTACTAAGCTCATGTAACTTTTTAGGTGTGGTTGCCATGTAATTTACTCCTGTTTAATAACCATGTGTTTATTAACGTGCCGCAAAGTATTAATACTAATGGGGTGTCACTGAATGAGCGCTTAGTTAGTTTGCTGAGCGTTTAATAGAGTGTTTACATAATAGGTAAAAACTGCGAGTATAAATTTCAATCAAGCATGCAAAATTCGAGATTTAAAAGGACGTTTAATTGTGGCAAAAATTGTCGTTAGCTTTTTATTTTTATTGGTACTTTGCGCCAATGTGTGTGCAGCGCAAAATAATGTACTAAACGTTGACCGAGCCATACCAAATAGCATGCACTTGTCGTTTCCAAACGATAATAATATAACGCCTAAAAAGTCTGACTTTTCTATTGCAAACTATGTACTTATGAGCAACAAAATAGGAGAGCGTTGGGCGGTTATTACCCTTACTAATTTAGCCTCTGGCAAGCGAGAGCTTAATCAAGAACACGTGTTAGCGCTGTTTGCAGATGGCAGCAGGCTAACACCAAGTGAATTTAAATTAGGCTTTAAAGGCAATCAAACACAGTCGGTAACGGTATCGTTTGCTGAGCATACGTTTCCTATTTTAAGTGTGTATACCAGTAATGATCAGTAACATGTTTTTAGATAAGTTAAATATGTAGCAATTGCTTTAGTTTATCGGCACCGGCTCTGCTGGTGCTTAGTTCAGATTTTATATCATCATTTACAATCACCATTAGCTTGCCGTTAAACCAACGCTGTATTTCTTTAATGTGGTCAACGTTAACCAAATAGCTTCGATGAATTCGTACAAAATTATGTTCTGCTAAAGCAAGTTCGAGCTGATCGAGCGTATCGCTTAAATGATGAAATGTATCGCCATTCCACGCCAAACTATTGCCTTGCTCCGATTTAATAAATTTAATGTCACTTGGGGAGAGTAAAAATATACGTTCACCGTTTTTACTAATGAGCTTATTTATAGTGTTTTTGGTTAATGTAAACGTTTGCTCGTTGGGTTCGTGATTGACTAGCGTATGTGCACGTTGTTGCTCTAGTTGTTGCTGCGCTTTGGCGAGAGCTTTTTTTAATCGAGCAATAGGAAAAGGCTTGAGTAAGTAGTCAGTTGAGGCGTGCTCAAAAGCTTCAATTGCAAATTGGTCATACGCGGTTGTATAAATAATAATGGGCTGGTAGTTAAGTAAATCAATAAGCTCTAAGCCATTAATTTCAGGCATTTGTATATCAAGTAATACCACATCCGGAGTTAGCTCATTAATTAATGATATGGCCTCTTTGCCATTTGTGGCCATACCCACTACTTCAACATGCTCCATTAAACTCAATTGATGGCTTAATTTTTCGCGAGCGGGAAGCTCGTCATCGGCAAATAATACGCGCATTTTAGTTACTGTATTTGGCTGGTTTTTGCTGCTCATAGTGTTAGCTCCAACGTAACCACTGCACCATTATTATTGCTCAGTAGTACCTTACTTTTACCAAGTTGCTTAACGCGTTTTAGTATGTTTTTCATTCCTACACCACTGCCATGGCCGTGTTTTATTACCTCGCTCGACAAACCCTTACCGTTATCGCTAATTTGTATTTTAACGCCGTTAGGTAGCTCACTAAGCGTTATATTAAGTATTAACGACGTTTGTTTGGCGTTATGTTTAATGGCGTTTTCAATAATTGGTTGAATAAGTAGCGGGGGCAGCGATATGTTTTTAAGCGTATTGGGAATGTGGTAATTAACTTTGAGTTTATCGCCAAAGCGGGCTTTTTCAATATTTAGGTACTTTTCTATTATTGTAAGCTCTTGCTGTAAAGGTATTTGTTGTTGCTCTGCCGTGTCGAGGGAGTACCTTAAAATATCAGCCAGTTCATGCAGTACTTCATCGGCTAAATCAGGGTTTGTATGAATATAAGCCGAAATTGTATTTAAGCTATTAAACATAAAATGTGGGTTTAGTTGGTAGCGCAATGTAGCAAGTTGGGCTTGTTTAAGCGCGTGTTTTTCGGCTGTTGCGCGTTTTTTGTTTTCAATAAAAATACTGGTAAAGTAAATACACGAGCCCCAAAGTAAGCCGTTAAAAACAACAAACACCCCCATCGATTTGTGCCCATCAAAAAGCTGTGTGAGTACTGTATCGGTAAGCACATTACCAAGTGCCATAAATACAACGACAATTAACCATTCAAACGCTATTTTGTTAATGTGTTTATTGCGCAGATAAAAAATAACCGCTGCCGCACTCCAAACAGGAACCCAGTAAAAAGTAACAAACCACACGGTAGCAGCGAGTGCACTACCCGCAGTAAAGGGCGCAGAGTTAGCAATTATAAGCCCAAGGGCATAAGCAATATCTACAACAAGTAAAATAAAAAAGCTGTATTTATAAAAAGGATGTTTGAGCATAATAGGTGCTTCTTTTTGTAATTGATTAAACCATAACAAAAAACAGTCAAAACCCAAAGAGTTTGTGTTTTGACTGCTACTCTTTTAAAAGTAAGTTAGCTCCTTGATTTGTAGTGTGTTTTTTAATGGTTCATTGCTTGCGCCTGGCATTTTACGCCACATTAGGTTTACTCCAGTTAATTGAGTGGCCGACCACGTAACGGGGCTACCAAAGCCAAATTGTTTAAATGTAGTGAAAGGAATATCAAGCGTTGTCCACTCATCGCGCGGTTTTAAAAGTACACTAAAGTGATCCCAATCTTTTACATCATTATGATAAACAGACAAGGCAAAAGGCGTACTTGAACCTTTATATGTTAGTCGAATACCTTTAAATGCAGAGGCATCAGCCGGCGATGTAAATTTTATTTCAGCGCCTGCCCATGCGCCAAAGCTGGTTGGCTTTGTAATGGTTGTATCAATAGTTAAGCTGTTTTTATTTGTGGTAAGTGTTGCCACAGACTGACCACCCATTACCGAGTCGCTCAAGGCCTGCCATGGTGTATCACCGGCAAAATCATCAATAACATGTTGCGCTTGGCTGCTTTTAACTTCTTCATTACAAGCGGGGCCTTGGGGCTTTATGGCTTTGTTTTGAGCAATTAAGGCTGGGCGGTCTACTTGTATACCTGATTTGTAAACCTCTGATATGGTGTGAATGTGGTTTATATCATCAAGCGGGTTTTGCTTAAGCATTACAAAGCTTGCCTCAAAGCCATTAGCCAGCTTGCCAATGCTCTCGGCTTTATTAATCGCTTTTGCGCCGTTAACAGTGGCTGCATTAATTATTTCACCATTTGTTAAGCCTGCTTTTTTAAGGGCATCTAGCTCGTTGTGTAACCCAGTACCGTGCAGCGTGTAAGGGTTTCCGGCATCAGAGCCTGTACCAATAGTTATATTAGCTTTATGTAGCTTTTGTATATTTCCATAAGCGGTTTTACGCTCCACCCACGCGTGCTCTTTCCATTTTGAAGGTGCAGGCACGTTTTCAAACAAACACCCTTGAAGCTTTTCGGGAATGGTTTTTAGTAACTCGCTTTGTGAGCTAATAGTATGGTTATGCTTTTCATCGCTATGGTTATGATACACCGCAAGGGTAGGAATATAGGTTACATTATGTTGTTTCATTAGCGTAATAAATTCATCGTCAATCGCTTCGCTATTAATACCGTGGGCTAGAGCCGTTGCACCGGCTTTAATAGCGCGTTTAGCATCGTTTAGTGTAGAAACATGCACAAAATACGGTAAATTAGCCGCTTTAGAGCGTTTACCTAGCTCGCTTAATTGGCTATCAGTTAACGATTTACCCACACCGCCAAAGGTTTCAATAACCGCTTTAGTTACATGTGGATTAGTGCTTATATGTTTTTGCCATAGTGCTGCTATGTCTTCATCTTTTGCAATTTCGTATGCGTGACCGCCAAACTGCGTGCCATGCCCGCCAGGGTTAGTAAACAATGTACCTGCATAAAAAAGGTTAGGGGTTAGTTGGGCTTCTTTTAATTGAGCGGCTTCGTTTAGGGTTTGCTCAAACGAAAACAAATCAACAATGTTTGTTACGCCTAAATACAAATTAGAATTAAAGTGCGATTGAACCGGCAAATACTGAAACTCAGTAAAGTTACTGCCCGATGAACCCAAATGTACATGTAAATCAATTAAGCCAGGTATTGCATATTGGTTGTTGGCGTTAATAGTTTTATCGGCGTTTTGTCGTTGGTCAGTCGCTTTAGTAATGCTTACTATTTTACCATCATCAATATACAGCGAACTCGGCGCAGAAAAGCTTTGCGAACTGCTTTGGTATAAACGAATGTTATCGACCCGCAGGTCAATGGCGTGCGCACTAAAGTGGCTTGCTAAACTCAGTGCTATAACTGTTTTTGTAATAATGTTCATGACTATATTCCTTATCAATAAATAGGTATTTGGCGTTTTGTTGATAAGGAATTTAGCGAGTTTTTTAACCAGCTTCATTAATGTTTATCTGAATCGACATTATTTGCAGTTGAACCGACACAAAAGTAAATAAGCGTTGTGGTGGGGTGCTCAAGCTAACTAAATTAAGTTTTTAAAGGGCCGCTAAGAGCGAGAAGCGGTCATTGGAAAAGTTAAATTTATTCTAGTGCTTTGAGTAGAAATCTAATTTTGTCCAATAACATTATTAACCGCCTTTCTGAGACAAATTGACATGCTTGATTCCTAGCTGTTTTAATTACATGTTTACAAAGGGAATTATTGGTGAAATTATCAGAGTATGTAATATACGCCATTTTGGTGTGTTATAAACTACCAAAACGGTGTTCAATAAGTTGTTAGCTTTACAAGGAGTACAGATGCTTTATCACTATACGAGTCTTGATGGACTAATTGGAATTATCAATGGTAATAGTCTTTGGGCTAGTCACTGTAAATACTTGAATGACTCTACTGAATATATTCATGCTCTAAATGCTCCAATTTTATTGTCTAATGAGATTTATATAGATGATGATTATTTATCACCATTCGGATTTTCTATGCGTAAAGCTTTAGATGAGATGAAACATAATGATGTTTATGTTTCATCGTTCAGCGAAAAACCTGATTTATTAAGTCAGTGGAGAGGTTATTGCCCACCAGGAAGAGGCGTATGTATTGGGTTTAAAAGTGAAATTTTAGAGAAGTTTTGTATAGAGAATGGCTTGAATTTGAATAAGTGTATATACAATAGGGAAGAGCAGTTTCAAAAGATGAGCGCGTTGATTAAACAATGCCAAGCTGAATTTCCTAAGCCTTATGTTAGTAGACAAGATTATGATGCTTTTGATAGCAAAGGCAGAGTAGAACATGAGTTAAATTATAAACAATATGTCACAGAAGGTGATGGAAGAAAACAAGCAGATACAGCTTTAAATAATTTGTGTAATTCAATAAACAAGTTAGCCCCATTGTTTAAAGACGCTGGCTTTCATGAAGAATCTGAATGGAGAATTACCGCTGAAAACCCTGCCTGTTCAATCAATTTTCGAGCAGGAATTAGTCATTTGGTTCCATACATTACATTATCTATTTTAAGTTTCTCTAAAGATGCTATTGGTGAAGTTATTGTTGGTCCTAACGCAAGTTCACATAATTGCGCTAGTTCAGTGTCTATGTTGCTCAAATCAGCTGATTTCAATGATGTTAATGTAAGAACATCAAAAATCCCATTTAAGAGTTGGTAAAGTGAATAAAACCTTAAAGTTGGATCCGTAATAGTTTGCTCGGTTCCACTTCGTTTCACATTTTAGCATACTGTTACTCACCGCTTAAGGCGGCATTAGTTTACTGAGGAAATTATGGAACACTTTGTAGAATTGATTAAAGCTTTAGCATGGCCTTCCGCTGTAATTTGGATTTCTTATATTTTTAGATCTGAAGTCCGCCAACTATTAGGGCGAGTTTCATCTTTTAAATATAAAGATGTGGAAGCCAGCTTTGGGAAAAGCCTAAGTGAAGCTGAGAAAAGTGCAGAAAGTATCAAAAAGCCTAAAGTTGAAGTGTCGGATGCTGACTTAAGCCAGAAAGAGCAATTGCTTCGTATTGCAGATGTTTCACCAAGAGCGGCAGTTGTCGAAGCATGGACACTTATAGAAACTGCTGCAATGAAAAACAGTCTAACATCTGGCGCTGCGCTTAAAAGAACTAATCCGAAAATGATTCTAGATAATTTATCTGCATCAGGTAAGTTTTCACCTGAAAGCATTGAGCTAATTAATCAACTAAGACAAATACGTAATAAAGCTAGCCACTTACCAGATTTTGCTATTTCTCAATCAGAAGCCGAGCGCTATTTGGATTTAGCGGTGAAAAGTGCTGCTGTTATTGGTGCAACCGTAAGCTAAGAAGAATTTAAAATCGGACAAAAACAGTGGGCTATGTTTCGTTCCTCAGTAATTTTTAGCCCATTATTTTTGTCCGCTTAAGCTGGGCGTAATATTTACAAAGAGGTTTGATGCAGTTTTTCAACATTAGTCGTTTAAATACAGACTTTGGGAGCTTTCGCATATCAGGTTATTGGTGTTCAGAAAAACCTGAAATTGAAAATATCAACATTAAATCCATCGAAGTTATGGGAACTGATGGTTGGGTTTTGCTCAATAAAACTAGCGTAAGCAATTCTCAATTAATTGATAGTTTACTGCCACTATTTTTGTCACATTTGCTTTCAAAAGACAGTGCTGTTTAAACGTAAATATAACAAGAGTCTAAGGTTACTAACGTCCGCTTATGGCACTCTCCAGTCACTCGACAACATAAAAAATTGATAATAATTGGCAAGGTATTTTACTGTGTCGGATGGCGCTTCGCTTATCCGACCTACACTTACACAAGTCACTTATTTGGATTCTGCCCTGCTCAAAATAAAACGCTCATTCAACACTAATACCTTGGCTTAAAAGGTACTCCACTGCTGCATTAGTATGGGGCTTAAACGCCTTCCAACGCCCAATTGCTTTGTTGTTAAGTGGTTGGCGTACTTGTACTTTACTAGCCGTAGAGACCGGCGCGGTGTTTAAGTGAAAGTCTATACACTGTGCTTGCCACTCTAAATTACAAAAGCTGACTAACTCTTTAATTTGCTGCTCGGGCTGGGCGACTAGTTCTTCGTATTTTACTAATTTTATATTGCTATGCAGGGCGCTAAAGTGCTGCATGAGTTTGTAAAAGCGGCTATAAAATTTGGCGGTGTCGAGTAAATCGAGCGAGTATGCGTAGTAGGGGTTATTAATGGTAAATAGCTGGCGGTAGTTACCAATGCAGGTGTCCATTGGGTCGCGCAGCATACAAATAATTTTAGCGTTTGGTAGGGCTTTGGTTATTAAGTCGATATAAAAAAAGTTAAACGGGAGTTTATCTATAAAGTGCTTATGGCTGCCGGTGGTTACGCGAGTGGAGTTTAAATACGTTGTCCCAAGCTGATTAAAATCAAGCTCGTAAGCTTTAGTGAGTGTTTGAGTATCGAGTACATGCGGTGTTTGAGTTTGGCTTAATTTTTTAACGCTTAGGCCAAAGTCTTGTAATTCACCGGCTGATTGTACATCGCTGTGGCTCGATAAAATACGCTCAACCAATGTGGTGCCAGAGCGGGGCATACCTAATACAAAAATAGGCTCTTGCGTTGGGTTGCCGTGTGTTAGCGCGTGTTTATTCTGCTCACTTAAATGTTTAATGTGTGCAAATAATGCGGCTGAGCTTTTATGATCAAAAGGCTGCATAGCGCGTTTAGTGGCTTTTCCTTGCTCTAGGCTGTTAAATGCATCATCAAACTTGCCTATGTCTTGGTACTCTTTTGCAAGTGCGTGGCCAATGTGTAATTTTGCATCGGGGTGTGTTACTTGCTTAAACACGTTTTTTAAGCGCGCTATATGATTATTTTGTTGTGTGGCTTTGGTTAAGTCGCTTAATGCGAAATGGCTTGCATGGTGAAGTGGGTTTAGCGCAATGGCGCTTTCAAAGGCATTTTTGGCTTGTTCAAATTGGCCTAAAAATTTAGCGCTTACCCCTAAATTATAATAAAACTGTGGTTGCTGTTTATTTGCATGGTTAGCCAGTTCAATAGCGCAGTTAAAGTAGTTTAGTGCCTCTTTGTGCAGGCCTGCTTGTGTAAGCGCTACACCTAGGGTGTCTGCATCAAGACTCTTTTTTATTTGCTCAACGGGTATCGCTAAAGCGGTGTTTTTGGCTTTGGTAAGCTCACCTGTTAATGCGTAACACTTTGCAAGCTGCGCGCTGTATTCAATGCTTTTACCAAGGCTAAGGGCTTTTTCTATTAGCTTTATGGCTTTGTGAATTTGCCCTACGCGTAAATTAACCATGGCCAGTAAAAAGTAGCCATCAGCAAAGTCATTTTTTTGCGTTACTAATTCAACGAGGGCTTTATGGGCACGTTGTATATTACCTTGGTTTAAATACTCAATGGCGCTTTGATGAAGGTGCTTTAAGTTTGGCTGCATGATGTTTGTTTTATTTATGTGTTAATAAAGAAAAAAGGCTCAAATAAATTTGAGCCTTATAACATTGTTTAAAAGTGACTATAAATTATATTTCAAATTTGTAGTTAAATTTAACGCCTACCGTAAGTGGGCGATTTATATAGTGGCCGTAGTTACGTTGTATGTCGGCACCGTTTGCAGTTGTTATATCGGCATCTGAGCGACGTACTGATGTAACGGCGTATTTATTAAATACGTTATCAATGTATAAAGTAGTAGACCACTCATCAGCCGTTAGCTTAGCAGAAATATTACTTAAGCTGTAACCTGGCAGGGTTTCGCCATTGTCATGCAAACCTACTTTTGAAATTACATCACTTTGTGCGGTTAAACCGTAGTTAATATCAAGGGTTTTGTCGTTAAACACATCTGTTTGATAGTTTACACCCATTGAGAACTGATGCTCTGGCGAGCCCGGTAAGCGGTCGCCGTCTTC
>CERR01064678.1_pt1 | contig 15645 bp, 15 predicted proteins | sample 530841 | NCBI WGS metagenome assembly CERR01 (sample SAMEA2621021, study PRJEB7988) | marine metagenome | biome: marine biome (ENVO:00000447); feature: surface water layer (ENVO:00002042); material: "saline water (ENVO:00002010), including plankton (ENVO:xxxxxxxx)" | depth 5 m | reverse complement strand
AATCTCATTATTTGAAAGAAGAGAAAAACTAAAAACATATTTTAGTTTAACAATTAATGAATGTATTAAAATAGGTTACGATAGTCTATTTATTGTATCAATAGTTTCGATTTTTATGGGTGCTGTTACTACCATTCAAACTGCATATAATTTAGTTGGTCCACTAATCCCTGATTATGTTATTTCCTTAGTGGTTAGAGACATGACCCTTCTAGAATTATCCCCTACTATAATAGCGATTGTTTTTGCTGGAAAAGTTGGATCAAATATAGCAGGAGAACTTGGGACAATGAGGATTACAGAACAAATTGATGCTTTAGAAGTAATGGGAGTAAACTCTAGTTCATACCTAGTATTACCAAAAATAATAGCCGCTTTACTTATGTTTCCTATTCTAGTTATAATCTCTGCAACTCTAGCAATTTTTGGAGGATATGCAGCAGGTGTTCTTACAGATGTCATTACTGGCCAAGAATATATTTATGGAATTAGATATGAATTTAATCCATTTAATATCCCCTTTGCATTAATAAAAGCCTATGTTTTTGCTTTTATAGTAGCTTCTATCTCTTCATTTCAAGGATACTACACGTCTGGAGGAGCTCTAGAAGTAGGAAAGTCTAGTACTAATGCAGTAACTAACAGTTGTATAGCAATCTTAATAGCTGATTATATTCTAGCACAAATTTTATTATGATAGAAATAAAAGGTATAACTAAATCATTTAAGGATAAAAAAGTTTTACACGGTATAAGTGGAAAATTTGTAAAGGGTAAAACTAATTTAATTATTGGTGCAAGTGGGACAGGAAAAAGTGTTTTACTTAAATGTTTAGTAGGACTTTTAAACCCTGATAAGGGTAGTGTCCTATTTGATGGAAGAAACTTCACTAACGCTAATAAGAATTTAACCACAGAGATTAGAAGAGAGATTGGTATGTTATTCCAAGGCAGTGCACTTTTTGATTCAAAAAATGTTGAAGAAAATATAAAATTTCCATTAGATCTTTTAACAGATACTACAGAAAAAGAAAAAATAGATAAAGTCAATCACTGCCTAAGTCTAGTTGGATTAGAAAAAATAAATAAAAAAATGCCTTCTGAATTAAGTGGTGGGATGAAAAAAAGAGTAGGAATTGCAAGAGCAATTGTAAATGACTCAAACTATTTATTTTGTGATGAACCAAACTCTGGTCTAGATCCTCTTACTGCAATTAAAATTGATGATTTAATTTTAGAATTAACACAAAAATTAAATACAACTACTATTGTTGTAACTCATGATATGAATTCTGTTATTGAAATAGGCGAATATATTATGTTTCTTCATAATGGGAAGAAGTTATGGGAGGGAGATAATAAGCAGATCTTAAAAACAAAAATTAAAGAATTAAATGATTTTGTTTTCTCTAATAAATTGATGAAAAAGATTAGATAATTAATCAATTAAAGAGGCTACTCTCCTCTTAATTCTATTCTTATCCTCAATTTCTTTAATATGTTTTTTACTTCTATAATACCAAAAACTAGCACCTATCAAAATTAAAATATAAGTTGATGTAAAGAGGTAAACTATACCTGAGTTTATACTAGAAGAGATTCCAGTACCCCCTGAGTTAGCATCACTCTCTACTATACCTCTACACATAGAGCATCCTTGAGAATATAACTCTGCGGAGAATAATATTAAAAAAGTTGAAAAAAATATTATTTTTTTAATCATCTTAAATAAAATGGACTAATCATAAAATAAACAATAACACCTGAAACAGATACATATAACCATATAGGAAATGTATATTTAACAACTTTCTTATGCTTTTCAATTTGATTAGTAAGTGAATAATAGAAAGCAAATAAAACAAAAGGTACCACAACTATTGAAAGTAGAATGTGTGAAATTAAAAAGAAAAAATATACAATTCTTGAATCACCTTGATAAGACGTACTCTCAACTGATGAATGATAAATTATATAAGAAATTAAGAAAATTGCTCCCAGGGTAAAAGAAAGTGTATTTAGTGCCTGATGAGATTTAATATCTTTCTTAAACTTTATCATATAAAAAGATAATATTAAAAAAACAGAAGTGAGTGAATTAATAATAGCATTAAAGTGAGGTAATTTGTAAGTCCAATCACCGAAAAAGGTTATTTTACTAGGCATAAATAGTAAAAAGGCTACAGCAATCGGTATCAAAACAGATACTACTTTAATTACATTAACTAAATTTTTATTCATTTTCTAATTTTAAAATATCAATTTCTACGTTAAGTCTTTCAATTTCAGACTGTAGTTCAATATTGTAAATTCCTCTTATAATATTTTTTTTATCTAGTAATAAAACAAATGATTTATATGAATTAGAACTATAACATTTAAGAAAATTTTCCAAAGTAAACTTATTAAGTAATAAGTTTATCCAATTTAAATTACGATCTTGTTCTGATAAGGTTATAATTTTAATTTTTTTATTTAGAAATACCTTATTCATATAATTATCAATCAATTTAGTGTCATCATCTATTCTTATATCTAGAACTTTGATTTCATTTAATGAAAGAGCGTCATTTAAGTCATCAATATCTTCTAACTTTATTTCACATTCAAAATCGTACTTTTGAATTTCATATTTATTATTTCCAAAATACTTAAGGAATAAAAAAAGTAAAGTAGGAAGTAGTAAGGAAAAAAATAAAACTAACCCTTTATTAAAGGATCTCATTAAGAATAAATTGCATGGTAAATGGCATCAGCTTGAATAAATAATGCACCAAGTAACCAAACAACAAATGCAGTAGGTATTAGTATGGTCCACATTAATGATTTCTGTTCATGACCAAGATGCATAAACTCCATAACTATATACCCTGCTTTAATAAAGGTCATACCAATAAATAAAAATATTTTGAAATCTTTCCAAGACTCTGGGAACTGAAGTGCAACAAAAAATTCAGCTGCTGTAACAACACCTAGTATTATAGCAACTTCCCAAATTTTCCAAATTTTTTTCTTATCTGCAGGTTTTGGGGTTATACTTGAAATTTCTGGCTCTATCATAATATTAAACTAAATAAAAAAATGTAAAAACAAAAACCCAAACAAGATCAACAAAATGCCAATATAATCCTACTTTCTCTACCATCTCATAATGACCTCTTCTTTCTAAAATACCTACAGTGGCCTGATAAAATATTAGAAAATTTAAAGCTACACCACTAAAGACATGAAAACCATGAAACCCGGTAATAAAGAAAAAGAATGCCGCAAAATCTGGTGGACCATATTGATTTAATTCCAAATTAGCACCATAAATTATTGACCCATCTAACAAACGTGACCCTGCATCAGTACCATGAATAAAATGTGACCATTCCCAAGCCTGACAACCTAAAAAGGTAAATCCCCCTATGATAGTCCAAACCATCCACTTCTCAACTCCTTGCCTATCCATCCTGTGACCTGCTTCTACAGCGAGTACCATTGTCACACTACTCAAAATCAAAATAAAAGTCATTAAACCTACAAAAACAAGAGGAAGTTCAACACCATGAAAGAAGGGAAATGCTTCAAAAACTTTTTCTGGAACTGGCCAATAATTTTGTGAAAAAGAAAAATCTGATAATGTACCTTCGTATGCGGGATGTCTAAATCTTATGACTCCGTAAGCAATTAAAAAAGCTGAAAAAGTAAAGGCATCTGATATTAAGAAAAACCACATCATTAGCTTGCCATAGCTCGCCTTATAAGGTTCAACACCACCTGCCCATAAATCTTTGTTTGAAGTATTTACTGATACTGAATTAGCCATCTTTTATATATTATAAAAATACAAAGTTATAAATAAATAAACCCATAATCCAGCAAGAAAATGCCAATAAGTAGTAGACATTTCTATGTAAATCAGATTTTTAGAATGTACCTCTAGTTTAACTGCCTTAATGTAAACATATAATATAAAAATTAATCCTGAAATAAGATGAAAAGCATGAACTCCACTAAGAACATAAATAAATGATCCATCTGGATGACCAACAAAATAAACACCCCCTCCTACTAGCTGAGACCACCCTAAATACTGAAAAATCAAAAATAAAAATCCACTTAAAAAACTTAAAAGTAAATTGATTTTCTGACTTTTAAAGTTATCCTTTTTTGATGCAAAATATGATATTTGTTTAAATACGCTACTTAAGAATACAGCAATAGTAGAATAATAAAACATTGAGGGAAGGTCAACATTAAAACCTCCAGGCTCTCCTTTCTTAACTATATAAGCACTGATTAATGAAACAAATATCATTGAAATTGATATCATAAAAATCCAAACTATAAAGATTCTAGGATTCATTCTCAATATTTTAGGTTTAGTATTATTCTTCATATTATTAAATTTTATCTAAAATATAACTTATCTGTACTATTGGGAGATAAATAAAAGATCCAAACATAATTCTTAAAGCTGAAGCTTTAGAATAATCTTTAAATAATTTAAATGTCTGAGTTAAAAATAGGATAGCACAAATAATAGCTATTGCACCAGATATAATACCAGTAATACCAAATAAGGTTGGTAATAATCCAAGCGGTATTAAAAACAATGTATATGTCATTATATTCAAAGCAGTATTAAAATTTTTTTCGCCTCTACTCGGCAACAATTTAAATCCAACCTTACTATAATCATCATTATATACCCAAGCTATAGCCCAAAAATGTGGAAACTGCCATATAAATTGTATACTAAAAATTATAATAGCTTCTATAGTAACATCACCAGAAAATGCAACCCATCCTATTAATGGAGGTAATGCACCAGGAATTGCTCCAACAAAAACTGCAATTGGCCCATACCTCTTAAGTGGGGTATAAATAAAAGTATATATTAATAATGAAGATAAACTAAAAAGACTTGCAAGTGGATTAAACCAATATGTCATTATTAGAAACCCTAATAATGCGAAGCAAATAGATACTATCAAAGCAGATCTTGTAGTTATTCTTTTAGTAGGTAGAGGTCTATTCTTTGTTCTATCCATAATTTTATCAAAATCAATCTCAAAAATTTGGTTATTTATGACAGATGAAGCAGTTATCAAGTACCCAGATAGTCCTAGTAAAAAAAGATCTAAAAGAATTATGGTGTCAGAGGCTAGTATATAACCAAATATAGCAGAAAAAGAGACTAAAAATGATAATCTAAATTTTGTTAACTCAAAAATTACTTTCAAAAAACCCATAAGCTTATAAGTCGCAAATATAGTTTTTGACGTCGTAAGAATCATAATGTTTCTATTTTTTTGATTTTTAAATTGATAAGCATTATATAAAACTGAATACCAAAAATTAAAAATGCTAAAATTAAATGAATAGGTTGCAATATTTTAGGTATCTGAAAGTAAGCCATTCCTGCGCCTACTAAAATTTCAAAGCAAATTAATGATAACATTACGATAGATACTTTCTTATAAAAGGTTTCAACTTCTGATTTTTTATAAACTAAAAAAGTTATAAAAAGTTGAAGAGCTAAAATCACTAATGAAAACGACCTATGAATAATAAAATTACTTCCTAGATTATTAATTATCTGATCTCTATTATCAATTCCAAAAACCTTTAATAATCCGTCAACATTTTCTCTTACCTCTGTTCCTAGAACTATCTGAACTAAAAATAAAATTAGACTAAAAGCTATTGAATAAGTAAGAAGAGATGACCTTTTGTTATTATCAGAAAAACTAGAAGATACATCATAACATAGAATAACATTACATATGATGACTAAAGCAACTATAACGTGAAAAGTAATTAGACCAGGTAATAAATTTGTTGAAACTACAATTGAACCAACCCATGCCTGAAAAAACACTAATATTATAGAGAGAAAAGAAAGTGAAAAAAGTTTGTTACTAAATGGCTTCAAAAAAATAGAAGAGATTAATATAAATAATAGTGAGAAACCAACAATTGCTCCAATCAATCTATTTATATACTCTGTCCAAGTTTTAAATACATTAAACTCTTCTGCTTCATTAATTTGAGGATCATTTGTAATTTTTTTTGCTGTATCAGTAAATCCAATAGCAGCTAATATTTTTGATAGCTTTCTATTTTTTTCTATTCTCCCTTTTACAAAATCTTCTTTGTATGATTCTGGAAGTTGGTCTACGGATGTTGGTGGAATAAAGACCCCAAAGCATTTAGGCCAGTCAGGGCATCCCATTCCTGATCCAGTACATCTAACTACTCCCCCTGCTAATATTAGGAGATAAAGTAATCCGAGACTTATTTTAGTTAAGTTATTATAATTTCTACCTAAAAAATCGAACATATTTTCTACCTGTGTTCATCTTCAGGCATATTTGACTCTTTTGTTGAGGAAAGAGGAATATGTTGAGGAATAAAGTCTTCTTTAGAGCCAGGCTTACTATAATCATATGGCCACCTCTCAACTTTAGGTATTTTACCAGGCCAATTTCCATGACCAACATCAACCGGTGTTGTCCATTCTAAAGTATTAGACTTCCAAGGGTTAGATGATGCTTTTCTACCTCTATACATCGAATAAAAAAAGTTGAAAAGAAATACAAATTGTACAATAAATGTTAAAATAGCAGCAATACTAACAAAAGTATTTAAATCTATAAATGACTCAATTCTTCCAGTTTCAAAATTTGTAAAAGAGTAATATCTTCTAGGAAAACCTGCAATACCAATATAATGTAAAGGGAAGAAAACTAGATAAGCACCTATAAATGTTACCCAAAAATGCACATACCCTAATGTCCTATTCATCATCCTACCAAACATTTTAGGGAACCAGTGGTAAACTCCAGCAAATAAACCAAAGAAAGACGCACTACCCATTACAATATGAAAGTGGGCAACTACAAAATAGGTATCATGGAGGTTAATATCAACAACAGAGTTTCCAAGAAAAAGTCCAGTTAATCCACCTGATATAAAGAATGATACTAGACCAATAGAAAATAACATAGCAGGTGTGAATACTATATTACCTCTCCAAAGTGTGGCTATATAATTAAAAGCTTTAATTGCAGATGGTACAGCAATTATTAAAGTTAATATCGTAAATACAGATCCAAGAAAAGGATTCATTCCTGAGATAAACATATGATGAGCCCATACGACAAAAGAAAGAGCTCCAATTCCAAAAATAGAATAAACCATTGCTCTGTATCCAAAGATAGGTTTTCTAGAACAAGTAGCAATAATTTCGGAAGTAATCCCTAGAGAAGGAAGAATTACTATGTATACTTCTGGATGTCCCAAAAACCAAAAAAGATGTTGGAATAGTATGGCACTTCCTCCTTGGTTTGATAAAGCCTCACCAGCTATGTAGATATCAGAAAGATAGAAACTTGTACCAAATGAGCGATCCATTATAAGTAACAATGCTGCAGATAATAGAACAGGAAAAGATAGTACACCTAAGATAGCCGTGACAAAAAATGCCCAAATAGTAAGAGGCATTCTGAAAAATGTCATGCCTTCTGTTCTAAGGTTAATTACAGTTGTAATATAATTTAAAGCACCAAGTAGTGCAGATACAATAAATAATGCCATTGATACTAACCATAAGGTCATACCCATACCTGAACCTGAAACAGCCTGAGGTAACGCACTAAGAGGAGGATATATTGTCCATCCACCACTAGCAGGACCACCCTCTACAAATATTGAAATAAACATTACAATACTTGAAAGGAAGAAGAACCAGTAAGAAAGCATGTTTAAAAAACCACTTGCCATATCTCTAGCACCTATTTGTAGTGGTATTAAATAATTACTAAAAGTCCCACTTAACCCAGCAGTTAACACAAAGAAAACCATTATGGTACCGTGCATTGTAATTAGAGCCAAGTAAACTTCAGGATCTATTTTACCTTGAGGAGTTAACCAATTTCCAATTATTGGACTAAATGATGTTAAATCAAAATCAGGAAATCCAAGTTGGATCCTAAATAATGAAGACATAGCGCCTCCTATTATTGCCCAAAAAATTCCAGTAATTAAGAACTGTTTAGCTATAACTTTATGATCTTCACTGAAGATATATTTAGTTATAAAACTCTGATCATGATGCTCATCATGATGCTCATCTGTCTTAGTACTTGGTTTGGTTGTAATTGTTTTAGTAACTCCCATATTTAATCATTTAGTACGGCAATATCCGTAGAATTGTTTTTAATAAAATTTGAGTAATAATCTGGATTTTTTTCAATCCACGACTTTTGAGAATTTTTCCATTTTATATACTCCCACTCTTCAACTACTACAACTGTATGTTTCATAGAAAAATGTGCTCTACCACAAATCTTATTACAAACTATTTCATAGTTAAAATTTTCATTTCCTGTTTCCTCTCTCATTTCTGCAGTAGTCTTAGAAGGAACAAACCACATTTGTGTAGGCATACCAGGAACAGCATTCATCTGGGACCTCATATAAGGCAAGTATACACTATGGATAACATCTCTTGCTCTAATTTTAAATAAAACAGGTTTTCCTTTAGGGATATGTATTTCTCTTGGCATAAAATCATCTAGAGAAGAAGAATCTGAAAAATCAATACCAATAATATTTTCTACATCAATTAATTTATAATTATAATTTCCTAGTTCATTATCGGGCCCTGGATATCTTGATGCCCAAGCAAATTGATACCCTACTACTTCTATAACCTCTGCATTCTCTGGTGGAGGTCCCATAATCTTATTCCATTTTACAAGTCCCCAGCCTATAAGACCAACAAGAACAATAGCAGGAATAACTGTCCAAATAATTTCAAGTTTATGATTATCAGGATAGAAATGCGCTTTTCTATCTTTCTTAAATCTATACCTGTAACCAAAGTAAAACATTACAATTTGAGTTATTATAAAAACTGTGAATGTGATAGCTGTAGTCACCCAAAAAAGAACTTCAATTTCAGGAGCATGTTCAGAAGCCATCGGTAGGAAATAATTATCAAACTGATCGTAAGAATACCAGATTATTGCAACAAAGGAAACAACAAGAAAAATAACACCAAACAACGCATTTGTATTGTTATTACCATCTTCAAAAGATGAAGAGATTCTTTTTTTTGCAACACTTAATATTTCAGAAGATCTAAAAAATAAGAATACTGCTACAAGAGATAAAACTCCAATTAATCCTAGTATAAAATTCATATTGTAAAATTAAATATCATGATGCAAACTTTCCTCTAACATTGGATGATTTTTTGCAACAAGAGGTAATTTTTTTAAACCATTCAACACAACATATAAAAATGCTGAAAGGAATATCATTAATATTCCAATTTCTAAGAACCCAAAACCTCCATTTTCTTTTAAAACTCCAGGAGTAACCATTAGATAGAAATCTATAAAATGACCAAATAAGACAACAGGACATGCAATTTTAAGGAATCTAGTAAATCTTTTACTTGCTCTAGTCATCAAGAATAAAAATGGAAAAAAGAAATTAAGAATAAGGTTGACAACAAAAAAAGGAAAATAGATTTCACTCTCAAGTCTCTCAACAAAATAAATGGTTTCCTCAGGAATATTGGCATAGTAGATTAAAAGGAATTGTGAGAACCATATATAAGTCCAAAATACACTAAAGGCAAAAACATATTTTCCAAGATCGTGGATAACACTATGATTAACAAAGGTTAGATAACCGTTATCTCTAAGTAAAACAATCATATAAGTAATAAGAGCTAAAGCTGATACCCACCAACTTGCAAAAACATACCAACCAAACATTGTACTAAACCAATGGGTATCTATTGATAGTACCCAATCCCAAGCTGCGACAGACTGAGAAAAAGCATAAAATACCACAAATACAGTTGAGATAGTAAATAACTTTTTCCATGAATCACTTCCACCATCCTTATCTTCAATGGCAGAATATTTTAAAATTAAGCTATAAAATAAATACCATATCCCAACAAATATTATCATTCTACCTAAAAAGAAAGGTAAGTTTAGGTAAGCTTTTTTTCCATCAATAATATAATCATACCTAGGATCAGTCGTATCATACAAATAGTCATGTGTCCAATGAAAAATATCATGATTTGTTAAAGCAAAAATTAAAAACATGAGTACACTTCCAACAGGCAACCACCTTCCAATAGCTAGAGGAACTCTCAAAATTCCTGCTGACCAACCTGCCTGTGCAACATATTGTATTGCAACAAAAAATATTGCAGAAATTGATATGCCTAAAAAGTAAACAACATTTATCCAAAGATTTGAGTAAACTCTCTGGTACCAGTGAAACTCAGGATGTAGATTATCTTCAGAGTGATCGACACTAGAAGCATGGTTATCAAGAGCATTAGAAACTTCTTCATGACCGTGACCGGAATTTATAACAGAATAAACTCCAATTAAAGTAAGGGCAATACCTCCTATAAGAAGATAAAATAAATTCTTTTTGGCACTCTGAGTAAAATCAAATCTATCTTCCATTTTATTGCTTTTGTAGTGTTTGAACATACTTAACTATTTTCCATCTGTCTTCCACAGATATCTGAGAACCATGTCCCCACATCCTACCTTTTCCGTGAGTGATCACGTGAAAAATATGACCCTCTGGTCTATCTTTAACTGCCCTAGAATTATAAGCAGTAACACCTTTATAAACTTTCCCAACAGATCCATCTCCCATCCCCTTTTCTCCGTGACAGTGGACACAGTACCTATCATATAATATTCTAGCTTCTTTTAAAACTTCATCTGTTGTTACAATAGGATTTTTAATTTTTGAAGCTAATTCTAAACTATCTTTAGGAATTCTATAAGGCAGATATGACCCTCTTCTAACAGTATTTTCAACGGGTTCTTTCATTGTCATCCCATAAGGATTGTAAGGGTTAGAGTTATAAAATTCTCCATGACCATCATTAGGATTAGAATCTAACCAACTACCAATCTCCTTATCCTTTACCTGAGACAGAGGTTCATAAGGAACAGAATGATACATATTAGGGGCATACTCAACACCAGGATTATCTTTTCTTGCAGCACAAGATGATATGATTAATAATATCAGAAATGTGTTAATAATATTTCTCATAAATCCATTGTCTTATCGTTAACTTCAGAAGCACCACTACTTTTTATAATAGTTTTGATCTTTTTTGAATCTATCTTATTACTATCTAACTCAATAGCCATCACATGCTTATCATTAGTAGATCTTAGGTCAAATGTTTTAGGTTGTCCCCATGGCTTTAAATCACTCACCACAAAAAATGTGCCTACCATACCGAAAGCAGATAAAAGAACTGTCATTTCAAAAGTAACTGGAATAAATACTGGAAATGGTAAAAAATCCTTACCTCCGATAATCATTGGCCAATCAAATGTCATCATACCAATCATCATAGTTAGAGCAAGACATGTTCCTAAAAACCCAAAACAGAAAGCAGCTATTGATAACCTAGACCTTTTATATCCAAGTTTATTTTCTATACCGTGAACTGGAAAAGGTGAATATACCTCATAGATATTGATTCCTTTATCCCTCACAGTTGTTATTGCATTAAGAAGGATGTCTTCATCTTCAAATATTCCAACAATAAACTTTTTACCTTTATCGTCCATTATTTTACTTTATTAACTTTTTCACCAGTTTGTTTTAAAATACTTTTTACTTCAGCCATATTAATTACTGGAAAATATTTTGAGAATGCTAGGTATGCTGTAAAGAAGAGACCAAAAGTAAATAAATACATACCAACATCATATATAGTAGGGTAAAACATTGCCCAACTTGAAGGCAAGAAATCTCTATGTAATGAAGTTACTATAATTACAAATCTTTCGAACCACATTCCAATATTCACTATAATAGATATAATAAATGTTGCTGCAATATTTGTTCTAATCTTTTTAAACCAGAATAATTGAGGAGATATAACATTACATGTCATCATCGACCAATACGCCCACCAGTAAGGGCCAGTTACTCTATTATAGAACGCATATTGCTCATACTCAACACCAGAATACCAAGCCATAAAAAGCTCAGTTAAATATGCAATTCCTACTATAGAACCTGTCACAATTATTACAATATTCATCAATTCAAGATGCTTTATTGTAATATAATCTTCAAGCTTATAGACCTTTCTAGTAATAATTAATAAAGTAAGAACCATTGCGAATCCTGAGAAAATAGCTCCAGCCACAAAGTAAGGAGGAAATATTGTTGTGTGCCATCCAGGTATAACTGAAGTAGCAAAATCCATAGACACAATAGTATGTACTGAAAGAACAAGAGGGGTAGCAAGTCCAGCTAAAACTAGAGATACTGTTTCGTATCTTGACCATGTCTTTGCTGCACCATCCCAACCAAAACTTAATGTTCCATATATAAAAGCAGATACCTTCCTTCCAGCAATTTTCGCTCTGTCTCTAATAGTTGCAAAATCAGGGATTAAACCAATATACCAGAAAACAAGTGACACGGAAAAATAGGTAGAAATTGCAAAAACATCCCACAATAAAGGACTAGCAAAATTAACCCATAATGAGCCATATGTATTAGGGAATGGTAACACCCAAACTAGACCTATCCATAATCTTCCCATATGTAATAAGGGGAACATTGCTGCACAAATAACTGCAAATATTGTCATAGCCTCAGCAGACCTATTAATTGACATTCTCCATCTTTGTCTAAATAAAAGTAAGATTGCTGAAATAAGAGTTCCAGCGTGACCAATTCCTACCCACCACACAAAGTTTGTGATATCCCAAGCCCACATTACAGTTTTATTTAATCCCCACATACCAATACCATCCCACAAGGTCCTGTAAACTGCGTATGCACCGACAGCTAATGTAATATTTGAGATAATCATTGCAACATACCATAAGATAGACGGCTTCTCTTCAACCCTCTTACATATGTCATCAGAAACATCATTCAAGGTTTTTCCTCCAGTGATTAATGGTTTTCTTAACTTAGATTCTACATGCATTTTCTAAATACTTTTTTTATTTCTTACTTTCCTTAAATACCAAACATTAGGACTTACTCTAATTTCATCGAGAACAGCATATGCTCTCTCTTCTTTTAATTTTAGAGTTGCCTTATCGATCTTCTCTACCTGTAATAATTTTCTTATTTTACTAGCCTTATCGTTAACATCTCCAAATGTTATCGCATTAGTAGGACAGGAATTGCTACATGCTGTAGTTACATCTCCATCTCTTAACCTTCTCTTCTCTGATTTTGCTTGAAGCTTTCCTTCTTGAATCTTCTGTACGCAGAATGAACACTTTTCCATAACTCCCCTTGATCTTACTGTAACATCAGGGTTAAGAACCATCTTTCCTAAATCGTTATTCATCGAAATATTTTTATCAAACTGCTCATTATCATGGTACTTAAACCAGTTAAATCTCCTTACTTTATAAGGGCAGTTATTAGCGCAGTACCTTGTGCCAATACATCTATTATACGTCATCTGGTTTAGACCTTCTGAGCTGTGAGTAGTAGCAGCAACAGGACAAACAGTCTCACATGGAGCATTATTACAATGCTGACACATCATAGGCTGGAATGTAACATCAGGATTTTCTGCAGCGATCTCCAGACCTTGTAAATCATCAACATCTGCATCACTAGAATAGTATCTATCAATTCTCAACCATGCCATCTCTCTCCTATTTAGCACCTCTTCTTTACCAACAACTGGAATATTATTTTCTACTTGACACGCAACGACACAGCTTCCACAACCAGTACATGAATTTAAATCAATTGACATAACCCAGTGGTGGTTATTATATTCATGACCACTCCATAATGTTACCTCTTCAGGTTTTTTCTTCCCTTTACTCGTAGAAACTTTAAATTGATATTTCCCTGCATAAACATCTTTCTTATACTCATCAAGAGAAGTTTCCTGGATTACACTTTCTCTAGCCATAATAGTTTCATGTGTCTGAGTCTGGGCAATTCTATATTCTTTACCGGTATTAGATAATGAAACATTTACCAAAGATAAATTCTGAGCTTTTTGGTTTTTATCTAAAAGGTCGAACGCATTAATACCTACATTATCTCCAACTGGACCAGAAAGTGTTCTTCCATATCCCAGAGCAAGACCAACAGTTCCTTCAGCTTGACCTGGTTGTATAATAGCAGGAATCTCGTGATTATTATCATTTAAATTGATGCTTAATAAATTTGTAGTCATAGTTCCAGAATCTGTAGAAATACCCATCTTCCTAGCATCTTTAGGGTTTACAGATAAATAATTATCCCAACACACCTTAGATATCGGGTCAGGCATTTCTTGTAACCAAGGATTATTGGATTGGACACCATCTGCAACAGTTAAATTTTGATATATGTTAACTTCAAAGCCATCATTTTGATTGACATCTGAAATTACAGATTGTATTCCTGATATTATTTTAGATGTAATTTTCTTTGCACTCGGTAATGGGTTAGAGTTTGATTTATTTTTGTCAATAAACTCTGCAACACCATCATGGAGTAACCTATCCCAGAATATTTGAAAAGGTTCGTCAGAACTTGTAAATTTCTGTTTTGCTCTCCAACTGCTTTTCAAATAATTAAAATAATTATCATTTGAATCAGACCACTTTAATAATGAATCTTGAACTTGTCTTGTATCAAAAATGTTTTTTATAGTAGGTTGGCCAAAACTAAATGAGTTCTCAATAGGCTCATAATCATTCCAAGATTCTAAGAAATGAGAGTCAGGTGCAATTACATCACACAACATAGAGGTTTCATCTATTCGATCTGAGGTCGATATCTTCAAAGTAGCTTTTGATATATTGTCCTTAATTTTAGTAGATAAATAACTATCATATACTGGATTACAATTCATGAAAATAACTGAAGAAACGTTCCCCTTAGATAAATTAGATAAAAAATCATTCATCTTATTATCATCTCCATTTCTTATATTATAAGATCTGTTGACATCAATTGATTTTCCATAATTACCAAGTAGTTCATTAATCATATTAACAACTAACTGAACATATTTATCATTAGAATTCGATATTACAATCGATTCACCAATATTAGCAACTAAATCCTCAGCAACTTTTTCTAATATATCAAGCTTTATAAGGTTCTTTTTAGACTTATCATAATTTATTAATGGAGGTCTGTATTTTGCAAAAATATTTTTTCCTGTTTTTTGAGATAAAATATTCCAAAGCTCGGTTATATATAATGAACTGTGATTTGATTCAATAGGAATTCTATTATCTGAGTTAGCCCCTGTAAGAGAGAGATTAGACTCAAAAGTATATAGTCTTGACATTTCTCTATTATCTCTATCTACTTTTCTTCTATCAGCAAATTGTTTATTAAATAAGTTATGGTTGTAAGAACTACCCAGGAAATCATAACCAAAACTCACAACAACATTTGCTTTTGAAAAGTCATAAAAAGGTAATTTCCTCTTTCCATAATGTTCAAGATTAGCATCAAGCATACCATTATATGAAACATTATCATACTGAACATGTTCAGCATTGTATTTATCACAGAATTTGTCAATAACATCTAACGAGGAAGGACTAGAAATTGAATTACTTATGATATATGACTTTTTAGATAATGT
>CERR01030230.1_pt1 | contig 16347 bp, 16 predicted proteins | sample 530841 | NCBI WGS metagenome assembly CERR01 (sample SAMEA2621021, study PRJEB7988) | marine metagenome | biome: marine biome (ENVO:00000447); feature: surface water layer (ENVO:00002042); material: "saline water (ENVO:00002010), including plankton (ENVO:xxxxxxxx)" | depth 5 m | reverse complement strand
AATTCGCGCCATTAAGGTTATGAAATGATAATGCAATGTTAATAGTTACAAAGAAAAGATAGATTAATGAACATTAAATACAGATTAGCGGTCTTATTTGTTATGATAGCTGGATTTTTCTGGTCAGGAATGGGCACCTCAATACGCTTTATTGACGAAGCCAGTACCTGGCAAATTCTTTTTTATAGATCATTGGGATTGATAATAATCTTACTGATTTTTGTTTCGTATCAATCATCCGGACACCCTATCAAAGCTTTGATAAGCACTGGGTTGGGAGGTTTCACCGCAGCGATTTCTTTAGTACTTGCATTCTCAGGGAGCATATATGCGTTTCAAGAAACCTCAATTGCAAATGCAGCATTCTTATTTGCTACCGCCCCTCTTATAACCGCGCTATTAGCTTGGCCAATCTTTAAAGAATCTATATACAAATCGACTTGGATTGCATTAAGCCTGTCTATTTTGGGCATTTTAATTATGGTAAGCCAAGGCCTATCATTCACCGGATTCAAAGGAAATATTGCGGCACTTATTTCTGCCTTAGGCTTTGCTGGTTTTTCTCTCTCACTTAGATGGGGAAACTTAAGAAATATGCTTCCAGCAATAATCTTAGGAGGTATTTTTTCAGCACTTATTTCTGGAATAATTCTAACCTTAAATCAAGACGGCTTAGCGGTTTCTATGAACGACTGTTTAATCTCATTAGCAATGGGCATAATTTTACTTGGGGGAGGTATGGTGTTCTTCTCAGTTGGCAGTAAAGTTTTGACCGCTTCCAATCTAGCTCTTTTAAGCATGGTAGAGGTAGTATTAGCCCCGGTATGGGGTTGGATTATCTTGAGAGAACAAGCAGAGTTCTCGACTCTACTGGGGGGTGGAATCCTATTCTTCGCTCTAATTCTCAACGCACTTTTAGGTGTACGTCAGAATACACAAAACAGTTAAGTCTGACTGATTATTTATCACTATTTGCTAAGTACAAATTAGCAAGCTCTATGAATCTATTAAAGCTTTCAGGATTAACCATAGAATCTTTATTAACAACTTTTTCTGCACTACCGCCTAAGAACAGTTTCTTGATTGGTATCTCCAATTTTTTCCCAGACAATGTTCTTGGTATTTGATCGACTCGAACAATCTCATTTGGAATAAAACGAACTGAAACTCCATTCTTGATTGATTGATTTATCAAATTTATCATTTGATCATCTAGATTTATGCCTTGTTCCAAAACTACGAATAAAATCATTAAACTTTCCTTGTTTAAGAATTCTAAATCGATAACAAGACTATCTTGAACTTGAGTTAAAGACTCAACAGCTTGATAGATTTCCGCTGAACCTAATCTCAAACCATTTCTATTTATGGTTGCATCGGAACGACCATAGATAATCGACTGACCTTTGGAAGTGAACTCAATCCAATCACCGTGCCTCCATACGCCAGGATAAGTATCATAGTAACTTGAGATGAGGCGAGTATTTTGCTTGTCACCCCAAAAATATAGTGGCATCGAAGGTATAGGTTTAACACATACGAGTTCACCCACTTCACCAATTAGCATGTCACCATCTTCATTGAATGAATAAACTGCCATTCCTAAAGCTTTTGCCTGCATCTCTCCATTTCTAACAACATCCATGGGATTACCAACAACAAAGGCTGCAGCCAAGTCAGTCCCTCCAGAAATGGGTGCTAACCAGACATCAGATTTTACATAATTATAAATCCAGTTATAACCATCTGCACTTAATGGAGATCCGGTTGAACCGATAGACTGTAAACTGCTTAAATCAAGGTCAGTTTTTGGAACAACTTCAGCCTTCAGACAGGTAGTAAAGAACGCCGCTCCAGCACCAAAATAGCTTAATTTTTCTTTACTAACATGTCTCCAAACTTCTAACATATCAGGTTTATTTGGAGCAAAATCGAACAATACCACTGTTGCTCCTTGCGATAATGCGATCCATTGCGCATTCCACATTATCCAACCAGAAGAAGTTAGCCATGCAAAACGATCTGAGGCGGTCAAATCCATATTTAAAGATTGAGCTGCAGCTACAACTAAAATACCGCCATGCCCATGAACAATTGGCTTTGGATTACCAGTCGTACCAGAGGAATAAACAATCCATAATGGATGATCAAAAGCAACCTGTACTGGAGTAAAATCAACATCTCGATTTAATAAGGAATTCCAACTCACGGTATCTTCTGGTAATGTCCCAATTACAGGCAATATGATTTTCTTTTCAAGACTTGGTAACCCATCAATAATAGTCTCGAGGACTTCTCGCCGATCAATTTTTTTATCTGAATAGATATAACCATCTTGCGCAATCAAAATTTTTGGTTTGATTTGCTTGTATCGGTCTAATATAGCTACATGGCCCATATCTGGGGCACAGATCGACCAAATTCCTCCTAAGCCTGCCGTTGCGAGAAAAGCAATTAAAGCCGCTGGAGAGTTAGGCAATACAGCAACTACTCGATCACCTTTCTCAACACCCATTTCTTTGAAATGATCTGCTACACTGGCAACTTGTTGGAAAAGTTCCAACCAAGTTAAGTTCATATTACCAAAAGTTTCTGAGTAGCTAACGATTGCCGTTTTATGAGGAGTAATATCTTTTGCTCGTAAAAGCTGTTCAACGTAATTTAACTCACAGTTAATAAACCATTCTGCTCCGGGCATCTCCCTATTACCCAGAATTTTTGAATAGGGTTGACTGGATTTGAGGTCAAAATACAACCAAATACTTTCCCAAAATTGTTCTAAATCATTGATACTCCACTCCCAGAGATCTTGATAAGTGGAAAAATCATTAGAGTAATGCTGCTTTAACCAATCCATGTATTTAGCTAACGCCGCATTCTTAGAGCGCTCTTCAGGCGGCTTCCATAAAATTTCACGACTCATGTCCACAATCATTCTCTCCAGCTTGGCTAAACTAACCACATAGCTTGCTCATAGTCAGTTTTATTTTCTTATAAATGCATTTTGTAATTTGATTGACAATATTCATTCGTGTAGTGAGTTTAGAAATGCAGTTCAAACTACGGAAAGGTGAGCTATGAAAGCGATGTTAAGTAACACTGCTGGAGGTCCAGAGACATTGAAATATACTGATATTTCAATAGGGGAGCCTAAGCCAGACGAAATACGTATTCGTATAAAAGCTGCAGGGGTAAATTTTCCTGATACCTTGATTATAAGAGATTTATATCAAATAAAACCACCAAGACCCTTTGCCCCAGGTGGTGAGATAGCTGGCTTAATAGAGAGTATTGGCGTTAATGTTAAAGGCTTTGAAGTTGGAGATAGAGTGCTTGCCGTCCCAGGTCACGGTGGCTTCGTGACACATATAAATGTACCTGCATTTACTGTGATCAAAATCCCAGACGAAATGCCGTTTGAGGATGCAGCATGCTTTATATTCACTTATGGAACTTCTCATTACGCTTTAAAAGATAGGGCTGCGATAAAAGCAGGAGAAACATTACTAATTCTCGGGGCTGCAGGGGGTGTTGGGGTTGCTGCTATAGAAATTGCTAAAGCTCTTGGAGTGAGAGTAATTGCAGCAGTATCCTCTGAAGAAAAAGCTCGATTTTGCAAAGATATCGGTGCCGATGATACAATAATTTATCCAAAGAATATGAATAAAGACGCGCAAAAAGAATTATCAGCAAATATTAAAAAGATTTCCGGTAAAAACGGCATAGATGTTGTTTATGACGCTGTTGGTGGTGACTACGCCGAGCCCTGCATTCGCGCTATGGCCTGGAGTGGACGGTTCTTAGTTGTTGGATTTCCCGCTGGAATTCCAAAAATTCCTCTTAACCTTGCCTTGTTAAAAAGTTGTCAAATTGTTGGAGTTTTTTGGGGAGCATTCACGGTGCGTAATCCAAAACAGCATCAAGAATATCTAAAAGAGTTATTTACCATGTACCAAAATAAAAAGATAAAACCTAAGATTACCGCTTCTTTCTCTTTAAAAGAAGCGGCTAAGGCTCTTATAAGTGTAGAAGAACGAAAATCATTAGGTAAAGTCGTGCTAACAATGGAATAAATTATTTTAATGTCATGAGGATATCTAATACTGCTACAAGGAAAAAAAATGAAGACAAAAATTACTGAAATGTTAAATATTGAACACCCAATAATTCAGGGAGGCATGCATTACGTTGGATTTGCCGAACTTGCTGCAGCTGTATCAAATGCAGGCGGACTAGGGACAATCACAGGTTTAACTCAAAAAACACCGGAAGACTTAGCAAATGAAATTAGCAAATGTAATGATATGACAGAAAAACCTTTCGCTGTTAATTTAACTTTTCTACCTACAGTAACGGCTCCAGATTATCCCGCTTATGTAAAAGCGATAATAGAGGGTGGAGTGAAAGTTGTGGAAACAGCAGGTCGTAACCCAGTACAGGTTCTACCATATTTAAAGGATGCTGGAATAAAAGTAATTCACAAATGTACATCTGTTCGGCACGCCTTAAAGGCGCAAGATATTGGATGCGATGCCGTATCAGTTGACGGCTTTGAGTGTGGAGGACATCCAGGAGAAGATGATATACCAAACATGATTTTATTACCAAGAGCAGCAGACGAACTAGAAATACCGTTTGTATCATCAGGAGGGCAAGCAGACGCTCGTTCCTTGGTGGCTTCAATAGCCATGGGTGCTGACGGTATGAACATGGGAACTCGTTTTATGTGCACAACTGAAGCTCCAATTCATCAACGCGTTAAAGACGCAATTGTGGCTGCTTCAGAATTAGATACACGCTTAATTATGCGACCTTTAAGAAATACTGAACGTGTTTTAAACAATAAAGCTGTGGAGAGGGTGTTAGCAGTAGAGAAAGAAAAGGGTTCCAAGATACAATTTGAAGATATTTTGGAAGATGTAGCCGGTGTATATCCAAAAGTTATGATAGATGGTGATATGGATATTGGAGCTTGGTCCTGCGGTATGGTCGCCGGCTTAGTTCATGATATCCCAACATGCAAAGAGCTTATTGACCGAATAATGGCTGAGGCCGAACAAATAATTCAATCGCGTTTGAAATACATGTTGGAATCAAAAACATGAAATGAGTTTTTTTAAACAAGAAGATAAGCAATTGAAAAATAACTAAACTTAAACTGGAGACGAAATATGATAGGATATGTGATGGTTGGTACTAACGACTTAGAAGCTTCCACAAAATTTTATGATGCTGTCCTTGATACATTGGGCTTGACCCGAGGGTTAACAGATACGGATTATATCGGCTATGGTTCTAAAACTTCTCCTGAGAACATTGAATTTTACTTAACAAAACCTTTTGATGGAGAAAATGCCACTTTTGGAAATGGGACTATGATAGCGATGTTAGTAGAATCCAGAGAAGAAGTCGATAATTTTCACGCAACAGCGGTTGCTAATGGCGGCATTGATGAAGGTAAGCCTGGTACGAGAATCGAGGGTGATAAATCCTATTACGCCTATGCTCGTGATCTTGATGGCAATAAAATCTGCGGGTATTGTGAGTAGAAGTTTAACATTTTAAAATTTAATTATTTAAAGAAAAGAATTATGGGAGAAAAAATGTCAAAAGTTTATCAGGTAGTAATATACACATCAATTTTAGATGAAGAAAAACTGGCAAGTTATGCAGCATTAGCCGGACCTGCGATGCAAGCAGCTGGGGCTAAATTTTTGGCGCGCGGTATTCCTGTTGCGGTAAAAGAAAATGGTCAGAAAACCCGGACAGTTGTAATCGAATGGGAAAGTATGGAGGCTGCCGAAAAAGGTTACGCAAGTGAAGCATATCAAAATGCTCTCGCAGCTCTAGATAATGGTGCAATTCGAGAGTTCAGATATGTAGAAGCTGCTTAATTTTTTAGTGTGTAATTAATTTCACAACTACCAAAAGATTTTTTGTTAAAAAAGATGTTATAGCGCTATTTAAATCACTGAAATCTAATTGTTGTAATATTTGCTTTTAAACCAAAAATTTTTCTATCTTGGTAAAGTTTTTTTACGTATAAGCAGTTTACGTAAACGTAAAAACTAGGGAGAATAAATTGTCTTTAACAGAAAATTATAGTGACTCCGCTTCGACTCCTCCACTGGGTCAAGCCGTGCCACTTGGTATACAACATGTACTCGCCATGTTTGCATCCAATGTTACGCCATCAATTATTATAGCAGGAGCAGCAGGCTTAGCATTTGGGGGAGCCGAACAAATATACCTCATTCAGATGGCTATGTTGTTTGCAGGAATCGCAACATTATTTCAAACAATTGGGTTTGGTCCTGTTGGATCTCGACTTCCAATAATGCAGGGCACTAGCTTTGCTTTTGTTTCAGTCTTATTTGTGGTTGCTAAAACGCAAGGTTTAGGTGTTGCCTTAACTGCATGCTTAATCGGTGGTATTATCCATTTTTTCCTTGGCTCTATTATTGGAAGAATTCGCTTTTTATTTCCACCATTAGTAAGTGGATTAGTCATACTCACTATTGGCTTATACCTTATACCTGTAGCAATAAAATATGCAGCCGGTGGTGCTGCAAAATTTCAAATGGAGGCTGCAAGTTATGGCTCTTTGATGCACTGGACTGTGGCCGGTAGCGTGATCGTAGTTTCTTTTATTCTCAAATTTTGGGGAAAAGGTCTTGTATCATCAGCTGCGCTATTGATTGGATTAATTGCAGGATATGTAGTCGCTTGGCTTTTTGGTATGGTAAACTTTGCTGGAGTTGGAAAAGCTGGTCTAATTGCGATACCAAAGTTTATGCCATATGGATTTGAGTTTAGTTTAGGAGCTGTGATTGCCGTCACGCTTATCTGTATAGTATCCGCTATTGAAACAGTGGGTGATACATCGGGAACAACCAAAGCTGGAGCGGGACGTGATGCAACGGATGAAGAAATAGCTGGGGCGACCTATGCTGACGGACTAGGCACGGCTGTTGCTTCAATTTTTGGTGGTTTACCCAATACCTCTTTCAGTCAAAACGTTGGAATTATTGGGATGACAGGTATTATGAGTAGACACGTAGTCACAATTGCAGGTTTGATACTGATTGCATGTGGCTTACTTCCTAAAATCGGTGCTATTGTTGCATCAATGCCGATGCCAGTGCTTGGTGGTGGCGTTATCGTAATGTTTGGAATGGTTGTTGCCGCTGGCATGAATATGCTGAGCGAAGTGAAGATGAATCGTCGAAATATGATGATCATCGCCGTCTCTCTCGCAGTGGGGTTAGGCTTAAACCTTGAGCAATCGGCAGTTCAATATTTACCAGGGGTTATTAAGACAATGGCTGTATCTGGATTGCTACCCACGGCTTTAATTGCAATTATATTAAACCAAGTGTTACCAGAAGAAGATTAAATTTATTGATGCAGGCTTTAATAATTTTAGAGCCTGCATTTCTTAAATTACCTTTTTAAAATCTATTTTCTATTTAATAAGTAATATTAATAAAGCTCCAATCGACGTAGCAATAAAATCGTTAGTTTCCGCTACGCCTTCCCCTTGTTTATCTAATAATTCTTTTATCGCACCAACCGACGATCCTATAAAAAAACTAGCTATCATTGAACCAGTTGATAAAAATATTGCTTTTGACACGCTTGCACCAACAAAAAAATGGAGTTGTTTATCTTTTTGAAGAATTATTGGAGTTTGTTCATTAGACAGTTCATTATTGGTATTTTCGCTTAAGGCAGCACCGTTAACAGACTTACAAAGTAAGCAAACAGCAAATATAAGATTCAAAATAAAATTTTTCAAAAAATTATGTCTCATTTATATTTTGTTTCAAAACCATATTTGTTTATATTCACCCGAAATAGAAATTAAATTAAAGAATGGTATCCTTGTTTATATCAATATTACTGTGATAATCTAATTTTCAGTTTTAGACGGTTTATTTTAAATGGATTATGTAGAAATAGAAGCACTTCTAAATACAAAACATCTAACTATTTTAGGTGGATTTTATCCTGACGCTGACGATGACACACCAACAGATTGTAAAACATTAATTTTATTAGGCCCAAGAGAGCCATATTTCTGGAAAGCATTCAAAAATAGTACCGAGTATCAAAGAGATCAAACTGATCCATTAGATGAATGGTCTAGACAAGTTATAATCAAATTTGCATTACACTTAAATGCAACACCCCTATTTCCATTTGGGAAAGCTCCCTACCTTCCGTTTTATAAATGGGCATTAAGAACACAAAGATCCCATGAGTCTCCAATAAAATTACTCGTCCATGATAAAGCTGGCTTATTCGTATCATTTCGGGGTGCTTTATCTTTTAATAAAAAGATTGAGCTCCCAAAACCACCACCAAATCCCTGTAATAAATGTTCTGAACCTTGTTTGAATGCTTGTCCCGTATCAGCATTCGCTTCTGACAATTATCACTCTGAACTTTGTAAAACTCATATTATGGGTAAAGATTCTAAGAATTGCGTTAACTCAGGCTGCGCCGCTAGGCGCGCCTGCCCAGTTAGTAAAAGTTTTCCAAGATTGCCAGAACAATCCGCTTTTCATATGAATGCATTTTTAAAACCCTAAAACAAAATGCTTTCTTGATTAATCATCAACAAATACGCCTTTTAAAAATTCTAGATCAATACTTTTGCAAGTTAATCCAGGTGGTTTAAATGTCGGAACACTCTCACCAGCAACCAAGGCGTTTACCACTGCTTCCTCAACACATTCAACTGCAGCCATATATAGGGGGTCTATAAAATCTGGATTTAACTCCAATCTTTCTTGGAATATCTCTGATTTCTTCTCCAGAGTTGACAGCTTTTGAGTTGAGAAAGATAAAAATATATCACCAGAGTTATTTCCACCTGGTGAGCCACCACGACCTATTCCAATTGCAGCACGTTTAGCAATTTGTCTCAATGATAACGAAGATACGGGAGCATCTGTTGCAATAATAGCGATAATAGAACCGCTCTCGCTGTCCATTAATCGGCCCTCACCAAGCAATTTCCCGATTGGTTTTCCCAAAATATTTAACCATGGACGAATTCCATGATTGGCTTGAACTATGGTCCCAATTGTATAACTCTCTCCCGCAATACTTATTACCCTGGATGATGTACCCGTCCCCCCTTTAAATTCATAACATATCATTCCATTTCCACCACCCACAGAGCCCTCTTCCAAAGCCCCAAAGGTAGCATTATCTAAAGCATTAATCGCATGCTCTGGCATGATATTTTGCGCGTTTATATCATTGAGAACACCATCATATGTTTCCGCTACGATCGGCATGGCCCAAGCATGTTCTTTTTCAAAATAATTTTTATACCGATTTATCATCCATTTTGTTGTACCATGATGGACCATTCCTACTGAGTGCGTATTGGTAATACATATCGGACCTAAGAAATATCCTGCATCATTAACCCAATGGGTCCCTGTCATTTCTCCATTCCCATTTAGAGTAAATTGACCCGCTAATACTGGCATTGGTTCATTTTTATCTTCACGAGGGATAATCGCAGTCACACCTGTTCGTATGTTTTTTTCATGATTAGTTATTGTTGAAAAGCCTACACTTAACCCAGCTATATCTGTAATGGCATTATTATTACCTGTTGTCCCTGAAAACGGTAAACCCAAATCACGCGCTCGACACTTTCTTTTTGCAACTTTCAAAACAATCTTCCTTTAAAGTTAAAATATCGCATGAATAAGAGTGCAATATTTAAGGCATTTTTAATTTCTTAAATGATTGTAACTCAAAAAATGTGAAATGATATATAAATTAATTTAGATTTCTTAAGCCTATTTTGGACCTAAAATATTTGTACTTGAAACTGTTGATCTATTGAGCTTTGCTTCTCTTTGCGTAATGTAAATTGTAGAGGAAAATATCACTATACCACCAATCCAAGTCCAGTAACCTGGAACCTCAGAAAAAATTAACCAAGCAACTAGAGCAGTCATAGGTAATTTAATAAACTCCAAAGGTTGCAAGCTCGTAATCTCAGCAAGAGCAAATGCACGAGTGAAGCATAAATGCCCAAGGGTTCCAAAAATGGCTAACAACCACAGGTATATCCAAGTTTCAGGTCCTGGCCACTCCCACACTAAAATCGCTGGAATAATTGTAATCGGGACTATTAGAATTACCATCCACGCAACGATGGCATTAGCTGACTCTTTCGCAGTCATTTTTTTTACCAACAATCCATTACCCGAGTGAGCTACGGCGGATATAAAAGCCAATGAAACGCCCACAGAAAGTGCGCCAGAGCCAGGTTGAACGATAATTAACATTCCCAAAAATCCTATAATTATCGCTATAATTCTTCTTAGTTTTATAACTTCTCCAAGGACCAAGGCCGCACCAATCGTCACAAAAATAGGTGTTGTAAAACTAATAGCCGTGGCTTGTGCTAAGGGTATTAATGTAAAGGCAATAAAACCAGCTATCATTCCAATACTACCAACAATCGCTCGAAAAAAAAATAGTTTTGGCTCTCTCATCTTAAAATTGTGAAGTCCTGAAGACCCCAGTATCGGTATAATAATTATGCATGCTAGAAGATTTCTAAGAAATATGACCTCCATTATATGCAATTGCTCAGAGGACTTTCGGATAAAAATACTCATGCCTGTAAAAAAGAACATGGCTAAAAACATGTAGATAAGTGCTTTTTTTTGGGGATTTAATTTAGAAAACGCGCTCATAATTAAGAGAAGAACTATTAAATAAAATATTCAAGCATTTTCTTGAAAATTTAAACCAATGACAGTTTATTTGGAGCAAATAAGACGTAATCCTCCAATGGCTTTCATATTGAAATACTCAACAATTTTCATATAAAAATACTCCATTTGATCAAATAACTCTTTTCCATGTAAATTGATGAATTCATTTTTTCTTTCTAAGAAATTAGAATACCTATTTCTCGTGAATTCGGACCAATCAATTGTCATATCCTCGCAAACGTCAATTTTAAATCCAACATTTTCAAAACAACTTTTGTAATCATCAATGCTAATTAATGAATTCGCAAATAAATCACTTTTTAGTAAGGCCCAATTTACGTTTGCATTTCGATTCATTAGTGTGAGATCTTCTATGAAAACTCTCCCTCCTGGCTTTAAAAGTTCAAAAATTCTTAAACAAGATTTTTGTCTATTTGGTATATGATACAAGGCTAGCCAACTAACGATATTATTAAAATGATTACTCTTATTTTCATAAGTCAGAAAATCAGTACAAACATGTGCTACTCTATCTGCCAACCCACATCTTTCAGTCAAACTACATCCAACATTGTGATAATCTTTTTGTAATTCTAATGCTTCAACATTTGCCCCAACCATATGAGCAATATACCTAGAAGGCCCACCCCACCCTGAGCCAATTTCAAGCAGCTTATCACCTCTCTTTAAATTCAGAGCATTAATGCAAGCCTGAACAGACTGAATACCATGGTAATGAAGCTGATCAAAAGCAAACAAACTTTTTACATCAATAGCTTCATTTTCTTTAACTCCTAAATTATCCAGTTCACGAAAAATACGCTTCGCCTCAGGATATAATTTCATTGTTTTAATGTTTTTCAGAGCAGCCAACGTAGTTTCACTTTGTTTAAGAATAGTTTCAAAGATTGATAACAGCATAAGGAGTAGCCAAAAGCAATTTAAATTAGTGAACATCTTTTTCTTTTTTAAAAAATGTATAATAATTGCTTTTAATACCGAAAGGACATTTCATGACAATTACTAGTTTAGATATTACCTACCCAAAGAGACCAAAAGGAATGAGCGACAATGAGTGGAAAGCGCGCGTAGACCTTGCTGCTGTTTATAGATTAACAGATTATTATGGATGGACGAGTGTCGTTTACAATCATATTACTTTGAGAATTCCAAATACAGATACATTTCTAATCAATCCTTTTGGTTTACGATATGATGAGATAAGAGCGTCGAACCTTATCCGTTTAGATCTAGAAGGAAACAAATTGGATAACGTGGATATGCCTATAAATAAGGCTGGCTATAATATTCATTCAGCCATTCATGAGGCTCGGTCGAATGATTTACATTGCGTAATGCATACGCATGAACCTATTAGCCAAACAATGTGCAGTATAAACGAAAAGTTTATCCCGATGGTACAAGAAGCCTGTCAACTGTATGAGAGAATTGGATATCATGACTTTGAAGGAATAGTATTAGATTCATCAGAAAAAAAACGCTTAATAAGCGCAATGGGTACCAAAAATCACACATTAGTGCTTAAGAACCATGGTCTCCTTACAGCAGGTCCAAGTGCAATATGGGCTTTTGTCAGACATCAGATTTATATTAGGAATTCTGACATTCAATTGCGAGCTTTAGCTTCAGGAGCAGAGATAAGTAAAATTCCAGAAGATGTGATAAAACATACTCGGCAACAATTTGAGGGGGGTAGCGCACAAGGTGGAGCTGTAGTGCGTCATCCTGAATGGCCAGCATTTTGGCGCTTGCTTGACAAACTAGATCCTGATTGGAAAACTTAACAATAAAAGTTAGGTCAACTTAGTTATCTTATCAATTATTTCACAATGATTATTTACTTGGCTCGTTGCTGCGATGTATTTATCTCTGCGTAGCAATAAAAAGTGATCTAAGTAACTGGCGTATGGCTTTTTTGAAAAAGATCTAGACTTATCTCTATAAACCGGAAAAGTTGTCTCAACAGCCTTCGTATCTTCAGGAGTTATACCAATGACGTATGCTCCCTCAGACTCAATTTGTAATTTTAATTTATCACAAATAAATCTATCTGGCTCACGTGAAAACAACATCACCGTTGGCTTGTCTGGAAGTAAATCATCTAACAATTCCAATTTACCCTTATAATCTTCTAACAACGGTTGAAAAATTAATTGCCCAACTAAAGAATTTTTTGTATTTCGACCATCAGGCCAAATGAGACCTTTTGTAAATCTAGGCTTAGGTTTATATTTCATTTGAGAAAAATAATCTCTTGCTGGTCCATACAATCCCAATAGTTTGAAAAAACTTCGAATAATTATACCTTGGAACACTGAGTTGGGCATCATTATCCTTCCCATATTTCTTGCTAATTCAATCATAGATCTAGCGTGAGGAGCCCTTTCTAACTCATAACTGTCAAGTAACTCCTCATAGTTTGGTGTTCCTAAGGAACTATGTAATTTCCACGCTAAATTTTGAGCGTCTCGCAACCCACTATTCATTCCCTGTCCTGCAAAAGGTGGCGTCAAGTGAGCGGCGTCTCCAGCTAAAAATATTAACCGGTCTCTCCATTTTTCTGCAACTCGCGCATGAAATGTGTATACTCTTACCCTCCGAAGAGTCTCGTTTTGATCAGGGCCAATTTCACCCAATAAATTCCTAACAAATTCATCCTTAACTACATCTTCAGCAAATTCATCAGATCTCAATTTAAACTCATAACGCCTTACACCTTTTGGTCCAGGCAATGTGATACTGGATCGTTTTGGATTGCAATACACCTCTGTGTGAGAGCATCTATTTTTGGTACTAATTAAATCTACAATCAACCAAGGTTCACTGAATGTACCCCCTTTTAGTTTAATATTGAGGAGTTTTCGAACAGAAGATCGACCTCCATCACAACCCACCATGTAATTTGAAGTCACAGCCTGTTTTATAGAATTTGAAGTCAAAAGCTCAGTATTAACTTCATTCTTACCTTGTTTAAAACTTAACATTTCAGTATCAAAAAGTACTTTGACATTTGGATATTTTCCCAAACCCTTAAGTAAGATTTTTTCTAGCTCAGGTTGTTGAAAAGCGTTTCGTTTTTCAAAACCGTAATCCTTTTGAAAAGGCTTAACGGACGCAAAAACATCACCTTTTGGTCCCTTATAAATCGAACCATACCCACTAACCATAATATTTTCTAATTGTGTACTCAGATTTACAGCTTGTAATGCTCGCATCGACTCATCGTCGATTGAAACAGCTCTTGGTTCTTGCACTGTTGATAGGTTTTTTTCCACTAATAGCGTTTTGACACCCATTTTCCCTAAAAAATTTGCTAATAATAAACCCGTAGGGCCTGCACCAATTATCAAAATCTCTGTATTTAAAAAATTGGATTCCATAAAAATTATTCAATATACTTCTAATAATTCTATCATGATCGCATTATCGCCTTTCCCCATTTATTTAGGGTTCGTGGGCTTTGAGGCCAATCATTTGTCTCTCGATCAATAACGGTCTCTAATTCAGCTGAAATCTCAATCCAATTTTTGTCTAAATCTTCAATAAACACAAAAAGATTATTTCCAGGACCATGGCGTCCAGGACCCCAAATCAATTGAATATCCAATTCTGAAAAATGATCACACCAATCTCTTATATACATCCAATTACCTGCCTCATAAGAGTGGTGATCAATCCCGTTATAATTTGCTTTAAAGCACGCTATTGTGTGGTGCTCATGATTAGAGGTCATAAATGCCGTTGCTAGATCTCCATTTTCGTGAAGGACTCTATCAGATAGAAAAAAACCTAACTTACCTTCATAAAATTCAACCATATTCTCAACATTCTTTGACGCAAAAGTTAAATGCTGTAACGGCGCGTGAAGTTTCTTTGAAACGGTCTTATCAGGTGTTGCCAATCCAAAACATATAATGTTTTCATCAGGATCAGAAACAGCAAAAGCTCCAGCTTTCAAAAAACGACTCTTAGATTCTAAAATTTCTAACTCGGCACCTTGCGCTCGGTTTCTAATATTATTGAGCCCATCAATATCATGACACGCAAAGGCTGCATACGAGAGCTTATTACTTTCCCCTTTAGTGATCAGTATATTTCGATCAGTTCCACAGCATAACCAATTATTTTCTGAAATTTCTTCTAATTTCATATCCATAGCCAAAGAATAAAACTGAGCAAGTGCACCAGGATTTTCACTCTCAATTTCAAGATGATGCAAATAAGCACCCGCTCTGAGCGCATTTTTTATCATTTTCTTCCCTTCAATTACTAACTTTTTATTTTGAGATAAAAATAATTCTAGCAAACTCTTTAGAAACGCTAGCTTGACGATCTGTCAAATTACAATTCTTCTTCAAGCTTTACTACATTTTTACTTCCACAGTTTGGGCAAAAATATTGTTTTTTTGTTATATCAAATGCTTTATCCATAGAGGCATATGTCCAGTAAAACTTACACTCTCCACAAGTAATATGAAATAGATACTCTAAATGGGCGCTGAAAGTCATTATATTTAAGATCCTAGTTTCTTCGTCATTAAATTAAACTTCTCAAGAAATTACAATTCAAATAATCAGATCTCTCTAATCATTTTTAAACTTAAACAGACAATCTTGATCTAGCAACTGCAATCAAGTATTCAGCACCACATTGCAAAATTTCGTCATTAAAATCATAATACGGATTGTGTAAAGGTTCTGACTCTGAACCATTACCAATAAAAGCAAATGAACCAGGAACCTTATCAAGATAACGAGCAAAATCCTCTGAACCCGTAATAGGTTCGTTTGCTCTTTTAGTTTTCCTTTTACCAAAAACACTCGAAGCGATTTCCAAAGATTTTTTCGATAGCTCCTCATCGTTGATAAGAGGAATAAACTCATTAGTGTATTTAAACTCGACTTCTAAATCATGCGCTAAGGCGATTGAATTTACTAATTTTTCCATTTCTATCTTGATTTTCTGACTAATACTTTTGTTAAAACTTCGAACATCACCAGAAATCACAGATGTTCCTGGAAGCGCATTTCTCAATCCATCAGATTCAAATTCAGTTACAGAAATAACAGCGGTTTCATTAGGGTTAATTTTTCGAGACACAATAGTTTGTAATTCCATTATCAAACTACATGCGGGAACTAATGTTTCTCTACCTTTATGGGGTAAAGATGAATGCCCACCTAAACCTTTTAAAATAATTTCAAAATTATCTTCTGCTGACATAAATGGACCTTCACATGTCTCAAAAAACCCCAAAGGGATCCCAGGCATATTATGAAAACCCCAGATTTCAACAAAAGGAAATCGTGTCATAAGTTGATCATCAATCATGGATTGAGCGCCTTTCCCCCATTCCTCAGCAGGCTGAAATAAAAGACGAACAACACCATTAAAACCACCTTCATTATGCAAGACGTTAGCCGCCCCAAGTAAAGTGGCAGTATGACCATCATGACCACAAGCATGCATAAAACCAGGCCTTAAAGATTTATATGCAACATCATTTTTTTCTGTTATCATTAATGCATCCATATCAGCTCTCAATGCTATCGCCTTATTAGAATTTCCACA
>CERR01124833.1_pt1 | contig 16634 bp, 12 predicted proteins | sample 530841 | NCBI WGS metagenome assembly CERR01 (sample SAMEA2621021, study PRJEB7988) | marine metagenome | biome: marine biome (ENVO:00000447); feature: surface water layer (ENVO:00002042); material: "saline water (ENVO:00002010), including plankton (ENVO:xxxxxxxx)" | depth 5 m | reverse complement strand
TTAACGCAGATAGCGACACGTTTAGCCCCTGAAAATGATTAAGTATTAATGTGGGTTGGTATTATTACTTAAATAACGCCTTAAGCGCCGCTTTATTTTTTACAATATGCGCATTAATAGTGTTAACTTCTTCTAAAGAAATCGTTTTTTTGCTCATCATAAAATGCACATTATTTACGTTAATAGGCGCTACTTGCTCAACGGGTAAAATAGCCGTGTATTTGTTAGCAAAATGGTGCGCCACTAACGAATCGTCTACTACAAAATCTACCCGTTTTTTATTTAATAAAGCAAAGCGTTTATCGGCATCGCTGGTAAGTACTATTTGCTTGTTATATTTATCGCTTAACGTTTTAAACGTGTGCCCTAAAAAGCTGCCGCGATTAACGCCGGCTGTTAAGCCTTTTTTAAATAACTGCTCTAACGAACTAATACTTGCCGAGCCAGCATGTTTATACAACAACATTACTTCTTCGCGATAAGGCAAACTAAAGTGGGCGTAAGCTTGGCGCTCACGGGTTTTACTTGCTGCAAACATTAAATCTACACGGCCGTGTTTTAGCTCTTCTAAGGCGCGTAAGGAGTTAGGTAATAACGTAAAATTTATACAAAAAGGGGAGTCTTTAAAAATGGTTTTAATTATATCTATTTCAACACCCGTTAACGTATTGTTTTTTAGTACCACATACGGCGGCCAGTAGCGCTCGTTCGTGCCTACATTAATGGTTTTATCGCATGCTTGGGCTTTAGCGCTAAATAACCCCAAACACGTTACCCACACCAATAAAAATACACGTGTACAGCTCAAAACATTCATTCAAACAGCGCCTTAAGTGCTGCTTTATTTTTAGTTATATGTGCGTTAATAATTTTAACCTCATCAGGTGTTACTGTTCTTTTGCTTAGCATTAAGTGTATTTGGTCTTTATTAATAGCGGGTACGGTAGGCGCCTTCATTAAGTTGTTACCACGCTTACTTAAATAATTGCCTACTAGCTCGTCTTCTATTGCGTAATCTATACGCTTTTTATTAAGCATTTCAAAGCGCTTACTGGTTGCGCTGGTGTATTCTATTTGTTTTTTATGGCTTTTTTTATACTGCTCAAACTCTTCGCCATAATAACTACCAAAGTTAGCGCCTATGGTTAAACCTTGGTTAAAAATATCAGCTAAGTTTTTAACCTTGTGTTGATTGTTTTTGTTTTCGTATAAACGCATTACCTCGGTGCGGTAGGCCTTTGTAAAATGAGCATATTTAGCGCGCTCACTGGTGTAACTTGCCGCCCAGCCTATGTCTATTCGGCCATGGCGCAGCTCGGTAAAAGCCCGTTTAGAGTTAGGCAGCATTTTTATTTCAAAACAAAAAGGCGAGTCTTTAAAAATAACAGTTAACGCATCCACCTCTTTACCCTGTAACTGGCCACTAATGCCCATTACATAAGGCGGCCAAAAAGCATCATGTGCGCCAACGCTAAGCGTTCTTTCGCAGGCAAACACACCCCAAGAGGTACTAAACAACACACACAATAGTAAGGTTATTAATTTATTCATTAAGTCTCTGAGGTAAGCTTTTTTTGTACGTTATTAAAACAGTATAACCTAGCAAAATAATATAATGGTGAAGGAATCATTAAAGTTGTAAAAAAATGTATCTAAAAAGGAGAGGGTTAAGGTTTTAAGGAGATAATTATTGCTAAATTCAATACAAACAGCGTATTAAGCTAAAAAAACCTACTTATAAGTTCTTTAATTTATCGGTTTGTTCCTGTAGATTAAACAAACATGAATGCAGTATTAACGTTGCAAACTCGCAAAAGCCAAGGAGCGGTATAAGCAGTGCCCAATACCACACTAAATTATTATAACCAAAATGCACAAACCTTTAGCGACTCAACACTTAATGTTGATATGTCGGCGCTTTACCGTGAGTTTTTACCTTATGTTGTCCAAAATGGCCATGTGCTAGATGCAGGTTGTGGCTCAGCTCGCGATGCCGCCTATTTTAAAAGCCAAGGGTTTAGTGTGTCGGCTTTTGATGCGAGCCCTGCACTTGCAGAGCTTGCAAGCAGTTACTTACAACAACCAGTAGAGGTTAAAACCTTTCAAGAGCTTGAGTGTGTTAATAAATACGACGGTATTTGGTGCTGCGCCAGTTTGTTACATGTGCCAAAAGCCGAACTTCCTCAAGTATTTTTAAACCTACAAAATGCGCTTAAACCCAATGGCGTTTTATATGTATCGTTTAAATATGGCACGCAAGAGCGTGTACATAATGGCCGTGAATTTACCGATTTAACCGAGCAGTTATTAAGTAGTTTATTAAATCAACACACGCAATTAAGCATAATTAAGCACTGGCAAAGTGTTGATCAGCGCCCAGGGCGTGAAAGCGAAGTGTGGCTAAATGCCATAATAAAGGCTGATCCCATTTTATGATCAGTGCAATGCAGCAACAACTCGACTTTATTGCGTATATTCAACGCATGCTGGTTGAGGGCGATTTTAGCGCTACCTACAAGTTTGCACTTTTACACGCTATTGCCGATGTATGCGTAGAGCAACCGCTGTTATCTGAGCTAAGTGAATTAGTAATAGAGCTACCAACCCTTGCCGATAAACTCATTACCTTATACTGGCATCATGCAATGCCGTTTTCGTCAGAGCACACCGGCGAAAGCGCCTTACTTAAGCAAAATACAGGCGCGCAATCAAAAGTAATTAGCGTATTGTTTGAATGCCAGCAAAACAACATACGTAACTTTCGCCAGCTTAAGCAAAGCCCGTTTTATAAGCCCACGTTTAATGCTGCTATGGCAACACTAAAATCAGGGCCGCTTTGGCGCTTACAAATTCTCGCCAAACAAGAAGAATGCTTTTTGTACCCGCACACAAACAGCACTCAATTTATTACGTTAAATGCAGGTATAGCTAGCTGCTTTAGGCGCTTTTACGACCTAGTAGTTTATTTAGCTAAAAATGCGTGGCTTCAAAAAATTCAAAGTATAAAGCACAACCAAGCGTTAATTGGCCCGCAAAGCCAACTGCAAGAGTTTTTATTTGGGGTAGACCGTAATGCACTCACTAAAGCAAAGCCTGTTTTAGTAGAGCTGCAATCAAACACCTGTTTTTATTGCCAAAAGCCAATGAAAAACGATGTTGAGGTTGACCACTTTATACCGTTTGCCCGCTATGCAAACGATCTTGGCCATAATTTTGTGGCCGCGCACCGCACATGTAATAACAACAAACGCGACTTTTTAGCCGCTCAGCAGCACCGTGAACGCTGGCAGAACCAAAATTTGGTCGTTAACAGCCACATTATCAGTAATGAGCTAAGTGCGTATTTTCATTGCGATGCCGATAAATCTCTCGCCGTAAGCAATTGGGCTTACCAAGTGGCGCAAGCAAACAGCGCTAAATTATGGATTGCCAATAAAGACCATTTCGAACAAGCAAAACCAACCGCAGAATTGTTTACGTTTCCAAATGCATCACAGCCTGAGCTAAATCAAGTTGCTGAACCTGCCGTTAGTTTAAAATCAGTTGATGAAGCATTAAAGCTACCGTACTTCCCTAATATTAAAATTGCCTGTGGGCATTTTAAAACTGGCGATAGCAGTGATATGGAATTGATGGACGCGCCATTTGGCGCGGGCAAGCTTGATCCAAACGTGCATTTTTTAGCACGTGCATCGGGCAACTCTATGAACGGCGGTAAACACCCAATACTTGATGGTGATTTACTGCTACTTGAGCTTATAACACCCGATAAAGCGGGATCGCTACGCGGCCAAATAGTAGCGATAGAGCGAGATGATATAAGCGGAGATGGACAGTATTTACTGCGCAAAGTAAATAAATTACCAAACGGGCAATATGAGCTAATCGCTCAAAACCCCGATTACGAAGTAATGATTGCTGATGAAAGCATGCGAACGTTCGCACGGTTTAAACAAGTGGTTTTGTAGTCGCGACTTTATATCGCGTTTTAACGTGTAGACGTGCAGCTTGCTGGCGTTAAAGGCGAAGCTTTTTATATAGCTATTTTGCGTGAGAGCTTTAGGGATTTAATAACCTCTATTCGAGGTTTTTGCCAGATTGCTGGCGGCAACCAAAGGGGGAATACCGCCGTCCACCCTTTGGAATCCCACGGCGCGCCCGAGGATCACACTGTATCTTCAACTTACGTTAATGATGTGAACGTAACCAGCGTAGATAGGCCATCCATGGCCAAGCTACGCTTTGTACAGCATCCATGCTGTAAATTACTCATCATTAACTAAGTTTCAGGTGTGATCACGGGGAATTGGAGTATGTTGGTAGGTTGGTGTTTATGAATGTAGGCGCAGAGCTTGCTTGCACGAAAAGCGAAGCTTTTAAATGTTGCGAAATTTGCGACGTTTATGATTGCTGTTTTGATATTTGGGTTCAGGGATTAAAACCTATTTAAGGTAATATCACGTTGGCAATGGTAACAAAGGGTCGCTGCCGTTGGTGCTTAATCTCGTCGTGTTTACAAAGCTCATAGTAAGGCTTTTTCAATTTTGATTTGTTTATATATAAAGAATGATAACTAAAGCGAAACGGTAACCTAGTTAATTAAAGTTTATTCATTGTAGGGCTTGCATTGAACTATATTTGCGATAATCACTTATGTAACTTTCTATGCTTTTCTTTCTAAATAATTTAACTTGGTCATTGTTTTTAATCAGTTTTTTTAATAAGAAGCGTTGGCTATTTAAGCTGTTAATGATAAAAATACAGCTAGTCAATGGAATTAAAGTATGGAGTTATTTTGCAGAGAGGTACAAATATAATTAACGCTACGCCTGTCCCTGATTTTTTAATTAAATCAATCTCAGAGCAAGGATATAGTCTGGAGGCAGCAATTGCGGATCTAATTGATAACTCTGTGAGCGCTCGTTCTGATGCAATTCAAGTATTGGTTGACTCGGAGACTGAACCATTTCAGTTGTTTTTGGCTGATAATGGTGATGGTATGACTCAAGGTGAACTTATTCATAATATGCAATTCCCAAGTTCAAGCCCGGATGGAAATAGGTCTTTAGCAGATCTAGGGCGGTTTGGACTTGGCCTGAAGGCTGCCTCATTTTCTCAAACTAGAAAGTTTACTGTCTTATCAAGAAAAAGGGGCGATAAAAAGTATTTCGGATTGACTTGGGATGTCGAACACTTAGTTAAAACTAAAAAATGGGAACTTCTGGTCAACAGCGAGGTAGAAGTTAATAAACTTTTGAATGATTTTAATAATTTAAATCAAGATTTTAATGGCGAAATATCAGACTTCTCGCCTAATACTATAGTTATTTGGTCTGGTCTTTACAAATTTGAAAAATATCTTAAAGAACACAATAGAAAAAAAGCATTGAATAGAGAGATAGTTCAAAATACAACAGAGCATTTGGGTATCGTTTTTCACCGCTTTTTAGATAATCCCGTTCAGCCATTAACGATTCGAGTTAATAACTCTCATATTAAGCCATTTAACCCTTTTCCTGAGAATCAACAAAGTCTTCGAAAATTAGAGTTTAGACAAAAAGATTTTGGACATGACAATATTAAACTAGAAGGTTTTGTACTGCCTTCTTTCAGTATCAAAGAATCACAACAGCTAGGGAATGATTGGACTACCCCTAATAAAAGTTTGTTGGATATGGAGGGGGTGTATATATATCGCTCTAATCGCTTGATAATTTATGGTGGTTGGAATGGGTTAATTAGAAAATCTCCCAGATTGCAGTTGGCTAGATTAAGAGTGGATATCGGAAATAAAGCAGATCATTTACTCCATCTTAACGTAGCTAAATCTCAGGTGATAATTCCTCATGATTTAATAAAAGCGTTTAAAGGATACATTGAAGAGTTAACTAGTGAAGCAGAGAAAGAATTCTACAATAGAGGTATTAAAAAGTTTACTCATCAACCTAACCCAAAAGAGGCTAAATTTCTAAAAAAAATTCATTCTAATAAAGGTCCATTGTTGGAATTGAATCATGACTTTCCATTACTAAATGATTTAGTTGAGTCATGTAACCAGAAACAAAAGACACAATTACTTTTGCTTGTAAGGATGATTAATACAGCGATTAATAAAATTAGAGACACCCATGAAAATGTGCCATTTTACCGGTGTGAGGAAACTAAAGATAATGATTTTTTTGAGACCATTTTAAGTCTAAAAAACCAAGGGTTTAGTAGCGAATTTATTAAGAAAAACCTTATCAGTGAATTAGGTATAGAGCTTGACACGTTGCCGACAGAACTATTGAAAATTTTGGAGTAACCTACATGGATAATTACCGTTTCAAATACCAAGAAGCAATCAAGGATAAGTTTAAGGAACACTTAAAAACAGCAAGCTTTGAATCATTAGATGAAATGCGTACAGTTTTAGTAGATAAAATATACTCAAGTCTGAGGATCGTAGCAGAGCACCTAAGTTGGCCGCATATAGATAGAGAAACATTTGAGAGTTACTTTGATGTAATAAGAAAAGAAGTTCAATCAAATTATGTAACGACAATTGAGCAGCCAAGTGTTTTATCGAAAAGTAAAATAACTTGGTTAAACGAATCAAGAAAGATATTAAATGGAATTATACAGAGAGGTATTTGGAATATTTACGAGATCAGGGGCGAGCTGAATCTGTAGTAGAAGAAATTGAAAACTCTAGTTTAAAGATATTAGGAAAATTGGCAGATCCAAAAACTCAATCTCCAGTGTTTATTAAAGGTTTGGTAGACGGTGATGTTCAGTCGGGTAAAACAGGAAACTTTAATGCGGTGATCAATCGAGCCCTAGATTCTGGTTATAAGTTAATCATAGTTTTATCTGGAATTATGGATGATCTTCGTTCACAAACGCAAGCTAGGATAGATAAAGATGTTATTGGCGACGGTAAAGGTGTTGGATTAAAGCAAGCATTTGGGCACCAAGGTGACGAAAGTGTTTTTCAAGTTATTTCTATTACCTCCGAAGAGGCAGATTTTAACCGGTCGTTAGCTGGAGGAATGCCTTCGTTAAATCAAGCAAACATTATGGTTTGTAAAAAAAATGTGAGTATCCTAAAAAATATATTACTTTGGTTAAAAGATAACTTACCTAAAGGAGAAACTAAGCACAGCCTACCTTTATTGATTATTGACGACGAAGCAGATAATGCCTCATTGAATAATGAAGGCCATAAGGGTGAAAAATACGCCTCTAAAATTAATGGGCATATAAGAGCAATACTAGGGATTTTTCATAAAAAATCTTATTTAGGCTACACAGCTACACCATTTGCAAATGTAATCCAAGATAGAAATGAAGCTTCTGATGATTTATGGAGTATTCCTGATAAATCTAAAGAGGGCTCTAAAGAGACTTTGTTTATGCAGGTAGATAACCTATTTCCTGACGACTTCATTTTTTTGCTCGATACACCCACAAACTATATTGGTGCTCATAGGATTTTTGAGACTCTTCAGCCAAGTAAAAAACTACCAGTAGTATTTGATATAGATGATTATGTTTCGGATTTTCCAAGTAGAGTAATGGACATTGACGACAATGTTATTGGGATCGAGAGATTTGATAATAAAAAAGATTGGGATGATAAGCTCGGTGAATATGGCACTTACCTTAACTTTGCATCATTCAGTGAGTATCGACGCAAAACTCGAGCTGCTAAGTCAGTAGATAAGTTTCCAGAAGCCTTACCAGAAAGCATTAAAGATGCGGTAATGTGCTTTATTTTAGGTATAGCTGTACGAGAAACTAGACGTAAAGACATGTTTCACTCCAAAATTTACCAACCACATAACACGATGCTAGTTCATATATCTAGGTTCACCGCTTGGCAGAATAAGACTGCAACTTTGCTCAATGATTTCTATAAAGATATCGAAACTCGATTAAAGATGGATAAGCTGAACTCTCCAAGCTCAATTTACCGTAAATTTGAAAAAGTCTGGTTAGATTATTGTGCAGAAATTGTTGGCTCAATTCATAGTTATCTGCCGGATAAGTACATTGATGACTACATGCAACCAGTCTCCTATGATGCAATAAGTCCTTTACTTGTAGATGCTGTTTCGAATATTGAAGTGACCGCATTAAATAGTGCGACAGGTAAAGATTTGAAATATCAAGATGAAAAGCCTCGTAAGATAATTGCGATTGGTGGTAATAGACTATCTAGGGGCTTCACTTTAGAAGGGTTGACAGTAAGTTATTTTGTTCGAACAACAAATTATTCTGACTCACTCTTACAAATGGGTAGGTGGTTCGGCTATCGCCCAGGCTACTTAGATTGTTGCAAACTATTCACCTCAAGAGACCTTATATCTAAATATGATTCAACGTCATTGTGTATTGATGAATTGAAAGCAGAATTTAAAAAAATGGATGAAAAAGAAGCTACTCCTAGAGATTTTGAACTAAAAGTGAGGAAGCATCCCGGAGTCTTACAAATTACACGTCCTACCATTTTAAAAAATACAACAAGTGTAAAATGGTCCTTCCAAGATTCATTAGTGATGACAACAGAGTTTGATGTTACTAAAGAGAAAATCAGCAATGTTTGGAAAGACTTTAAAAGAATAGTTTCACCTTTATTCGCGAAAGCTGAAAAAAAAGGGTCACTGCTCTCAACGACTGTAACTTTAGAAGACTTAAACAAAATACTCGATGGAAATAATAATTTTGATGAGATGAGGCTTAGCCTAATCAAACAATATTTAAAAAAATGTGCCAACAAGAACTTACTAACATCTTGGACTATTGCTATTAAATTAACAGGTAGCGCTTCTAAGGAAAAGGGGTTAGGGATTATGACGGAAGAAGATACCGGCCTCATAAAAGACATTCAGTTAGCAGTGAGAAGTGGTCCTACTCCTGTTAAAGGCAACCATTTTTATGACGAATTTGTAAAAGATCAAAAGTTTAAAGCAACTGGCTCGTCTGCCAATATTATGAGTGGTGGTACTGATATGAAAGTTGCTCTTGAAGAGGGCATAGCTTATTTAGCAGAAAAAGAGTTTATCAAACAAAAGGCCCAAGAAATATTGAAGAATGATCCTAACCTCACCGAAGGCGACGCAATTAAACAGGCAGAAACAAAGACTAAACCTGAACGAATATATCGAGAAAAACTAACTCCGAACCAAGGCGTTTTGATTTTTTATTTATTTGATCCGTTTTATGCGTTTAATCAAGTACCAGGAGAAGTGGATTTAAATGTTCAACGTTTATTGAAAGAGAGAGAACAAGAACTGACAGAACCGTTAGTTGGCATGGCATTAGGCTTCCCTCCAATCAAACGAACTGTCGATCCGTGTGGTGAATATGTAAAAGGTGACTATAACCTAGAGATTCCGGAAGAAGAAGATGATGCTTCCGGTGAACTTTTACCTTCTGATGCGGAGTTGTAATGGAATTAAGTGAAAAATGGCGATTATTGGAATCACAACAGACTGAATCTGGTTACCAAACTTTGCGATTTGAGGCGAGCGGTTCATTAGAAGTGTTTTTAGCAGTAGATGAAGGGGCAAATCACTCAATATTAATTTACCTGCCATCCTTATTTACACCTAAATTCGATGCTCTAAATAACGATAATATAGAGCTTTTGTTTGTAAAAGAAGGACACTTCCTAATCATAAGACTTTTAGATAATGATTTTTCATCACTATTCGATGATTTAGTTGTTTCTTTAATAGACTCTATAAAAGGTTTTTCAGACCCTACAGAAGCATCTAAAGAGTTTGTAAGAACATATGTGAAGTGGGTCTCTTTTTTTTCTAAAACTATTGAAAGAAGTTTAAGTAAAGAGCGACTTATTGGGCTGTGGGGAGAATTAAGTTATTTATTGGATTTAATAAAAAGCGTTAGTTCTGATTCAAGTATTGACCCTGCGTTAAAAGCTTGGGTGGGTCCATACGATGCGGCTCATGACTTTGAACTACCTAGTTCATCAATTGAAATAAAAACAAAGTCTATAAGCTCATCAATAGTTAAGATTTCAAGTGAATTCCAGTTAGATAACATTGATGATAAAAAGTTATCATTGACTGTTTTCTCGATCAGCGAAACGGAACATGGTTTGTCATTGAAAGATCTTTTTTTAAAGATTAAAGCTCAAATACAAAAACGTAGTGGAGATATTACCTTATTGTTAGCTGCCTTAGAAAAAGAAAGCTTAAATGAAGAAAGGTTATCAAAGTATTCAAATTTATTGTTTACTAGAAAGACAAAGGAAGTTTTTGATTGTACTAATGATAGCTTCCCAAAAATTGTGAGATCTTGCCTTCCACTTGCAGTTTATTCAGTAAAATACAACCTAGATATTAGAGAGTTACAAGAGTTTAAAGTTTTACAGGAGAATTACTAAGTGAGCTTAAGTGCAGTTATAAATACTCGCGATGATTTATTAAATTCTAGTCAAGATGATGATGGTTTTATTCAACAAAGCTTGTTAATAGACGAAGTAATGCCACTCTTGCTGGAGACTAAGGTTGTCGACTCGGAAGATATTAACCACGCATATTACCTATCAAATGACGATAAAATTAAGATCAATGGTTACTCTGTAAATAGTACAGGCGAACGGCTGCAAATATTCATAGTGGATGAGGCTTACTTAGCGGAAAGCTGTGAAAGCTTTCTTATATCGCAACGGAGCGTTTATGAAGAGCAATTTAAAAAGGCCATTCGACTAGTGTCTTCTGCACTGCAAAATAAGCTTGAAAATGTTCAGGAGTCTGAGCCCATTAAACCGTTAATTGCAAAGCTGGGCAGTGAAGATGGGTTAATTCAATTTGATGTTATAGAAATATTCCTAGTTACTTTATCTGCTACAGTTTCTTTCAGAGGAGAAGAACCTCATTTACGCAATATTCATTTTAAAGATGAAAAGAAAAACTTCTCTCATAAAGTTGTAGGTAAAAAAGCTCAATTTAAAGAACTTCTTTTTATCAGAAGAGTTGTTGACTTAAACTATCTAGCAAATATATATGCCTCACAAGGTAGAGCTGAACCACTTAAAGTTGTTTTTAAGGATGTAATTGGTAAGAATATTGAGGTTATTAAAGCTGCCGAGGAGAAGGATTTTGAATCTTATCTGTGTGTTTTGGATGCACCGATTTTGGCAGATCTTTATAAACGGTATTCAAGCCAGTTATTAGAAAAAAATGTTCGTTCATTTTTACAGTTCAAAGGTGTAAATAGAGGAATTAAGCAAACTATTAAAGATGAGCCTGAAAAGTTCATTGCATTTAATAATGGTTTAACTATTACTGCCACAGAAGCAAAAACAACTTTTTATCGAAAATCACTTTATCTGGAGAGCCTAGAAGACTTTCAGATTGTGAATGGTGGACAGACTACAGCATCTATTTATTTTTCTAACAAGGAAGGGTTAGATATTAGTAATGTCAAGGTAATGGCAAAAATTAATATTGCTAAAACAAGTAAATCAAAAGATTTAGATGATTTGATTTCTAAAATTAGCGAGTACTCCAATAGTCAATCGAGGGTTTCTAAAGTTGACCTAAGATCTCGAAGCCCTAAATTAGTAAAGCTAAAGTCACTCAGCGAGAGTGTTTTAACTCCGTCTGGAAAAAAATGGTTTTTTGAAAGAGCAAAAGGAGATTTCAATACTCAAGTGAGAAAAAGCTCCAATGGACAAAGATTAAAAAGCGAGTTCCCACCTAGAAAACGCTTCACGAAAGAGTTGTTAGCCAAATACTATTGTGCTTGGGGAGACGCGCCACACCTTGTTAAGAAAGGCGGCGAGAAAGTTTTTCGAACTTTTATTGAAGATATTGAACCAGAGCAGGGGGAAGGCAAAGACATCAATCGTGAATTTTATGAGCAACTTATTGCTAAAATAATACTGTTCAGGACTATGGAAGAGGTATATGGACAAGGGAAAAATGCAATAGGGCAACTGCGCTCAGCTGCTGTTCCATATGCTATATCTGCAATTTATTTATGGGCGAAAGAATCTGGAGAAAAGTTCTCTCTTGATAAGATTTGGAGACAAGAGGTAATTAACGAAGAAATGAAGGAATATTTGAAACAATTATTATTTTTAATGAATGATCTTATAAAAACATATTCTCTAAGTGATGATTATGGTGAATTTTCAAAAAAAGAAGAGCTTTGGGATGTTATAAGGTCTTCTACAGAATTGAATACATTCATGAGTTCTGATTATTCGAGCAGAATGTTAACTAATTCTTAGATATTTAAAACTTAGCTATACAGCTTAACCATAAGGTAAATCGTGGAAATATTTAAATACAAATATGACGAACTTTTCGACCCAGTTTTAGAGGCTTTCCATAAATTAGGTGGTTCTGGAACTAATCAAGAGGTGGAGGAAACGGTTATTCAGCTTTTATCGTTAACTGATGAGGAAGTTGATGATGTTCATAGAGGGAATACATCAAAACTCTCTTACCGTCTTGCATGGGCAAGAAACTATCTAAAAAGGCTTGGCCTGATCGAAAATTCAGGCCGTGCACTGTGGGCGTTAACAAGTGAAGGGCTAAAAACAAAGAAAATTGATAAAGAGCAATCAAAAATAATTGTAAGGAAATTGTCAGGAACGACAAATAATAAAAATAGAGCCAAAAAAAAAGAACTCAGTAACTTAATAGCGAAGTCTGATGAATTAAATGAGCTAACATGGGAAGATGAACTTGTTGACATATTAAAGAATATTGAACCTGACGCATTTGAAAGACTTAGTCAGCGATTTTTGCGAGAATTAGGTTTCTCTAATGTTGAAGTCACTGGTAAGTCTGCTGATGGAGGCATTGATGGTAAAGGTATTCTTAAAATTGGCGGCGTCTTATCATTTCACGTCGTATTTCAATGTAAAAGATATACGGGCTCAGTATCATCACCAGCCATTAGAGATTTTAGAGGTGCTATGATGGGAAGGGCTGATAAAGGTTTATTTATTACTACAGGTACGTTTACTCGAGATGCAAAAAAAGAAGCTCAAAGAGACGGGGCTACACCAATAGATTTAATTGACGGGAACGATCTTGCCGAGCAGTTAAGGGACTTACGGCTAGGTGTAGAAGTGCAGATGAAAGAACATGTGATAATAAAGCCTAAATGGTTCGACTCTATTTGATATCAATGATGAGAAATACATAGCTTTGTGACTTTATCGAATTAAAGTAATAAATCTAAAACTATTTCTCCTATTTTTTTAGCCAAATAAGGCGGCACAGCATTTCCTACCTGTACATACTGATTAGTTCTCGTTCCTTCGAAAATATAATTATCAGGGAATGTTTGTAGCCGGGCCGCTTCACGAACACTTAAACTTCTGCATTGCTGTGGATCGTAATGTACGAAGTAGTGGCCATCCTTTGAAATATGGCTTGTCACTGTCGTTGCATACTTATCTGCAACTTGCACTCTAAAACGGTCTGCATGTGTGCCTGTATCCCAATTTGCATGGGCTGGGGCTAATTCTTTCGGAAAGTGATGAGATTTAGGTGATGAGCCTTCTATTTGAGCATATGCAGCGCAGTATGCGTACCGTAGTAAATCATCTACCATGTGCCCTCTGGTTTCATGGTTTAGTACTACTTTTAAGTTAGGGTCTATATACCAGGCTTTCAATGACTGTGGCATGTCTGGAGTTTTGTCACTTAATGCAGTTTCTATTCTAGATAAACCGATTTTTGGCTGAAGATTTAAGCTATTTGCTGATTCTGGGTCAAATTGCTTTGTCAGAATCTGCTTTAATTTATCTGCATTTTTAGCAACAGCTGCTTCCCAATCTTTTGCGTTATCCTTTTGTTTTGAAAAACCACTGCGTAAACATGGTAAGTCACTAATAGTTTGCTCTACGGTAACTTGGTATTCGCATAGTTTTAGTGTTTCTGGAGTAGCTTTAATATCTTCGCGGACACCGAGTAAAATCACACGATGTCTAGCTTGAGGGATACCGTATTGTTCGCAACGAATTAAAAAGTCTGCTGAATCTTTGTATTGTGGATTTTCAGGGCTTTCGGCATCAACGACTAATGAGTAGATTTTATATTTTGGAATCTTTTTATGATTTGCTACTGAACCCGGACTTCGTAAGTCTTCCAGTATTTGTGGGAACATGACTTGGCCATTTACTTTGGCCGTAAGTATCCCGCGAACATTTTCCATTACAAAAATATCAGGCTTCGCTAGACAGATTACTTCTAAGTACTCTTTATATAAAAAATGGCGAGTATCTTCTTCTGCAATATAGCTTTTATTTCCGGCATTACGTGAGCGGCCAGCTAATGAATATGCTTGGCAAGGAGGGCCACCGATTAGAACTTTTGGCCCTTTATGCTTTTTGACTAGTTCTTTTATACGCTCATGGATGAGCTTATTGTCTTTGCCAAGTTCTTTAGCCCCATTGAGAGTTTCTTGATTAGCCTCTGTTGCTATATCTGGGTGAAGTTCAAACAACTCATCTCGTGTAATTTTTCCGTGTAGATAATTATAATAATTATCCAATGGCTGAGATTTTTTTTTGAGTGTTCGAAAGAAAGCACGAGTAGTAAGAGTTTTATGGGCGTGAAAATCTTTTTCGACTGAGATACCTATTTGAAAAGGAGATTTACCATCTTCTGTTTTAGCTGCAGAAACCCCTTCGCCAAGCCCTCCAGGGCCTGCAAATAAATCAATAACAAGAATTTCACCGTTTTCCATAACTTTACCACTAAATAATCTAATGACGTAGGATGATACCAGGCTTATACATGGTCTCAAAGTTTTAAATAGTAGTGCTGCTACTAATAGAACAAATTAGCAGCACTAATTTAATTTTGAAGGCATTAGCCAAGATATTCCCCCTTCAACTTCACCTGAAAACACATAATTAGTGAGTAATTACCTCACATGGATGTGAGAGAAGTGATGCTTGCACATGGATGTGCGTTCATCACGTTTACGTTCATATTAATTTTGTATTTGAAGATAAGTGAAGTTGCGGGGCGTCGAAGGGTTCCAAGGGGCGTTCGGCGCTATGCGCCCCTTGGTTGCTATCGCCAACGCGATATTATCAATCAAATTTGCAAAAGCGCTGTATTTTCACAATCACTACACACTAATGAGTAGAGCTCTTTGCGTTTGCTCACTTTAGTATTAGCGCTGCTACATTGCGGGCAAGACGTTTTCATAGGTGTATTGGTATCGCACTCGCCACATGTAACAAAATAGCCGTAGCGACCTGAGCGAGGTTTAAGCGTCGTTTGATTATTGCACTGCTTACACTTTAAATTTATTTCATTGGCAATATTTGGTTGCTCTTGAGTTATTGGTGCAATAGCTGTTGATTCATCTTGATAAACTGGGCTTGGTTCGTTGAGACTTGATGTTTTTGCGCCAGGTTTTAACGGTGTGGAAGGGGCAATATTTTGCTCTAAAAGAAACTCACAGATCCTAGCTAGGCTTTCTTCACTAAACCAAGGACGAGTATTGGTCGAAAAAAAGTGCAGAGCATTTGGTGTTGAGGCAGGTAGCTTCATTATGTCTAAAAGTTTATCAGCTATAAACTCAGACTTAACGAGACGCTCCTCAAGCGTTTTTGGTGTATTATCTCGATTAATTATGGCATTACTCGATATTGCACAGATGCTATGCCATTCACGGCCACCAAAATTTTGTTGTATTTTACCAAACATTTTTGGCAGGAGTTGAGGAGCATTGTCTCTTACTAAACTTTTTAGTAATGCCAATTGTAGCTCAACTTGTTTGATTGGTGACGGCATGCCTTGCCATTGCCCACGGTAACTGCGACTCCACTCTTGATGTTGGTTTATTGCAACTTCACCGGTAATACTTTTTGATTCAATAAGAATAAATCCGTAGGTGTAAACAACTAGGTGATCTATCTGTGCGGTTTCGCCGTTGTGTTTAAACTTTACATCGTTAAACACAAATACTTGAGAGTGGTCTTTAAATGCGCGGCGTAAGTAAAATGCTACGTCTAGCTCTTGTTTTTGACCCGCTTTGATCTTAGCGTAATTGGAAGTTGATAGAGATTTATCTTTTAAAATCATGCGACATCCTTTCTGTCATATATGTTTAAATCATATCACTGAAGTACCTAATAAAAATACTGTTGAAGGGTTTTTTACTCGCCCTGCTTTTACGCTGTTAATTTATTAAGTTATGAGAAGCTGCGCTTCTAACGTGAGCAAGCTCATCGTCTACAAGCGCGATATAAAATCGCGCCTAAACACCACATCCACGCCAGTGTAAAATTCACCTTGTAGACGCGCAACTTGTTGGCGTTCAAAAGCTGGGCTTTACGGTGTTAATTTATTAAGTAATGAGAAGCTACGCTTCTAACGTGAGCAAGCTTGGCGCCTACGGTAAACTTGAGCGCCGGTCCTCGAAGCTCATTACGTCTCTATTTAAATAATATTGCAATCATATTAAATACCGTTAAACTAATCATTAGTTTATTAATGACCGATTAGGCAGTCATTTATGAGATCTGAACAAGCATTAAAGTTGGCGCGTCGCTTGGGTGATTTAATTCGTCAGCATCGTACTTTACTTTATACCCAGAGCACGTTCGCTAAGATGATTGGTGTATCTCGCTCCACGGTACAAAA
>CERR01028760.1_pt1 | contig 17153 bp, 15 predicted proteins | sample 530841 | NCBI WGS metagenome assembly CERR01 (sample SAMEA2621021, study PRJEB7988) | marine metagenome | biome: marine biome (ENVO:00000447); feature: surface water layer (ENVO:00002042); material: "saline water (ENVO:00002010), including plankton (ENVO:xxxxxxxx)" | depth 5 m | reverse complement strand
TTCATTGCAAAGTCGCTACGCGGCGACTTCCAACGTTGTATATGCTGCCCACGCACTGCAATTTGCATAAGCTCGTCAGCACCTGGGTTAAATCGGCTAAGCATATCGCTCATACGCTGTGAGTATAAATACTCTTTAGGAACACTCTCCCCATTAAATTGCTCACTGTTTGGGTCTTGGTTGTTTGCTTCATCAATTAAGGCGATTACTTTATTAAACATGACGGTCATTTTTTATAATAAGTTTTAATCATTCTAAACGCTGATAAAACAATAAACTAGTGCGCCACTCAGTTATGCAGTGAAATTTGCTCAACCATAATATAAAACCAATAAATACAGGTTGTAAAAGTAAGCGCATTGATTAAGTTAACTTGGTACTATATTGAGCACAAATTAAAATAAAAAAGCGCGACTAACTCGCCAATAACGGATCACTATGTTTAAAAAACGTATTTTAGCTATTTGCTTAGCAGCCACCTCGCTACCAAGCCTTGCCGACAGTAACAGCGATTTAAAAACCATTATTGATAACCACTGGCAAAATGCCAAAGCTGAAAAAATATTTTTTCGAACCGATCCAGACGGTTGGAAACCAAACGGCACATTACCAAATTGGAGCGAGCAAGCCATTGCTAAGCGCCAAGCGTATAACAACAATGTACTAAAAAGCTTAGCCAACATTGATCCAAAAACGCTCAACAAGGATCAGCTAATGAACTACCGCTTATTTAAATATGAGCGAGAAACCGAGCAGCAAAGCTACCTTTATCAAGATAAGTATTTTCCGGTAAATTTTTTAAGTGGCTGGCATACCTACTTTGCAGAAGCACCCGCTAATATGGCTTTTTTAACAGCTGATGATTACAACGCATTTTTAATCAGCCTTGCCGACTACCCGCGCTTTAATCAGCAAAATATTGATTTAATGAAAGAAGGGATAAAAACAGGATTTACCCATTACTGTAAAACCTTTGAAAATTACAGCCAAAGCATTAGCGCGCACATAGTTAAAAACCCCGAAAACAGCGCCCTTTACGAGCCCTTTACGCGTATACCTAATACCTTTAGTACAGCGCAAAAATCAAACTTAAAACAAAAAGCCCAAGCCGTAATTAAAGATAAAGTAATTCCTGCGTATCAGCATTTTTACGACTTTTTTGAAAATGACTATATGCCACATTGTAGAGCGCAGCCGGGCATAGCAAGCGTTAAAGGCGGGCTTGACTACTACAAGTACACAGTTAATTACTACACCACAACAAACGCCACACCTAAACAAATACACCAACTAGGCCTTAAAGAAGTCGCGCGTATTAAAGCGCAAATGCAAAATATTATTGATGAAGTAGGCTTTGATGGCACCTATAGTGAGTTTTTAGAATTTTTAGCAACCGATGAGCAATTTTACGCAAAAGACGCGCAAGACTTGCTAGAAAAAACCGCGTTTATAACGCAAAAAATGTATGGCAAATTGCCCACTTACTTTGGCCACTTACCGCGTAACACCTTTACTATTAAGGGCTCAGCAAGTCGTGGTGCGTTTTATATGCCACCACCAGATAACCGCTCACCAGGTACTTACTTTTTAGCCTCAACACCTAAACTGCAGCCTTTATATAATTTAGAAGCACTTAGTCTGCACGAAGCCATACCTGGGCACCATTTACAAAACGCCATTGCTATGGAGCTAAATGTCCCCGAATTTAGACGCACACTTAGCCACTCTGCATTTGGCGAAGGTTGGGCACTATACACAGAACGCTTAGGTAAAGAAGCTGGTTTTTATCAAAGCTCATACAGCGATTTTGGCCGTTTAGGCTACGAAATGTGGCGTGCGGTGAGGCTTGTTGTTGATACCGGCATTCATGCCTTTGGTTGGAGCCGCCAAAAAGCAATTGATTACTTAGCCAGTCACACCGCTTTACCACAAAGTGCGGTGGAGGATCAGATAGATCGTTACATTTCATGGCCAGGCCAAGCGCTCTCATACAAAATGGGCGAAATAAAAATACGCGAACTGCGCGCAAAAGCCGAAAAAGAACTCGGCGCTCAATTTGATATACGCAGCTTTCACGACACTGTTATTGGCCAAGGCTCATTGCCTATGGCAGTGCTTGAAGACGTTATAAACGATTGGATAGCAGAGCAAAAACCAGTAAGTTAAAACACGACTTTTAAGCACTAAAGGGCGGTAAGTTTATCGCCCTTTACAAAACCGCATTAAACACCTCAAAACTAATCCCTACCCGCTTTTGCTTCGTAAACTTAATGATTACAAAAACCAGAGCATGAGTATGAGCAAACGCATTTTATATTGGCTACAAAACGATTTACGCCTAACCGACAACCCAATTTTGAGTGACCTTGTGTTGCAGCAATGCGCGCTTGATATTGTATTTGTTATTAACCCGCACTGGTTTAAAAATAATAATTACCAACAAAAACCTTACGGCATACACAAACAGCAGTTTTTGATGCAAAGCTTGTACGAGCTACAACAAACACTTATTGAGCGCGGGCAAACCCTGCATGTGCTTGAGGGCGAACCCGTATCGCTTTTAAAAGCGCGTATTAATGAGCAAAATATTGATGAAGTGGTATACAGCGAACAATTTGGCGTGTACGAGCAACGCCAAATAAACTTACTCAAAGCATATTGCCCCAATACACAATTTACAGGAACGCAGCAAGACACGCTCTTTAAGCAAAGTGACCTCCCCTTTGATTTAAGCGAATTACCTAAACACTTTACCCCGTTTCGTAAAAAGGTAGAGGCCGCCAATAGCCCCATTACACCTTCTACTTTGCCAAACGGTTTGCTGCCTAAGCCAATAACTTTATGCGCAAAAAAACCTCTAGAACGTATAACAAATAAAGGCGTAATGCATGGCGGGCTTAACAGTGCGCAAGCTCATTTAAAACAATACTTTGCAGGCACAATGCCAAGTACTTATAAAACGACTCGCAACGAGCTTGATGGTTTTAACAACACCACCAAATTTAGTACTTGGCTTGCCTTTGGCTGTATAAGTGCAAAACAAGTTTACAAAGCCGTAGAAAATTACGAGCAATGCAATACGGCAAACGAGTCTACTTATTGGATTAAGTTTGAATTGCTATGGCGAGAGTATTTTAAATGGCACGCACTTAAAGCAGGTAACAACCTGTTTAGCTTTAAAGGGCAAAAACAAACTAAACCGCTTACTACTTTTACACCTACACGCTTTGCTGCTTGGTGTAACGGCACAACGCCATACCCGCTTGTAAATGCCATTATGGAAGAACTAAACACTACGGGTTACATTTCAAACCGAGCACGGCAAATTGCAGCAAGCTGTTTAGTAAACGAGCTTGGCCTTGATTGGCGATACGGCGCAGCCTATTTTGAGCAGCAACTTATTGATTACGATGTAGCAGCAAACTGGGGCAACTGGCAGTACATAGCCGGTGTGGGGGTTGACCCGCGTGGCGGCCGCCACTTTAATATACAAAAGCAAACCGCGCAGTTTGATCCAAATGGTGTTTATACCAATAAATGGCACGGGCACAGTAATAAAACACAGCAGCTCGATCACTTAAACGAAGTAGATTGGCCTATTTAAGCCAATCTCCCTCCACCAGGTTATATTTAAAACAGCTGCGCAATGCCTACATTAATGGCAAAGCCAGCTAAGGTTAAAAACAAAAATAAACAGCCTGCTAATAACAGTGGCTTTATACCCGCTTGGCGAATAGCGCCAACATGTGTACGCAGCCCAAGTGCGACCATGGCAATGGTAAGTAGTATATTGTCAAACCATATAATAGCGTTTGTAGTTCCTTGCGGAATAACCGATAACGAATGCACGCCACTTGCCACTATAAATAACACTGCAAACCAAGGGATTGTAATACCTGCTTTTTGCCCGCCGCCATGTGCGTTTATGTTTGCATGCTTTTTACTTTGCCAAAACGATAAGCCTACTAAAAATGGCGCAAGCATCATTACGCGTAGCATTTTTTCTATCACGGCGGTGTCAGCCGCATTGGCACTTACCGCAGTCCCTGCTGCTACCACTTGCGCAACTTCATGAATGGTTGAACCAACAAAAATACCGTACGCATGCTCACTCACACCCATATATTCAAACATAATTGGGTAGGCAAACATACTTAACGTGCCAAACACCACAACCGTTGCCACCGCTACAGATACTTTATGCGCTTGTGCTTTTATAACTGACTCAGTTGCCATTACCGCTGCGGCGCCACAAATAGAGCTACCCGCACCTATTAGTATGGTTGTTTGTTCATCAAGCTTAAAAGCTCGCTTACCTAGCTGTACTGCTAATATAAACGTACCAAGCAGCATTACCACATCGGTTAATAGGCCATGCCAGCCCACACCCGCTACTTGCGCAAAAGTAATTCTAAACCCAAATAAAATAACGCCCGCTTTGAGTAATATACTTTTAGCGTAATCAACGCCTACATCTGTACGCGTAGCTATACGCGAAAACACACTATTACCCACAATAATGCCAAGCACAATACCAATTGTTAAGGAGCTAAATTGCGCACTTTGCATTATAGGTAACTTACTTAATGCAACAGATGCCCCCGCTAACACAACCACCAGCAGCATACCTAACCACCAGCGCGTATCGCCGTATTGCTTAGTATTAATACCTATAGGCTGAAAACTATTTTTAATAGCGCTAAGCATAATATTCCCTCACTTAAACCAAGTTGATGTGTTGACTTAATTGTAAGAAAGCTCAAAATATAACTCCAATATATTAAAATCATGATTTGATAACTTAAAGTTATACAATTTAGAGTTATGCAATTTAAGGTTATACAATGAACTTACATGCGCTTAGGGTGTTTTATACAGTGGCTAAATTGGGTAGCTTTTCAGGCGCAGCCGAAGCGCTTTTTATAAGCCAGCCCGCTGTTTCTAAAGCGCTAAAAGAGCTAGAGCATCAGTTAAATATTCAACTTATTGAACGTGCATCTAAGGGTAAAAAGCTCACCTTAAGCGAAGGCGGCCAAGCTTTGTATGATCACGCCCGCAGTATTTTTGCTATCGAAAAAGCCGCCATTGACGATATTAAGTCGCGCACAGGGCTTAAGCGCGGTACATTAGTTATAGGCACCAGCACCACCATTGCCAGTTATTGGCTACCGCCTTATTTAGCCAAATTTTGTGCGCAGTACCCGCATATAAAAGTAGAAGTACAAGTGGCTAATACCGCGCAAATTGAGCACGCATTGCTAGAATGCACTATAGATTTAGCGCTGGTTGAAGGCACACCTACCGAGCAACATATAATAAGTAAGCACTGGCAAAATGATTTGATGAGTGTGGTTATACCGAGCAACTTTAAGCCCACTAAAGACTTAAAAGCATGGTTAAACGAGCAGTTTTGGCTACTGCGCGAGCCAGGCTCTGGCACGTTAGAAATGTCTGTAAAGTTATTAGCAGAGCATGGCGTACAAGCAGAGCAAAGTATGCAATTAGGCAGCAACGAAGCAATAGCAAGAGCTGTTGCTCAAGGTATGGGGGTCGCTTTATTGCCAAACGTAGTCACAGAAGATTTAGTGCAGTTAGGTAAATTAACACGCCTGAGCCAAAAAAATAACGAGCAACTCTCTCGGCCGCTATACCAACTGCATTATAAAGACAGACCGTCTTCGCATGCTGCGCAAGCATTCGAAAAAAGTTTATTTAGTGCTCAATTTTTAAATGAGTGAATTTAACGCGCGTCGTAAATTTACATAAACGTTAAAGCGAGCGTTGATAACTCGTGATGTGTGAGACAGTTTGTCCTCTATCGCTTATGTTTGTTAGGGTTTTGTGAGCTCATAAGCACGAGCTATAACTAAAGGAAAAAAATCTCCGCCTAAAATTACTGCCCATTGCCCACAACCAAAACGTTCAATACGATTTGCATCTGTCAATACATTACGTAAATTATCAGGGGAAGCATTATCTATATTTGAAATGATATTTTTTACTTCTTTTGGGTCATAATCAATTTTTAACCACGGAGGGGAACATAGACTATTCATAAATTCAGAAATAACTTCAGGATAATTAGGGTAGCCACTAGAACTATCAATATCAGGTAATGCCTGCTTAGCTAACCTAAAGTTTTCTTCAAGCTTTTCTACATCACTTTTTAAAAACATACTTCCTCCTTAAAAAAACAAAGGGGTAAAATCCTGACCTCTCATATTGAAATACTAAGAGATCATTCATAACAGCCCACAAGCTAACTTATAAGTCTATTAGGCTGAATCAGTAAGCTCTCATAGCCCCAAGCTCTACTCACAAACCCTGCGTTAAATCTTGTGCCAGTGTGCCCGTTGGTTTTTCAATTACGCGTACTAACTCTTTACCATTATCTTTTACTATAAACGTTGGCGTGTATTGCAAGTCGTGCGCCTGTGCTATTCCGGCGTCGTCTTGCTTGTTGTAACCCACGGCCACATATTTAACGCTTGCAAGCTCTACCTTTGATTCATCAAGTAACTTAATAAGCTTTGGTACTTCGCGCTGGCTGTCGTGACACCAAGTGCCAAATAATACAACTAATGCCTTGCCTTCTAGCTTTTGCATTAAGGCTATATCTTGCTCGGTTGGCGTAAATGCGTTGTACTGCTTATTAAACTTATCGTAATCGTTTAATAGTACATCAGTTGTAATATCGCCCGAAAATGGCGCAGTAGCGGCATTACTTACAAGCGGCATGCTTAACGCGCACAATAAAATTAATTGTTTAAACATAAGGTTAAAGTAACTTTTAAAGTGAGTAATTAAGCTCACTATACTGAATATTACTGAATGTTTACACATTGTTTGCACCTTCTATTTTTATAGTTTGCCCACTTTAATAAAATAATAAGCGTGCATACATGAATATAAAACCTTTTATATTTTATTCAGTTATCGCCTCTACTACATTTTTATATGGCTGTGGCGGTACTGAGCAAACAACCGATAGCAGCACAGAGCAAACTGACTCATCATCAACAACCACCTCAACGGGCTTAGTTATTAACGAAATTGTCGCAAGCCCAAGCGATACCACCTACGACTGGATTGAGCTATACGCCACTGAAGATATAGCCGACTTATCGGTATTTTCACTTGTTGATGATAACGCCGACAGAGAGCCTCAAGCTTTACCCGCAGTAGCGCTTTCCCAAGGTGAATTTATTGTTATTCAAGCCATTGATGAAACCGACACGCCGCCCGATAGCGGTTATTACGTTGCCTTTAAACTAGGGAGCGACGATGCGGTTACGTTATATGAGGACGGCACTGCGGTGTCTGTACTTGATTGGGAAGAAGGCGAAGCCGCTGAAGGCTTTAGTTACGGCTTATACACCGATGGCACCGGCACCGCGCAAACACTAACGCCAACAGAGGGCGCAGCTAACCAAACAGCCGATACCTCTACACTTGTTACAACGCTAATTGCTGAAGATGCTCCACTTCGTATAAACGAAGTAGTAGCAAAAGACAGCAGCGGCGGCGAGGACTGGATAGAGCTTTATGTAACAAGCAGTAGCGATGTTTATTTAGCCGACTACACACTAAGTGATGACAATAACGAGCAATTTGCTCTACCTGATATTACGTTATCGCCTGGTGAGTTTTACCGCATTTACGCAAGCACCGATGATTTAGGCGACCTGCCAAGCGTAGCGTTTAAATTAGGCGCAAGCGATACCGTCAGCCTTTACAGTAACAATGTAATTATAGAGCAGTTATCGTGGAATAAAGGCCAAGCGCTAAGTGGTTACAGCTATGGCCGCTACCCAGATGGCAGCGATGCAACTGCGGTACTCACTCCAACAGAGCTTAGCTCAAACAGCCAAGCAACCCACGGGCCACTCGTTATTAACGAAATAGTGGCAAGCGCCGCAGACGATGGCAACGACTGGTTTGAGCTATACAACAACAGCGAAAATACAATTAACTTAGCCAACTACCAAGTTATTGATGAAAGCGACGACATAGACCCCGTAACCCTTCCCGACATAGATTTATACGCAGGTGAATACATTACTATTTATGCCACCGATGAAGACCCAGGCACTTACTACGTCCCTTTTAATCTAGGCAAAGAAGACGAGCTAAGCTTAATACTCAACGATGAAGTAATTGACTATATTGACTGGGATGAAAGTGATGTAGCCACAGGCTTTAGTTACGGCCTAAGTAGCAGTACAGGCTTTACTCATGCGTTTTTAACACCTACCCCAAGTAGTGAAAATACAGTTGCAACCGCCTTTACACCTACGGCCGTTAATACGCTTTCTATTACAATTAGCGACGAAAACTGGCAAGACATTCTAGATAACCCACTTGATGAGCAGTACCACGAAACCGCTATTACCTTTAATGGGGTAACACTCGGTAGCGTGGCTATTCGCACTAAAGGCGGCTCAAGTTTAAGCAGCGTTGCCAACTCTAGTAGCGACCGTTACAGCTTTAAGGTTGATATTAACGAATATGTGTCGGGGCAAAAGTTTTTTGGGCTAAAAAAATTCACACTACAAAACTCGTTTAACGATCCGTCGTACATGCGTGAAGTAATCGCCTACGAGCTAATGGATGAAATGGACGTGCCAACGCCTGAGCATGCTTACGTTAACTTTTATGTAAACGGCGAACTATTTGGTTTGTATTTAATGGTAGAAGCCGTAGATGGCGAATTTGTTGAAAAACACTTTGCCAACAGTAATGGCGATTTATACAAGCCAGATGGCACAGGCAGCGATTTATTATGGCTAGGTGACGACATACAAAGTTACACCGATATAAACCTGCAAACCAACGAAGACACCACCGATAACGGCGCCTTTATTAACTTTGTAGAATCGCTCGATGAAGGCGAAACCACCGCCATAGATATAGACACGCTGCTGCGTTATATGTCGGTTAGTACTTCACTGTCTAATTTAGATAGCTACCACGGCCCGCTTGCACATAACTATTATATTTACGATGACGATGGCGTATTTAGCATTTTACCGTGGGATTTTAACGAGTCATTCGGCACCTTTAACATGGATTGTAATGGCGTAGATGTAAGAGAGCTCTACATTGATGAGCCTGTAAGCGGCGCATTAAGCGAGCGCCCATTAATTGCTAATGTATTTGCCGAGCAAAGCCACCTCAATACGTACCACAGTTACTTAACACAGCTTATTAATGGCTCACTTTCAAGCGACACATTTAACGCACGCGTAAATGAAATAGCCAGCCTAATTCGTGAGCACGTACAAAACGACCCAACTAGCTTTTATGGCTCAACCTACTTTGAGCAAAACCTAACCTCTACCACGGGGCAGTTTTACGGCTTAACCTCGTTTATGGAGTACCGCGTAGCAAATATGGCCGCGCAGCTTGATGGCACATTGCCCTCAGCGGGTGATGGCAGCGGATTTTGCTCTAGATAAACAACCCATCCTTGATGCGGTGTCAGCACGCTGGCACTGCACTCTATTACTTTGCAATTTAATAATCTGAGAAAATTATGACAATTCAAGCACGTTTTAAGGATGAACTTTTTGAAAAGGATACTTCTACCTCACCAGTAGCAATTACTGCTATAAACACTAAAAATAAGCAGGCTCAGCCTCAAGAGTCAAACGCGCATGGCTCATTAACAAGCTTAATTAACGAGTTACTTATTCCGTTTGAAGGTTACGGGTTAAACGATCTTAATAACGCTAATTTAATGAACCGTGTAGACAGCAAGTTTATGCTGCCACTGTCTTTTTTACCTGAGCTACTTACTCATATACAAGGCCAGTACCGTGTACTTGATATACAAGGTAAGCGTTTATTCTCTTACTATAATCAGTACTTTGATACACCCGAACTTGATTTATATAAAGCCCACCATAACGGTAAGCTTAACCGCTACAAAGTACGCCAAAGGCGCTACGTTGATACAGCCACCGAATACCTAGAAGTAAAACTAAAAAACAACCAAAGCCGCACAGTAAAAACACGTATAAAGCTCGCGCAAACTAACAACCAGCAAGCTAACAGCACGGCGTTTATTAAAGAGCAAATGAAAAACAGCTTTGCACATTTAAATGTAACCCAGCAAAGCGGCTATAACCGCATAGCCCTAGCTAACGAAGAAAAAGCCGAGCGTTTAACGCTTGATTTTAACCTGTGGTACAACACCCCAAAAGGCGATAACAAAATAACCTTACCGGGCTTTTTTATTGCCGAGCTTAAACAAAGTAAAAAAACAAAACGCTCGCCATTTTATAAACTTATGAGCAAACACCACATATCCCCTGCCTCGTTTAGTAAATACTGCATTGGCTGTGCTTTGCTTTACCCCGAGCGTTTAAAAGTAAACCGCTTTAAACCTGTTTTAGCCTGTTTAAAACACCTTAACCGCACTAACCCGCTTTTACCTTTAGAGAATAATTAAAATGACCAAATTAGATCTTATTTTTCTTTCCCGCTTTTTAGTAAACATCCTATCGCTGGCTGTACTTTGCTATGGCTGTTACTTTCGCGTAAGTAAAAATGCAGTGGTAGCAGGCTCGTTTATTTTATTTGGCGTAGGCGTTTTTATTATTACCTTTTTGCTGCACGGCGTTGATATGTCGATGGAATTTGCATTTGGCCTATTTGCTGTATTTACCATGCTAAGGTACCGCACTGAGTCTATTTCGATTAAAGAAATGACCTACTTATTCCTTGTTACTGCCATTGCTTTACTGACCTCTGTAGGGCAAATGAGCTTAATTGAGCTAGGTATTCTTAATGGCATTATTTGCTTAATTGCCTTTTTGATTGACTCAAGCGTATTTGTAAAACGCTACGAAGTACAAAGCGTTTGCTACGAGCGCATAGAAAACATAACCCCACAAAACCAAGCCATTCTCATCAATGATTTAAAACAGCGCACAGGCCTAAACGTCGTTGCTGTAGATATAGAACACATCGACTTTTTAAGAGACGTAGCGCAACTAAAAGTAAGTTACTTAGCCGAAAAACAAACAAAGGCAGCCTAACATGACCTCTAAACAAACGATTACTTATGCGGCACTTTCAGCGCTTTGCCTTGTTAGTAACGCAAGCTTTGCCAAAATTAACGACGACATAGACCTAAGCGGCTATATCATGCTCGACTACAACAAGTTTGATACCTCATTGTTAGAGGGGCAATACGACAGCAACAGCTCAGAAAGTACCTCAGAAATACGCCGCGCACGCCTAAGTTTTAAATCAGACATAAGCAAAGACTGGAAAAGTAAATTTCAGCTTGGCTTTGCCGATGGCGAAACCGAAATAAAAGACGCCTACCTAGAATACTCTGGCTGGAAATATGCCGATTTAACCATAGGCCAGCAAAAAGAAGGTTTTGGCCTAGAAAAACTAACTAGCTCGCGTAAATTGCTAATGCTTGAGCGCAGCATGATAAGCGAAGCGTTTTCTCCAGGGCGTAGTTTTGGTATTAGCCTATCGGGAGACATAGCCTCAGTAAATTGGCAACTAGGTTATTACGAGCCCGATGAAGACGAAGCAACGTCTGCTATTACAGGGCGCGTAGCCTGGGTGCCATGGCAGCAAAACACCAACCTTTTACACATGGGCGTCGCATTTAGTGAGAGGCAGTACGACGGTAACGAATTTAGAGTGAATGAACCTCTTGAAGTGTATACCGCCGACACATTAATAGAAGGCGATAAAATTAATGCAGATAGCCTCTCGCAACAAGGCGTAGAGCTACTATGGCTTAAAGATAGATTTACCATGATGGCCGAGTGGCAACAAGCACAAGTAACCAGTATTGAAAATACAACCAATGATTACGAAGGCGGCTATTTGCAATTTGGTTATCAGCTATCGGGCGGATACCGTAAGTATAAAAACGCAAAACTAGGCGCAAGCTCAGAGCCAGGCTGGGAAATTACAGGCCGCTACAGCCTACTTAAGCTCAAGCAAGAAAACCAAGACGCAAAAACCTACACCCTTGGTGTTAACTACACCGTAAACAAAAACATAAAATTTATGGCCGACTACATTAAAGCCGACTACTTTGAAGCAGGCGGTACTATCACATCGGGCAATGCAATCTCATTAAGGCTGCAGTATTCGTTTTAATGCGCTTTGCATGTTAAGCCGGTTAGCCTAAAACTATAAAGCCCTGTGTTAAACGTAACGTTTAATACAGGGGCTTATTTTAATAGAGCTGTTATAAGCTCCTAAAGGTTACTTATCAGGCTTGTACTTATTCCACTAATTACAGTAAGGGATTTAAGTTTACCTGTTCACTAATTAATATCGTTCAATAAAAATGAACACCAGCATTTAGTGAACAAAAGATGGACAAGGGCTAATACAGGCAGCTATCGAAAAACTAAACTTGCAAACGAGTTTAGGCACAAAGTATGAAACTTTTAAAAAAGAGTGTACTGAGAGCGAACTCGCTTTGCCTAATGTTAAAAGCAATGCATAGTAAAAACGCTGCCCACGCCGAATCACTCTTAATTGCTTTGTTAGCTGCGTTTCAAAATTGGCAATACTTCAGGTATTTCAGTATCTAGCATTTCCAAAACGCTTTTAAAACCATGTATAGGTGACCACCCTAATTTGTCACAGGCAGATGATGAATCATATACGCGATCTAAGCTTTGAGGTAGTTGCCAATCTCTTTGTTTAAATGCTAGCGCGATGTCAGGACATTGACGCTCGATGACAGATGCAGCATCAGTATATAGCGCTTCACAATCAGAAAGTTGAAAAGGTGTAGCGCCTGAGATTATAAAACGATTAAAACCACTTAAGCGTTTTTCCACAGAACATAAATGAGCGTTTGCTACATCACGAGCATCTATGCCACGAGTAAGGCGAAATACTGCCATTAAATCCGCAGGTTCAGGAAAACATCTCGACATTTGCAGCACAGTAACTGGAAGCTGAAACAACTTTGAAATTTCTTCTAGCTTAGCTTCAGCCGCAATTTTACTTTTATGATAAATCGACTTGGGTTGAGGTGTGATGTCTTCATTTATCCAACCTGCAATACCTTTAGGTGTTGAAGCATAGCCGTACAATGCAGTAGTGCTGGTAAAAATAAAGTGCTTAATACCTGCTTTTAATCCAGCCAGAGCGAGTTTCTCGGTCGCGTCTACGTTGATAGACTGAAACTCTGAATCAGGTACTAAACCAACATGTGGAGCGTGAAGAGCCGCTGTATGAATGATGACATCAACATTTTTAAGAGCCCGATCAATCAGATCACTATCAAGAATATCACCAATGTAATCGGCTGTTGAGCAAGGCGTTTTATCAATGCCGACCACGTCATGGGTGCGCATTAATTTAATATAGATTGCACGCCCGACTCTACCGGCAGAGCCTGTTACTAAAATTCTCACTATGACACCTTACTAATGATTGACCTCAAAGCAGCTAACGCTTTGCCAAGGGGCAAATGCGAACGTTGTTGGGCGAAGCCCAGTGAGTATTTGTCCCAGCCGCGCTTTTTGCGGCGAACTTTGGCAACTTGTTAGGTTCCGGTTTTAGGGATGTTACATTTGATCATAAACCAATTCTTTTCGCTTTCGTTAAGCATAGCGAACCCCATATTTTCTTCGCCGAAATGGCAAATTCTTGTTTTTGATGGATTACCAAAAGAAAAATAGCCTTCTCGACGCTTTCCGCTGTCTTCATAAGAAAATGCCTTCATGACAAACCAAACACCATCAAAGTACTGAAACCAAATTAATTTGATTCCTTTACTTTTAGCGAATGAAATGAATTCGTCAAGTCGGCCATCAGAAACTTCTACTTTCTTTTTAGTCCCTTTTATTGAAACGACATTTACCGGCAGGTTTTTACCATCATCTTCATCTATCCACTGAACAAGCTCAAATTTTTCTTTCTCAGCCAACTTAATCAAATGTTCTAAGCTACTATGATGTTTCGACAAAAAGCCTTCTGCTCTTTTTTCTACCCTGTTTTTGAAAGGATTATACTCGTCAGAACACCCCAGCACTAAAAATCCAACAGCAAGAATCGTGAGTAATCTCATAGGAACCTAACGCCCCAATAATGGGCGAATATCAGTTGGTTAAAATAAGCGACGTAGGAGCAAAAACCAACTGTTATTTGTCCTGATTAATTGGCTTGTTAGCAGTACTTTTAACCTTGCTTACAGTTAGAAGAGCACCAATGAATATTATTGCAATAATATCAATTGAGAACGACTGCATAGGTAAACTTGAAGTAAATTGATTAAAAGAGAAGCCAGGCAAAAATGATGCTGTTGCCCCAAATGAAAACTCAGTCCCCCAACTCAGGTAAACATAAGCACCACCTAACCCAGAATAAGTAGTTGAAATACTACCGATAGCAATGCTAGGGATTTGAAGTGACTGATTTAAGATAGAAAGCCAGTAGTATTTATGGTTTTCTTTTAATGCAGTATAGCCAGCTAAAATATTAAGTACTATAAGTGGAAGCGTAATCACCGTACTAAGTATTGAAACTGAACCATCGGCAATAGAGCTCAAATAATACAATATAATAAATACGGCTGCTGTAAGTTGGAAATAACCGATGATCTTAACTCTATTTTCAGCTAACGAAAAAGCTTCAGTTTGGGAGTTAGCCATTACTATAGCTATTTCGTCTTTTCTAATTTCGAGCTCTGTCAGGAATGAATCATAATTACTAGATTCAGGTGAAATTTTATCTTTAACTTCAAATAACTCATTTATAGAGTATTTAGAATAATCGATAGTGCTCATATGCATCCTTGTACTGCTAACGCCCTCGTTAAGGGGCTTTTTATTAGTTTGCCATAATTGTGTAGCGAAGTGAAACTCGGCAAACTGTAAAAAGTCCCGCTTGAACAGCTTGTTATGTGTATTTAAAACAAATCTATTTTTTGATTGACGTGTTCCATTATTTCATCGTATTTAAATTCGTCAATCTTACCTGCAACAACAAAACAAAATAGATAAGAAGAAACATAATTAAATTTATATTGTTTAATAGAATTAGGATCGAAAGAGCAATCTGTTTGAACTTGTTGTTCATTAGCTTCAGACATTTCCTCAAGTAAACTGACTCTTTTTATATTTTGCCTTTCTGCAAAAAATAGTGGAGCTAATTTATACATATTTTCTTTAGGGATCTCACCACTACTTACGGCTGTAATTGCAGATAAAAGAGATTCTTCTGTTTCTTGTAGCCATTCATCCATTTTTAAATACACCTGAGATACACATAACGCCCACATTAACGGGCAAATTGTTGCTTGGCTATAATTTGTGACGAAGGAACAAAGCCAAGCGTTATTTGTCTCTGTTTAATTGCTTGTTATGTGGTTGTTACGCTTTCTAATTTTTTAATCAAATAATAAATTAGAAATGAATTTATACCACCAAATATGACAAGTAATGTAGCTAAGATATTTAACTGTGGGGCAATTGCATAAATAAAGCCAATTGCAAAAAAAGAAATAGCCACTAATACGAATGCTAAAACCATGACCATTTTGAAGTCACGCTTTTTATCTTGATGATTAATTGTATCCATTACATTAGACATATTTATCCTTAATATGAGAAACACATAACAATTTAATAGTGCGCTCGTCGCGCATATTTCTACCGACTTAGCGCTCATTTATCTACTTTATATAGTTTTAACAAATTACCTAAGGTATTACTATCACTAAGTTTTCTAAAGTTTTTAGGTAAACTTAAATAATCCAATTTGCGCGCAGCGCTCATTTTCATGAATATATGCGCAAAGTGCAGTTTAACCAATCAATTAACGACGATATTTAGCCAATCTCAATGACCTGTTATCGCTCATAAAGGCCTTACTACATTTTTAGCATAAGATAGCTTGGCTTGTGCGGGCACTCTTTTAATACGGGCTACAACATTCAACCGCAATGCATACCGTATTAAATCAAAAAAGATAAGTATGAAATTTTAATTTGGAATCTCTATTTAATGCTTTGATTAGGTAAAGCCTAAAAACCAAATTCTATTCCCGATGAAGAGAAGCCTATGAGAAAAACCCAAATAAGGAACACAATACCATTACTACAAGCCTTGCCACATATAGCTCTTCATTCCAGATGTGTGACAAACCATTCCAAAGTTGAATGAGAAAGAACATATAGCGATCTTTTTTGATCAAAATACAGTGATTATCCGATTAAGTGCAACTTGTCATAAAACTGCAATCAAAATAGGTGATAATTTAAACTCGAACTGTATTTTTTATAATCTAGAAGTTGAAGTAAATGAGCACACCAATGACGCAACTCACATTTGCGTTACAATCGTTTGAAGATCCTCTCTCTGCGGCTATGGGCCACACAATGGAATACGAGCAGTTAACCTTGCAAGCCAGTGCTATGCATGAAATAACGCTGCAATGCGTATTGCCTGACGACGCCCACGAAAACGATATTATTTCGCTGAGCGCAACGTATCCCAGTGCCCGTGATGCGCAATACTTTACTGAAAAAGTACTCACTAACGCCGACTTAGAGCGTGGTTATGTGTATTTAACATTAAGTAAAATTACCCAAAGCCACTGCTTAGTAATGCAATTGATGCTGCATGGCTTAAATGCCACTTTAAAAAATAGTTTACAGTTTGATATGCAAGTAAATGCGTTTGAGGCTGGTTATAAAAATCAGCAAGCACTAAAAAGCCAAACTAAGCCACATGGCGTTAAAAAATACTTTCGTAATATGAGCTCAAGTTTATTTTCGTTTTTTTAATGTGTTGGTATACAAATTTATAAAAACTTAATCAGCAAAACTCACTTTACCCATAGTGACCCCTGCAATACCCTGCGCAGTATTATTTAGGTGCTGCTGCTCACCTGCTAGGCATTCGTTGGCTAAAATGGCAAATAGTACGGCTTCTTTGGCATCGGGGTTTATGCCTAAATCGTCGGTATTTTTAAACGCTTTAATAGTCGGGCACAGCGCATTAAGGTGCGCCATTAATAATGGGTTATGAATACCGCCACCACTTGCGTATACCACACACTCTTTAGCACTTTGCCCGCATTCATTTAACGCATTTGCAATTACCCTTGCGCTAAACATATTTAAAGTTGCCATTACATCTTCATGGCTTAAG
>CERR01038850.1_pt1 | contig 17163 bp, 9 predicted proteins | sample 530841 | NCBI WGS metagenome assembly CERR01 (sample SAMEA2621021, study PRJEB7988) | marine metagenome | biome: marine biome (ENVO:00000447); feature: surface water layer (ENVO:00002042); material: "saline water (ENVO:00002010), including plankton (ENVO:xxxxxxxx)" | depth 5 m | reverse complement strand
ACGCGCTCCATTATTCATTATTTTTTCATACCTACGAACACCTTGATCAAACGCATAATTTAATGACTGGCCATCAACGTCTATTGGAAATTCAAGTCCATTATTAACATTGCTATAACCTGAAAAAGACATTAAGCCATCGTAGTGATGAATACGGTTAAACCCTAAACCAAAAACAAGACTTCCTCTAATCGTTGCTATTGGATAAATAGCACCTACTCCATTAAATCGTGACAAATTAAAAGGGTTAACATGAAGCTCTTCTAAATACGAAGTATTATTTTTATAGCGTAAAAAGTACGATTCAAAATAAAAAGAGCCATTTTTTATGTCAGCTAGCCCAGCGGGGTTCCAATACATACCTGCTGGTCCATCGCCTAAAGGTGTGAAGGCGCCCCCCATTGATAAAGATCTCGCTCCGTAGCCAACTTCATTTTCAACAATATGAATAGCTTCAGAAGCTGTCTGAGATTGTAATGTATAAAAGTGAGCTATGAAAATAATGAAAAGATATTTTTTCATTTTTTCGAAGAAAAAAATGTAGATTATCTTCTTTTGGTGGCGCGTCTTCCGCTTGAAGACTTAGAAGACGAGCTTGACCCTGAAGAACTTCCCGATCGAGACGAACTACTTGATGAATAACTAGATGATGATCGCGATGATGAGACAGAGCTACTATTAATATAAGAGGAATTCGTATTGCCGCTTGATGAGGATTGAGAAGACCTGGTGGTTTGTAGCATAGTAGTTGTTCCCTGAGATCTGTTTCTAGTAAAACCTCTTTTTTCTCTGTTTCCTGAAGGAATTAGCGTACCATATCCTGCAGTATCAGTAGTGTAAAGGTAGGGTGCATAGCCGTAACTATTGTACCCATTATAACCGTATCCATACCTGTAACCATTCAATCCACTGTAAAAAGGGTTGTTAAAATATAATGGATCATTATACCCGCTAAAGCCTGAGTAAGATGAGTAGAATCTACGCTGCATTGCTGAATACGATAACGGCATGGTTGGTCTACCATGTTGAGCGTATGCTTCGCCTTCAAGGCTGGGTATCGCGCGATTATATGTATCGTAAAATTGCTCTTCTTCAACAGACTCTATTTCAGCATCAGGGTAGAACATTGCTAATTGAGTGTAGCATCCTTGAAGAAAAAGACTTAGGGTAAAAATTGTGCTGATTATTAAAATTTTTCTCATTTCAATCAAACTTACTGCTTAAAAGTTAATTTACAAAGTAAATGGCTATTTTTTTATTCCACCTAAATCGAGCAAAAATGCATACTCAAGAGCATACTCTTTATATCTTCGAAATCTTCCCGATTTTCCGCTATGTCCAGCTTCCATGTTCATGTGCAAATATAGCTTATTATAACCTTGCCATGAATCTCTAAGCTTTGCTACATATTTAAGAGGTTCCCAATATTGTACTTGGGAATCAAAAAAACCAGAAGTGACTAACATATTTGGATATTCAGTATTAGTTATTTGATCATAGGGAGAATACGAAAGCATGTAATCGTAATATTTTTTTTCTCGAGGATCTCCCCATTCATCCCACTCTCCGCTAGTTAAAGGTATGGTTGGATCCGCCATTGTTGTGACAGCATCTACAAAAGGAACTGCGGCAATTGCGCCTTTCCACATTAATGGCTCATAATTAACAACAGCTCCTATTAGAAGCCCTCCTGCGCTTCCCCCTTGAGCATAAAGCTTTTCAGAAATAGTATATTCTTCTTGAATCAAATGCTTTCCTGCGTCTATAAAATCAAAAAAAGTATTCTTTTTATTAAGAACCTTACCATCATCATAGGATTGTCTACCATAAATTTGTCCACCACGTACGTGGGCAATTGCATAGATGAACCCCCTATCAAGAAGACTTAGTCTTACCGAACTAAAGTATGGATCAATTGTTGAGCCATAAGCGCCATAGGCATATAGAAGAAGATTTTGAGGTTGATTTAGTTTTTTATCTTTTCTGTAAACTAAAGATATAGGAATAGTTTTCCCATCTCTTGCGGTGGCATACATGCGTTCTGATGCGTATTTATTTGAATCATAACCACCAACAACTTCATCGCGCTTTTTTAAATCAAGCTTCTTTGTGTCCATATTGTAGTCGTATGTAGAAAATGGTGTTGTAAGAGAAGAGAAAGTATATCGTAAAAGATTGGTATTAAACTCTTCATTCACTGATATCCAAGACGTATAGGTATCTTCACCAAAATCGATATAACTATCTTCGCCGCTTCCTTGGTTAATTATTCTTAGTTCTCTTAACCCGTTTTTTCTTTCACTTATAACTAAATGATTTGTAAAGATTTCCATGCTTAGAAGATGGACATCTTTTCGGTGAGAGATTACCTCTTTCCAATTTGAAATTGAAGTTTTTTGATCCGATGTCTCCATTAGACGATTATTTTCAGCTTTCCAATTTGTGATAATATAAAATTTGTCATCAAAATGATCTATGCTGTACTCGTGGTTAAAATCTCGCGGAGTAAATCTTTTAAATGTACCATCTGGATTGTCAGCGTTAAGAATTTGATAATCGCTTATAAGGGTGCTTGAATGGTAGATAATAATAAATTTTCCTGACTTAGACTTATAAACTCCATTATAAAATGTATCATCTTTTTCATGGTACATTAACTTATCATCTGATTTTTCGCCAACCTTATGTCTCCAAATCTTTTCTCCGAGCAATGTGGTTTGGTTTTTGCTGGTATAAAAAACAGTTTTATTATCATTAGCCCAAGCTACACTTCCTGTGCTGTTTGAAATTGTTTGAGAAATAACCTTTCCTGTTTTCAGATTTTTAAAATATATATCATATATCCTTCTACTTACTGTGTCTACACCAAACGCAAGCCAATTGTTATCTGGACTTACAACTCTTCCTCCAACAGCAAAATAATCGTGTCCTTCAGCAAGCTTATTTTCATCAAGAATTATTTCTTCGTCTGCTTCTAACGATCCTTCTTTTCTACAATGAATACGATATTCTTTATTTTTTTCATAGCGGCTGTAGTAATAATAACCGTTCTTATAATAGGGTACCGATTTATCATCTTTTTTAATCCGAGAAACTATTTCATTGTAGAGCGTTTCTTGGAGTTTTGTAGTATGAGAAAGATTTGACTGGGTATATTTATTTTCCTCAGATATATAATCAACAACCTTTTGGGCCTGCTCATCATATTTTTCAGCTTTTTTCTGTTCGTCTGTTAATCGCATCCAATAATAATTATCTATCCGGGTATCCCCATGCATAGTAAGCTCATGCGGTTTGATGGTTGCAATTGGTGGTGATTTAATTTTTGACATACATCCAAATAAAGGTAGTAAAAAAATACATAGTTTAATTTTCATTTAAAATCCTAATTACAGAATTAATATTATTACTAGCGCGATCTAAAGCTCTAGCAACTTCGTTGATATATAGATTTACTTCATTCCAGTTTCTTTCCTCTAGCCCTTCTCGAATACCAGGAAGCGTTTTTACACCGTATCCAGTATAGTAACCAGGAGCATAAAGCATATTTCTGAACCATTTTCTGCGAGGTAAACCCTTTTCACTGATAAAAGCTTGATCTACCTTTCTTAAAAAAGCATTGATCTCTGACTTTTTTTCAGCGGAAAGTGAACCTTTCTTATATTTCAATAAAGCCTCTTCATACCTCCATGCACTAGAAGTTAATCTGCTAAATGCATCATCGAGGGGTTTGAAATTAAAGTCTGGAACCTTGTTAAGTCTTTCAGGCGCCAAATATGTTTTTTTTGGATTTTGTGAAATAGTAAAGTCGTTATTATCAAGTAAACTATTTCGTAATTGAGTATCATTCTGAACATCTCTAAAAAGTTTTTTATTGTCAGAAATAAAACTTCCGATATTATCAACCATATTTACAAAACGAAAAGGTAGGATATCAGCTTCAGACAAACGCAATACTAATCGTCCATTTACTTTTGCAAGAGTTGTGCCGTAATCAAATTTTCCATCACTAAATCTCTTATAATGTTCGTAAGTATCATATAAAGAATGATATGATCCTCCACCGCTCTCACCACCAAATGCCATATTTAATGACGGTACCCCAGCATGATGAAGAAACGCTGTATAATCTGATCCAGCTCCCATTGGATACAGTCTTAAATCACTGCGATCCGATTCTTTCTCACTGTTATAATTTCCAGAATTGTATTCACGTAATCTCATTCGTGAACGGAGCCTATTATCTAGAGAAACGTCATGAATAGGATCCTTTACCTGTCTAATTATTTCATTAACAAACTTTTCTAAAGAATGGGACCCGCCCATACTTAAGTACCCTACACCAGTACCATCTGTATTTATATAAGCTATCATATTCTCTTTTATAGCATTTCGATAATACTCCACCCATTCTGTTGAGCCCAAAAGTCCAGGCTCCTCAGCGTCCCAACCAGCATAAATCAATGTTCTTTTTGGTCTCCAGCCTGTCTTAGTTAACTCGCCGATTGCTTTAGCCTCTGCCATTAAAGAGACCATGCCGCTAATTGGATCGGATGCTCCATGCGCCCAACCATCGTGATGATTGCCACGCATGATCCATTCATCGGGGTACACTGATCCAGTCATTCTACCTACAGGATTATATGCAGTGCGAAGACTCCAGTCAAATTCTAGATGAAGGTTAACTTTTGCTGGACCCGGACCGATATGATAGGTGATTGGAAGTCCACCCTTCCAGCTATCAGGAACTACTGGGCCTTTGAGCGCTTTTAATAGCGGTAATGCATCTCCATAAGATATTGGCATGACAGGAATCTTCATAATAGTTGGTGCTTCTTCTTTTGAAAGTCGTTTGGCATCTTTCGTTGCAGCATAACCAGGTGTTAGCGCATCGCCAGGTTGGGTTGGCATATCTAAAACGGATCCTCTTTGAATACCGTATTCATTTCGATAAGGACCCTCAGGATAAACGTCACCAACAACATAGCCATCGTCTTTTGGGTCAGAATACATGATGCATCCTATAGCGCCGTTCTCATAAGCTACTTTTGGTTTGATTCCCCTAAAAGATCGACCGTATTTAGCAATAACGATTTTCCCTTTTACATCAACACCTAAACGTTTTAATTCTTCATAATCTTCAGGTATTCCATAATTAACAAAAACCAATTCTCCGGTTACATTCCCATCAGCTGAAAATGCGTTGTATCCTGGTAAAACATTTTCTGTCATCGCAGATGAAAGATCACCTTCAACGGCAGGTTCAAATAATTTAAGCTCAATCCTTTCAGGTGCGACCATTGAAAGCTTTCTAACTTTAGGAAAAGGCACCAATACGTCAAAGGTCTCGATCTCAGAATCAAACCCCCATTCTCTAAATTTATTTGCAGCGTATTCTGCGTTTTGTTTACTCCATGGCGAACCCACGTGATGCGGTTTTGACGACATGTGCTTCATCCAAATATCTAAGTTTTTAGGATCTAATCCACTATCAAATTCCGATTCAAGCTGTTCTTGCGTTTTAATATCAAGAGCTACCTCAAATGTAGAAAGCATTTTAATGCGAGGTGTTTCTGATTCAAGATTTGGCTGTTCAGCACAACTAAAAAAAACAGTGAAAACAAAAAAATAAAATTTCTTCAATTTCGTAACTCCCTTAGTTTGGGTTTTATTTTACTAGAATAGCGCGATTTTGATACCACTTTTTGTGGGTCCTTTCTTAGGACACGCTGCTCTTCTATTGGTAAGCTAGCAAACTCTTTGCATTCTTTTGAACAGCAACCATCGTAAGTCGTGTTGCATTTCTTACATTGAATAAATAGAATATGGCAGGCATCATTACCACAATCTATATGACTGTCTGCAGGAGCATTGCATTGATGGCATTTTCCAATTACGTCATCCGTAATTGACTCACCCATGCGTTCATCAAAAACAAAATTTTTGCCTCGAAATTTTGAACGAATGCCTTTTTCTTGGACTTCATGCGCATACTGAATTATACCACCGTTGAGTTGGCTGACGTTCTTAAATCCGTTTTTAATTAAATATGAGCTTGCCTTCTCACATCTTATTCCTCCAGTGCAATACAAAAGTATCGGGTCAGATTCACGACCATTAAGCATTTTTTTAACCGCGGGTAAAAGCTCTCGCGATGTATCAACATCCGGAATAATAGCCTCTTCAAACTTTCCTACTTCACTTTCATAATAATTGCGCATATCAACGGCAATCGCATTTTCTTTTTCAAGTCTATCATTAAATTCTTGTGCATTCAGATGGCTACCAACACTTCCCATGTCATAATCTTCATCGCTAATCTTATAAGCAACGATTTCCTTTTTTACTTTTATAACAAGCTTATAAAATGATCTGCCATCTCTTACTGCACGTTTAACAGGGATACCTTTAAAAGCATCGTAGGAATTAATACTTTTAATAAAAGAATTCCACTTATGCTCCGGACAGCTTACCTGAGCATTTATCCCTTCATGAGAAATATATACGCGTCCAAATATTTGTAATTGATTCCATTCCTTATAAAGCGTATCTCTTGACAGTGAAGGATTTTCAATAGCGACGTAACGATAAAATGAACACGTAATTCTATTAAAAGACTCTGCTGCTAATTCTTTCTTTAAGATTTTTCTATCTTTTTTATTATAAAGTATGTCTTTATTCATTTTTTATAATTTCTATTCCCGAATATCTCGGTATTTTTTTTACTAATTCTTTGCCCATCAAGATACTTGGCGTATAATACCCTTTTTGACTGAGATCCTGCAAAAGATATTCCGCAACAACAACAACGCCTACGGCTGTTACATCGTAACCGTCTCCAGTAGAAAATCGCGCGGTTACAACCTGGCCATTAGGGTCTTTTACCTCTCCCCAAAAAAAAGATTTCCCTTTTTCTCTAATCTCTGCTGTTGGTTGCTTCCAATTTCGCTCGATCCAATTTTGGAGCAACCCAACCACCCATTTATAATTAAATAATCCAATAAATCTGCGATAGCGTTTTATTTTTTTAACAGATTTTGGAGGCCGAGATATATAAAACTCAATGTTTGGTATACCCGTACTATGATACGCGGTAAAAACATCTCCCCAAGGAATAGTCATTGTATTGAATTTACCCACTCCAAAGTCAATTACTTTTTCCTTGTAAGCAAGAGGAACCTGTTTTATTTGTCCATTCTCACGAACTTTTCCCCCTAAAAATAATCCCTGAACTGAGGTTTTTGCGGTTCCCTTACTTGCTTTTGAGCCTACAATGTGCCAACCCATTTTAAGGTGCGTGGCGTCTGGACATTCATCTTTTAAATACTTAGCAAGGCAATCCGTTGGAATAACATCTGATCCAACACCTGGACATAATACTATTCCAGCGGATACAGCTTCTCTATCGCACTGGTTTGCATAGTCGTACACAGAAATTTCACCAGTTATATCGATATAATGCACTTTGGCTTGAATGCACGCCTGAATCATAATCTCTGCTGTTTCAGAGAAAGGGCCAGCGCAATTTGCTACTACAGCCATTCCTTTGATTTGACTGGCAACCTCATTAACGCTTGATAAAGAGAAAATTTGAGATTCTAAATTTTTTGATTTCGCGAGGTCTCTAATAGATTGCGATCTTCCAGCAAGAGTAGGTGTTAAGCCCCTTTTACATGCCTCATCAACTGCAAGGCTACCTGAGAAACCATTTGCTCCGTATATCATCCATTTATTACTAATCATAACTATGAAGTATAAACGGAACCTTGCATAAATGGAATTAAAAACGAAAAATTATTTTCTAATCAATCTCATAGTTTTGATTATCATTATCCATACCTCTTTGGCCCCTCTGCCTGCTAAATCTGCTTTTGTCTTCCATCTTTCCAAATCGATACTCTAATGTAAGCCTGACTGTTCTTGATGAAAAATTTCGTAATGATTCCTGACTCCAAGAATCATTTTGCAGGCTAAAACCAAATCCTGACATTGCAAATGGATCGGATATATTTAAGTTTAAATTAAATCTTTCTTCCATGAATTTTTGCTTGATAGACATGCTTGACCATGTCATTGCATTAAATGTTCCTATAGGAATCTTTTTCTTGGGCTGATGAAACATAAAAAATGAAATCTCAGTTTTTGGAGTTACATTGAACATGGAAGTAACTCTAAAATTGTTCGTACGTGAAGTCTTGTCATAAACATCGCCGTATATATCGGTATTAATATCATCCCAATACGTATTTCCCCCAAAAATAAGTCTTAGTTTTTTTCCCAATGAACCAACAATATTATACTCAAAGCCTTTGGTTTCCTTAGAGCCTATATTTTCATACGTAGCTAGCGAAGTACCATTCTCATTGACTTCTTTATGGCGGGTAATTTCATCGGTAGTCTTTCGATAATATGTTCCAAAGCTGAGTGAAAGACCTCTGCTAAACCTAGAAAAGTTGAGCTCATACGAATCGGTATATTCCGGCTTTAAAAAAGGATTCCCAGAGCGATAATTTCTATTATCTTGTCGTGAAATAAACGGATTCAATTGCCTGCTTCTTGGACGCTGAACGCGCTTAGAGTAACTAGCTTGAAGCTGAACGAATTGAGGAGCTCCCAGTGTAAGTGAGAAGCTCGGATATAAACTCGTATAATCATTTTCAAACTTTGTTGGATTGCTTTTGAGGTCTGAAAGCATATCGACTGCTTCATAGCGAAGCCCCGCATTGTAACCCATAAACCAGTACGATCCCCCATATTGGACGTACGCAGCATTAACAGTTTCATTAAAATTAAAATCGTTTGAAAACTGATCATCATTGACAAATTGATTTAAAGCGTAGTCATAAATTTCTGCAGTTTGAGAATCATCTCTATCATTAGACTTACTTGATACACCAAGCTCTAGCTTACTACCACTTTCAAAAGGTCTTGTGTAATCAACCTGAAAATCAAATCCTTTATTCTTGCCATCCGATCCATTCCTTGCCTCACTAGCATTATCAAAAAACTCTTCGAAAGAGTCCCAAGTAGTATTCTTATATTCGCTATCTCCAAGATTATTTCCATCTGAAAGTCTTAGATAAGAAGTAAGCTTATGTTTTGGATTTTTAAATTTTTTATCATAGTTAAAATTTAGATTGTATCCACCTCTGTCATTATCTGTATCGCTAATTCGGACATATCTAGAATCTCCTGGTCCAGTATCTTTCGTATAATTATCACTATCACGATAATTATTTCCATCGCTTACAGTGAAAGAAAGGCCAAGCGATTGCGTGGGATCAATGAAATACTCACCACCCGTTTTTACAAAAAGATTAGGGCCGTTACTCTTTGAATTGTATGACTGATTAAGAATGTTACTGAATTCACCGAATTCCATTTTTCTGTAGCTGGTTCCATCTGAGTTCCAAACTTTGTTATTTAGACCAAGATTTATAAATGAATTATATTTTGTATTTCTAAAATTGACTTGTCCAGAAAGATTTGTACCTCCCTGGGTGTCTCCTCCAGTATTTACATTGCCATTTAATCCAGCAAATCTATTTTCTTTTAATACAATATTTATAATTCCAGCCATACCTTCGGGGTCATATTTTGCACCAGGGTTTGTCATCACCTCAATATCAGCAATATTTGCTGCAGGAACACTTTGCAATAAAGATTTGATATCTCCGCCAGCAATACTTGAAGGTTTTCCGTCAATCATGAGATTAACTTTAGAATTTCCTCTTAAACTGATATTGTCATCGGGATCAACTTCAACACCTGGAACTTGACGTAAAGCGTCTATTGCTGAACCTCCTGTTGTAAGGGAATTCCTCTCAACATTAAAAATGCGCTTTTCTGCTGTTTGGACAAAAAGAGGGCGCTCTCCTTCTACTTCTACTCCAGCCATTTGTAATGTGGTTTGATTTAACGAAATTTTTTCAAGATTATACTCGGTTTGATTCTTTCCAAACGGAAGAAAAGTATAGGGGCCTAATTCTTTTTTCTCATAACCAATATACTCAACAATAACTCTGTGCTTTCCTAGCGCAATCTCTTTTACATGAAAAATTCCACGATCGTCACTGATACCTCCAGTTAGAATGGTATTACTTCGATCGTTAATTATAGATATTGATGCATAGGGTATTGGTTCATTTGTAGCGGAATCCACAACGGTTCCATAAACTTGGCCAATCTTAGGAGCTTTACTAGGATCCATCTGACCACCCTTACCCATACCTCCGCGCCAGTTTCCGCGCTGAGAGAATGCAACCGATGATACAATTAATAAAATTGCTATAATGTTATATTTCCGCATTTTTTTATAACCTTTGCGTGTTTTTGTTAAGTGGCATGTATATTAGACTCATTATATTTTAATTAGTTAAAATTCGCCGGAAAGTTAATACGCTCAAACTGCGCATGAAATGATATTTATCATTGATTATTTTTTACTCGCCCTGAAGCGTAATCGTTAACTTTCTACTTCTAGGCTGATTTCTATGCTCGCAAAGATAGATATCTTGCCAAGTGCCCAAATCTACTTTTCCATCTTTAATTGGTATTGACAAAGACGGCCCAAGAAGAGCGGACTTTATATGTGCAGGCATATCATCAGGCCCTTCATCGTTGTGAATGAAGTCAGGGGAATTTTCAGGAACAACTTTACTAAAAAATGTTTCAAAATCTACTCGCACAGCTGGATCAGCTCCTTCGTTTATGGTCAATGAGGCTGAAGTGTGCTTTATAAAAACGTGTAGAATGCCTACGGATAGATTTTTTATTTCTATAACTGAATCAATGACTTCTTGTGTTATAATATGAAACCCTCTTGAATACTGGGGTAAAGCAATATCTCTTTGTATCCACATAAGTTATTTAACCAAGATCATTTTTTTAGTTTCTGTTAATTGGCCAAGTTCAGCCTTATAAAAATATACTCCGGGAGATACGGAGATTCCCTGAGAATTTTTTCCATCCCAAACAATTTTTTTATATCCATAATGCTGATCCGATTTAACAAGCTGAATAACTTCATTTCCTAAGATATCAAATATTGAAATAGATACGCTGCTCGGTTCTGGCAGGTCGTAATGAAGAGTGGTTGATGCGTTAAACGGATTTGGGTAATTTTGAAAAAGAGCAAATCTTGTAGGCTGAAAACCGTACAGTATAAATAAAGAAATTTCTGATCTAAGCTTAGGAAGCATGGACCATACATTGTTTCCAGGGCAAGATGTGGTACCAAAATAATCTCGGTGTCCTTTTAACAGCTTAGGTTCAACACCATAGGTATCTGAGATCCAAGCGTAAAGCTTTATAAGAGATTGTTCAGAATTGTAGGACATCTCATCAAAGCATGGAATGCTTGTTTCAGGTGGATGATAGCATCCAAGTATACATACGCCAATATTTCCAGTATTTGCTCCTCCAACATGCGCACCAAGAACAGTTTCGGGTCGACCCTGATAAATATTACCTGCCATATCCACTAAAAAATGATATCCAATATCACTCCATCCTCTTCCATCTTGGTGAAAATCTTGTATAGATTTTACTGCCGCTTTTCCTTCGTCAAGTGTCTTTGCAGCCCAACCTGCAGCATGATGCAAAGTCATCTTATTAAAATACGGATGATTTGAATAATCGTATTTAGGGTTTCGCGCACCCCATTCAGCCCTACTGATTATTGTAGGTTTATCTACTAAGGATCTTTTCGGTATTAAGCGGGTGCCACTCTCATTTAATATTTCTTCATTTTCAAACGCTGTATAAATCCCACCCGATAATAAACTAAGTTCTGTTTCTGATTCTGCGAAATATCTAATTCCAGCTATTTCTATATCAGATTTTTGAAGTACAGACGCAATAAACCTATCGCTTAATGGTTCATAAAATAATTTGGCTTTATATTTTTTAGAAAGGCTGTCTCCTTTAAATATATACTGAATCCAAATTGAAGCGGTAGTATCACCGACAAACCTAAGAGCTGCACCCTCTATTTTAGTAAAAGCATTAAGGGGAAGAGACCTTCCTTCAAGTAAGTATCCAGAGTTTGTTTTTAAAAGACGCGGGCTATCTTCAAACTCAATTGGGGTTGCTGTATCAAGAAATTGAGCGCTTAAATCTGAAAGGAAAGCGCAAACAACCAAAGTAATAATAAAGTTCTTCAAAACGACTATAATTTATAGCTCTATTTAAAATCACGCTAGAGCCTAAATACAAAAAAAAAGGCTCTCTAAAAAGAGAGCCTTTTTTAATTAAGACATTAGTTTCTATTTCAAGAATGTCATGCGCATCGTTTTTTGCATATGAGGTGAACTCATAGTATAAAAATACATGCCACTCGATACTTGAACTCCATTCTTATCCATACCATTCCAAGAAATCTGATATGTACCAGCTGGTTTAGACTCGTTATTCATTAATCGAACAACTTCTTGGCCAAGCATATTATATACTGTAACAGTAATCTGGTCCCTCATTGGGAGCGTATACTGTATAGTAGTAGTTGGGTTGAATGGGTTAGGATAGTTCTGACTTAACTGATAATCTTCAGGAGTTATGATCGTTAGTTCTCTATCAACAGATAACTTGACAGATGACTCACTATATTCCATAATTTGAATATATATGCCACCATCATCAACTGCTTGATATGCAAGCACAACTTCACCCTTACCATCTCGATCGAAATCAACACCAGCAACAGGCTTATTATTAAATCCACCTCCTGCATTAGTATTGTATCTAACAACATCCCACGATGATACACCACCCAAGACGCTTGAATCAGCTTTCAAAGTAAGCTTTGAAAGCTCAGATCCAGAATTACCGCCAGCAAAGAGCGTTGGAACACCGCCATAAGGGCTCATATTAAAATAACCGGCTCCGTGATCTTTTACACTATTAACAGCTGCAAGTCCGAAACGATGGCCTCTGGAAACTAATGAAAGTTCATCGGCACCAATTTTTTGGGCGTCACCATCTTTGTCAGCATATACGTATAGATTCTGAGTGTAGTATCCGGTCGCGTAAATTTCATCTTTACCGTCACCATCCATATCGATAGCTGTAGGGTTAAATGTAAAGTCATCTTTTCCAGCAGTGTTTCCTGGGAAAGAGCTTGAGCCAAATCGAGCATACTCTCCACTATCTGGCGCTGAATAAGCATTCGCACCTGTAGCTTCAGCAACAAACATATTTCCACCGTTCCATGAGAAAAATGCAATTTCTTTTTTACCATCACCATCGGTATCAGCTACCACCATACTCATAGCACTACCACCGCCATGATCATTCCCTCTGGTACCATCTTTGTTGCGATCTCGCGGAGCAATAACAAATTCTTCAACTGCCTTAGGAAGAACGCCAATATCGCCTTCAACTCCTACAATGAAGAATCTATCTTCTGAATAGGTGCTATACCCAGTTGTTGGGTTAGATCCACCATTAAATGCAAAAACAATCTCATCTAGGCCATCACCATCAACATCGTCTACAACTAAGTTTTCAGTATAACCACCATAAACACTATCCGAAGCAAATGCGTTGAGATTTATGTGCCAAGGGTCAGAAAATCCATTGTCAGTTCCATCGGCCTCGTAAACCCAAATCCCTGCTTGAGGGTCGGTAGTATATCTTCCTTTAATAAAGATTACTTCGCCTTTACCGTCTCCGTCAAGGTCACCAGTAGCAACATTACGCGTTCCAGTGCCATAGGTTGATTTAGGACCAACAACCATACTTAGATCCATATCATCCCAATAGACACTACCACCGGAATAACCTTTTTGGCTATGAACAATAACCGCTTGCACTTTAGCTGTATTTGCTGGTGCTGTTGCAGCTACTGTTAAATGGTGCCATTTATTAGGTGCAGATACTCCACTTAGAGTGTCTGAAGTTCCTCCAGCTAGCTCAGACCAGCTTGAATCAAAAAACTTTATTTGAAGCCAAGCTTGGGAACCATCCTTAAGTGAATCAGGAGAAAAAGTATTTCCATACCCACCAAATGTATAGCTCATACCTTCTTTAGAGTCTCCTTCATAATAGCTAGGAGTAGTATTGTCAGCTCCGGTGTTTTGTCCCCAAGTCTTAAGCATATAGGTTCCAGTTTTTGCCGTAACAGTGTCCGTAACACTATCACCACCATAAATATCATTTCCTGTTTTTTCAATTGACCTGTTTGTCAAAGTAGTTGGATAAATATTCCAACCAGTAAAATCAAGTACCGTAGGTGTTCCACCTTCGAAACCAGGATTGGTTAGCATATTAGCAGGGGTAAAAGGCGATGTTTCGTCAAAAATCTGAACTAGAGTATCTGAACCAACATATTCAAAACCATAAACTCCATCACCACCAAGACCGTTCTTATAGTTCGGAACATTGTAATGTGTAGCCCATACTTCTTGTTTACCATCACCGTCAAGATCGGTTCCAGCAGCCATACCTCTTATATCTCCTCCAGATCCGGCCCAAAGTGTTTTACTTGTTACAACGCCAAGCTGCGTAAAGCTGTTTGTCGTAAAGTATGCATCATCCCAGTAAACACTTCCACCTGACCATCCTTTTTGGAAATAAATAATAGCTGCTTGTACCATAGCTGCCCCTTCGGGTGCTACAGCTTGCGCGCTTAAATGGCGCCAGGTTGAATCTGCTCCACCAACAGTATCTGAGGATGCTCCAGCAAGTTCAGCCCAACTAGAATCAAAAAATTTAATTTTAATATATGCTTTTCCACCATCTCTAATGGCATCATCAGGATGCGTAAGGGCATATATTGAGAAATTATAAGAAGTACCTGCTTTTGTTTCCCCCTCGTAATAACTCGGTGTTTCGTTGTCATTACCACCATCATACTGCCCCCAGGTTTTAAGCATTTTTGATCCACTTCTTGCAGTGACAGTTGCAGTGCTTTCATGAACATTATTACCTGTACTTTCGATAGAACGGTTTGTCTTATCAGTTGGCCAGATATTCCATGAAGTAAGCGAATCTTCAAAGCTTGGATTGGTCAATATGTTTTGTGAAAAAAGAAATGTTCCCATGCTTAGGAACATGAAACCTTTAACAATTTTATTCATACCTCTCTCCTTAATTTAGTGTATTGAATTAAATATTATCATGATATAAAGATTGAATAGATACTAACAATAAATTGTCCGTAAACACAATCAAAAATTGATTTAAAATTTTTATCTCACAAAAATACTCAAAGTTTTATTAATATTAGGCACGTCAATCTAAAAGATATGAATTTTGATGGGCGGTATTTTAACCTTATGAAAAAGACTATTTTTATATCATTTGATGAATATTAGAGCTGTATATATTTTATTAATCTCCCTTTCTTTTGCTTTTGCCAACTCAGGCAAAGTTTCAGGAAAAGTAATTGACTCAAAAACAGGAGACACCTTGGCAGGAGTAAATGTTTTTCTTGAGGGCACTTCTTACGGTGCAGCTACTAATGAATTTGGAGAATATGTCATTATTAATATTCCTCCAGGAAACTATTCTATTAAAGCCAGCTATATCGGTTATGCTTCTTATAAAGTAACAAATGTGCGCGTAAGTCTTGATCGCACCACAACCCAAAATTTTAAACTATCTGAAGCGGTTATTGAGGGAGAAGAGGTCGTAGTTTTAGCTGAAAGACCTCTTGTATATAAAGATTTAACTGCATCGCAAAAAATAACTACCTCCGATGAAATAAAAATAATGCCTGTAGAAACATTCTTAGGGGTCCTAACAACACAAGCTGGAGTAAATCAAGGTGCTGGCGGTGAACTGCATATTCGCGGTGGAAGATCTAATGAGGTGGGTTATTATATTGATGGTGTCTCAGTGGCTAATCCATTTTTCACAAATGGTTTGGCTGTAAATATATCAAATAAGGCTCTTGAGGAGATGAAAGTAGTATCGGGAGCATTTAACGCAGAATATGGCAATGCTATGAGTGGTATTGTGAACCTCCAAGTGAAAGACGGTGGCAAAGATTATCATGGGAGCTTGTCCTATCAGTCTGGAGATCACCAGTCAGACGACTCCCAGATTTTTACAAATATTGATCAATTTAGTCTTTTCACAAACAAGGTGTTTGAAGGAACTATAAATGGACCTATGCCATTTATAAAAAATAAAGAACAATTTACCTTTAATTTAAGTGCTCGTCTCAGTGATAGTGAGGGGTATTTTTACGGAGTCAGGGAACATACAGTTGGAGATTCTGCAGATTTCAGGGATAAAGATAATTGGTATATAGAAATGAATGGTGACAGTAGCTTTGTTCCAATGTCACCAAATAAAAATCTTAACCTTATGGGGAAATTTACCTATAAGGTTAGTCCTCTTATGAAAGTATCTGTTCAGCTTCTACATTCAGGTGGAAAATCAAAATCATATTCGCATGCTTATAAATATAATCCGGATGGAACCTCTACATCTTTATCATCAAATAATAACTATTCAATTAAACTAAATCATGCTCTTAGTGCTCGCAATTTCTATGAGGCAAATTTATCCTTTTCCAATACAGACTATATGGGATATCAATTTAAACCGATAAATCTAAGCTCTTCAATTCATGAAGATGAAGCAGGGCGATTTGGATTAAACAATTATGTTGTTCATAATCAATTTGAAGATTCTTCTAAATACTGGATTCTAAATGGATCTGATTATGCCCCTACATCTCGCATAAAAGGATCCCCTGCATCTTCAACTTTCCTTTTTGGGGGGTCCAATCGTGGACATTCGTACAGAAAATCTAATTCACTGTCTTTCAAATTTGATTTTACTAGTCAAGTCAACAACAGACATGAGATTAAAACTGGAATAAATTACCGATCAGACAAATTGGATGAACGCAATTTCTCAGTTCTTTACGATAATCAAGAATATAGAGTCCCAACAATTCTACCAGAAAACGACTCTCCATCGCATAGCCACTATAACAATACTTCAACATTTTTCTCAGGCTATGTTCAGGATAAGATTGAATACGATAATTTTATTACAAATATTGGAATTAGATATGATCAGTTTGACCCTGACGAAAATTATATAATTGATTTTCTTAATCCAGAGGGCGAAAGTAAAAAAGCAAAAAAGAAAGTTATGGTTTCACCGCGCGCTGGAGTTGCATTCCCAATTACAGATCAAGGCATTTTA
>CERR01042802.1_pt1 | contig 17301 bp, 13 predicted proteins | sample 530841 | NCBI WGS metagenome assembly CERR01 (sample SAMEA2621021, study PRJEB7988) | marine metagenome | biome: marine biome (ENVO:00000447); feature: surface water layer (ENVO:00002042); material: "saline water (ENVO:00002010), including plankton (ENVO:xxxxxxxx)" | depth 5 m | reverse complement strand
TAAAACCAATGAAAGCTTTCCTTTTGGGGAGCTTTTTTATTTTAAGCAGTTTCGTTTTTTTAAAATTAAATTAAATTGACAATTTTACCCCACAAATTTTGCTAATTAATTAATTATAAACCCTTTAAAATATCAATTTTAAAATTCATGTAATTTTTCTCATATTTGCATAAATTATATAAAAATAATTCCTTAAAAAATGAAAAAGTCAATTTTAAATTTACTTATTGCTCTAATTTCTATTAGTACAGTAATTGAAGCACAAAATATTTCAGGCTCAATCACGGATTCTGAAGATGGAGAACCCTTAGCAGGGGTAAATATAGTAGTCCAAGGACAAAATAAAGGGGCTGTTTCTGATTTTGACGGAAACTTTACCATTTCTAATTTTGATTCTGGTTCAACTTTAGTGTTTAGCTATATAGGCTACAAAACACTAAATATGAAAATTTCTTCAACTAATTTATTATCAGATATTTTGGTTTCTATGGATAAAGATTTAAGTGAATTAGAAGAGGTAGTTGTCATTGGATATGGTTCTCAAAAGTTAAGTGATATTTCTGGAGCTGTTTCTACAGTTAATGCTGATGCAATTGAAGCTTCATCTCCGGTAAGAGTTGAAGATGCATTGCAGGGACAAGCTTCTGGGATAAATATTATATCAAGTGGATCACCTGGTTCAAAGCCCACAGTTTTAATCAGAGGAATTACGTCTTATGCTGGAAATGATCCTTTGGTTGTTATTGATGGAGTATCTGCATCCATTGATGATTTAAACTCTTTAAATCCAAATGATGTAAAATCCGTAAATGTTCTTAAAGATGCTGCATTAGCATCAATATATGGAGTTAAAGGAGGTAGCGGAGTTATTGTGATAACCACAAAATCTGGTAAAAGAAATTCAGAAACAAAATTTACGTTAAATACCTCGGTTGGAAACCAACAAGTTGTTAAAAAAATTGATGTCTTAAATGCAAGTGAATATGCAGCTATATTAAACGAAGCAAGTGCTAATGCTGGTGAAGGTATTGTATTTCCAAATATTTCAGGCTTTGGGGTTGGGACAAATTGGCAAGATGAAGTTTTAGAAGATGCGCCAATTGTAAATCATTCAATTACTGCATCAGGTGGAAGTGAAAAAACATCATATTATGTTTCAGCAGGTTATACTGGTCAGGACGGAGTTGTTGGAGGTGGTGAAAAATCTTTTTTTAACAGAACCAATTTTACCACTAATATAAATACAGATTTAAGCGAGAAAACAAAACTAATTATTAATACTAATTATACAGATATTAAGGGAAAAAGTTTAGCAGAAAATGGAATTACGAGTGTATTATCAAATGCCTTAAACTTTGACCCTACAGTCAATCCTTATGAGAATAATTCGTTTGGAATAAGTGAAACAATAACTCAAGAAATTATAAATCCACTTGCTCAAATAGATAATACTTACAATCAAAATAAAGTTGATAAACTACAGGGTAAAATTGAATTACAATATGAATTAATGGATAATTTCAACGTAACTTCTAGATTTGGTTATACATATGTTGATATTTATGGAAAGTCATTTATTCCTTTTCAATTTTATGGATCAGGCCATAATCAAACCAACTCAAATCCTGACTTATCTCCGATTGTTACAGTGGATAGTGAAGGAAATATTACCTCAACACACAACAGGGTAAGTGAAAGTCATACCAACTATTTTAACTACACATACGAGCTTTATGGAAATTATGATTTTACTGTGAATGAAAAACACAACTTTCAAACAGTAGCAGGTTTTTCTATTGGTGAGAATAAAGGAAGTAATATTTCTGCAACTAATGAAGATGTCCCTTTTAACTCTTGGGATTATGCAGATGTAAGCGCAGCTACTGGGAATGCAACTCAACAAACATCAGGTTCTTGGCAGTATGTAAGTAGAAATCTTTCTTATTTTGCTAGAGTATTATATGATTTTGAAGAAAAATATTATGCATCATTTACCGGAAGAATGGACGGATCAACATCATTTGGAAGTAATAATAAGTTTGGGTTTTTTCCTTCCGCATCCATTGGCTGGATAGTTTCTAAAGAAGATTTTTTTGAAAACATCCCTTTAGATTATTTAAAATTTAGAGCTAGTTACGGTACTTTAGGTAATGACAATATTAGTCCTCAATTTTCTTTGATTTCTACTTTCCCTAGTTATGTTTTTAATGGTACAATAACTCCGGGGTCTTCTTTAGGTTCTATCCCTAATGATGATGTGTCATGGGAAAATCAAGTTCAGATGAATATCGGAATTGATACGAGAATATTTAACGATAAGATTTCAATTTCATTCGATTATTTTAACAAAACTGTTGATGACTTGTTATTTAGCCCGAATCTTTCATTGTATCTAGGAACACCATCTTTTCCAACTACAAATATTGGAAGTACAAAAAGTTCAGGAATTGATGCATCTGTTTCATTAAACACATCAGTTGGTGCATTAGCAATCTCGTCAGATATTAATTTTACTACGGCTGAAAATGAAGTTGTTTCAATTAATAACGGAGATAGATATATATGGGGAGCTGGATATGGAATTCCTTATAAGCCAATTGTAAGGTTTGAAGAAGGCTTTTCTCCAGGATATTTCTTTGGGTATGTTACGGATGGAATTTTTCAATCACAGGATGAAATTAGTAATCATGCAACTCAAAATGGAGCTGCACCTGGAGATATAAGATTTACGGATTTAAATGGTGATGGGATTATTAATGATTCTGATAGAGGTAAAATCGGGGATCCTTTTCCAGACTTTACTATTGGATGGAATTTGAATTTAGAATATAATTCTTTTGATTTAAGTGTATTCACTTATGCATCTGTTGGAAATGATATTTATAGAGCATATGAGAGAAATTTGAATTATACTAATAGATTTGCTTCAACTTTGGCAAGATGGACAGGACCTGGAACAAGTTTTGACGAGCCACGTGTAACCTTTGTTGATTCTAATAATAATAATCGTGCTTCTGACAGATATGTAGAGGATGGTAGTTATTTGAGAATTAAAAATATTCAAATCGGATACTCACTACCTAATTCTCTAACCGAGGTTTGGGGATTTGATGAAGTTAGAACATATTTCCAAGTAAAAAATGCACTTACATTAACAGATTACTCTGGATATGACCCAGAAATTTCAGTGGGAGGAGTTCTTAATACAGGTATAGATTATGGAACATACCCACAACCAAGAATTTGGTCATTAGGATTAAATATTAAATTTTAAAATAAACGATTATGAAAAATTTAAAAACAATACTATTAATAGTTTTAATTACTTTTTCTTTTAACAGATGTACTGATCATGTTGATTATGAAGCAATTGAAGGATATGCAATTACCGCTGATGTTTATTTTCAACAAGAATCTGATTATGATGCAGCGCTTGTTGGAACTTATGACCCTTTGCAGTGGTTATTTTTTAACATACAAATAGGTGCTATTGCATCTGATATTTCATTATGTGGAGGTGAAAGTGCAACTGATTATTTAGGGATTCAACAAATGGATGATATGACTCATTATCCAGAAAATGATGTTTTAACAAGTATATGGAGGTGGTTGTATGAAGGAGTTAACAGAGCCAATTACATGGAAGAAAACAAATCAAATATAGAATTTGAAAATAAAGAAGCATTATACGGAGAGGTTTATTTTTTAAGAGCATATTACTATTTTGAATTGGTTAAATTCTTTGGTGATGTTCCTTTATTTACTGAGGCAAGGTTAACCGCTGGTCAGGCTGGAACTTTGGAAAGATCTCCTAAGGAAGAAGTTTATGCGCAAATTGAATTAGATCTTCAAAATGCAATCGCTACATTACCTAATTCTCAATCTCAAGTAGGTAGGGTAAATAAATACACTGCTCATGCATTACTTGGAAAAGTATTACTTTATCAAGATAAATTTACAGAAGCAGCATCTGCCTTTGATAATGTTATTGGAGTTTATTCACTTGTTTCTGACTTTGGAAGTCAGTTTTTAAGATTTGGTGAAAATGGACCTGAATCTATTTTTGAAATTCAATACACTAACACCTCTAATTGGTATGACTGGGGTTGTCCTCAATGTAGTGAAGGTAATTATGGAATCATAATGAATGGGCCCAGAGGATGGAGTGGACCAGAATATGCTCAAGGATGGAGTTTTAATGTCCCTACCGCTGAATTTTATAATTCTTATCATGAAGATGATTCAAGAAGAGATGCTACTATTTTAGATATTGAAGCTTTTTCTGCAACTACTGGTGCTTCTTATACTGAAGGATATGATCATACAGGATATTTCAATAATAAATATATACCCAGAGCTGGAGAATCTGGAGGCCAAACGGAATTAAATTATTTAACAAATTACCGAATAATAAGATATGCTGATGTATTGCTTATGGCGGCTGAAGCTTATAATAGAAGTGGTTTGGATGATGGACTAGCTCAGGAATATTTAAATCAAGTTAGGAGAAGAGCTTTTGGTGGTGATGATAATGATATTTCTGCTTCAGGAACTTCATTAACTGATGCAATTTGGGAGGAAAGAAAGTTTGAATTGGCTCTAGAGGGACATAGATTTTTTGATCTAGTAAGAACAGAAAGAGCATCCTCGCTTATCTCAGGATTTATTGAAGGAAAGAATGAAGTTTTCCCAATTCCACAGCAAGAGGTAGATATATCGGGATTAACCCAAAACTCTGGATATTAAATTAATATTAAAAATTATGAAAAGCATAAGAAAATTTTTACGATTATTTTTATTTACATTCGTTATTTTAGGTTGTGTTGATGAAAATGATAATAACGCTGATTTTATTGAAACTATCACTGAGCCGACAAATATTTCAGCATTGGTTAGTATATCACAAGATAATTCTGGTCTAGTTACAATTACACCTACAGGTGAAGGAGTGGTCACTTATAACATAGATTTTGGTGATGGATCTGATCTTTCTGAATCAATTAATCCAGGAAATAGTACTCAACATATTTATTCGGAAGGAACACACCAAGCTGTAATCATAGGTTCAGCATTAGATGGTTCTACAGCTCAGGCAACTGCGACTATAGTAGTATCTTTTATTGCTCCAGAAAATCTTGAAGTAAATATCAGTACTATATTTGGCTCATACGATATCATGGTTTCAGCTTCAGCTGATTATGCTACATCTTTTTTAGTTTTATTCGGAGATGAAGTTGGAGGCGATGCAACAACAATGCAAATTGGCGAGCAGGTTTCACATACTTACATAGGAGCAGGAACTTATAGTGTTACTGTTATTGCATTGAGTGGTGGAGCAGCAACAACTGAGTATACTCAAGAGGTTATAATTAATGATACTCAGCCGATACAAACAATAGAAATTGAAAACTTTGAAGGCGATGTCCCTGCAAGTTTTTCATTTGGGGGTGTTGGGTCTGTTCAGGTTATTCCAAATCCAGATTCTTCAGGCGAAAATACAACTGGAAATGTCCTTCAATTTGTTAAGGATGAAGGTGCTGAAGTTTGGGGAGGTATGGGAATAGCTGTTGATATTATAGACTTTAATGGTGCAAGTCAAATCCAAATAAAATCATATGCTCCTGAAGCTGGCAAAGTTGTTAAGGTTAAACTTGAAACAAGTGCTGGTAATGTTTCAGGACTTACTCATGAGATGGATATGAATACAACTGTTGCTAATCAGTGGGAAACACTAACATATGATTTTACAGAAGCCCCAGATTTAGAATATATTTCCTTTATAGTATTTTATGATTTTGGAAATACTCAGGGAGCAACCTATAGATTTGATGAAATTCAATTAATTGATTAAAAAATAATATTATGAAAAGAATAAATTTTTTACTTACTATATTTTCTCTATTTGTTTTTAATTCTTGTGAACAGCAGGATTATGAATTTGGAAATATTATAAGTCCAACAAATTTAAATATTTCAGCTGCTATCCAAGGAGCTGATGCAGATAATCCTTACGGAGATGGGAGTGGATTTATTACATTTACTGCCACTGCAGCTGACGCTATAACTTATAAATTTATAATTAATGGCATTGAATCTATGGAGCCTAGTGGAATATTTGCAACAAGATTTACAACTACTGGTATTCATGTTTATGACGTAGAGGTTATAGCTTCTGGAACAGCTGGTGTTATGACAAATGGCTCAACAAGTGTTGAAGTGTTATATACTTTTGAAGCGCCAGCCGATTTATTAGAGTCATTAACAACAGGAAGTTGGAGAGTTATGGCCGAGGAGCCTGCACATATGGGTGTTGGACCTGCAGATGATTTAGCACCTGATGGAGTTGCTAACTGGTGGAATGCGGGGCCTTATGATAAAGCTGATACCGGAATGTATGATGATAGATTAGTTTTTTCGTCAGATGGTTCCATGCAATATCAGACACAGGGAAGCATTTTTGGTAAAGCACCACCACTAGAAGCAGAGTTTTTTGGAAATCAAGGATTAGGTGCTCCTAATTCTGATGATGAACATGCTTATTATCCTGCCAATGATTTTAATTCGAATTGGACCATCTCTGAACAAGATGGTTATCTAGTATTAAATTTTACTGGTAATGGTTTTGCAGGCTTTTATGTAGGTGGAGATCATTCTTACACAATTCTTTCTAGGAGTTCAAACGAAATTTATTTGAAGACTGTAGGTTATGACACAAATGGTTGGTTTATTAAATTAACTAATCAAGATTAGATATTTTTATTTCAAAGAATATATAAGAGAGAAGTTTTAAAATCTTCTCTCTTATTTTTTATATTTGCTACTGACTAATCAAATCATGAAAAAACCGATAAATATTTTATTTCTGTTTGCGTTACTTGTTTTTGCCTGTTCATCAGACAGCCCAAATTCTGGTAGTTCTGACCCGATTGATGAGCAACCTATAATTCCATCAGAACTTAATTTAGAAATTATAATTAACGGTGAATCAAGTGCTCAGCCATACGGAGATGGTTCAGGATCAATAACATGTATTGCATCAGCAAACGATGCTATTAACTACGAATTTAGGTTTGGTGGTGGAATCACTCAGCAATCTGAGCAAGGTCAGGTAGAATATTCGTTTAATGATCATGGGGTAAATTCTTATACTGTATATGTTTATGCATATTCGATAACAGGCGATTATATTAATACTTATGAAACTTTTGATTTATATGTTGAATCTACTGATCCTGAAGTAACTTGGTCTGAAGAATTTAATTATACTGGCCCAGTTGATAATAGTATATGGACTCATGAAATTGGAAACGGAAATGGGGGTTGGGGAAATGGAGAATCACAATATTACACCAGTAGTTTAAATAATGTAAAGGTTGAAGATGGAGTTCTTAAAATAACCGCTAAAAGAGAAGATATTGCAGGCTATGAATATACTTCTGCAAGGATTATTTCAAGAGACAAGTATGAGTTTCAATACGGTAAGGTTGATATAAGAGCAAAGCTGCCATCAGGAAGTGGTACTTGGCCTGCTTTATGGCTATTGGGAGCTAATCACTCTGAAGTTGGATGGCCTGCTTGTGGAGAGATTGATATTATGGAACATTGGGGTCATAATCCTACTGTTATTTCATCTGCTCTTCATACTCCTTCAAGTTATACAAATACTGTTAATCATGCCGAAACTATTGTCTCTGACTATGATCAAGAATTTCATATTTATTCTATGGATTGGAATGAAGATAGAATTCAATTTCTTGTTGATGATGTTGTATTTTACACATATAGCCCATCTCCTAAGACAGATCAAAACTGGCCATTCAATCAAGATGCATTTTTTATATTAAATATTGCTATGGGTGGTAATTGGTTTGACATAGATCCAGAGTTTAGTCAATCAACTATGGAAGTTGATTATATAAGAATTTATCAATAATATTTTATGAAGAATTTATTTTACACATTTTTATCGTTTTTATTTTTTATTTCTTTTCAAAATCCTAATCTAAAGGATTTAAAAAAAGAGAAATTTATTTCTGATTTAATTTCAAAGATGACTATTGAAGAAAAAGCTGGTCAGATGAATCAGTATAATGGTTTTTGGGATGCAACGGGTCAAATGCCTGAAGGTGATTACCAGAAAAAAAGATATAATGAATTAAAAAATGGATTGGTTGGATCGATGTTAAATGTAATCGGAGTTAAGGAAATTCGAGCTCTACAAAAAATAGCAGTTGAAGAAACAAGATTAGGAATTCCTCTAATTTTTGGTCATGATGTGATTCATGGATATAAAACAATTTTTCCTATTCCATTGGCAGAATCTTCAAGTTGGGATTTGGAATTAATGGAAAATTCTGCAAGGGTGGCCGCAAGAGAAGCTAGTGCTGATGGGCTTCATTGGACATTTGCCCCTATGGTTGATATTTCTCGTGATGCTAGATGGGGAAGGGTTATGGAAGGTGCTGGTGAAGATTCGTATTTAGGGAGTTTAGTAGCAAAGGCACGAGTAAGAGGTTTTCAGGGAAATGATTTAAATGATATTAATACAATAGTTGCATGCGCTAAGCATTTTGCTGGTTATGGTTTTTCTGAAGCAGGTAGAGATTATAATACAACTGATTTTAATCAATTTACTCTTCATAACACAATTATGCCCCCATTCAAAGCTGCAGTTGATGCTGGGGTAAGAACTTTCATGAACTCATTTAATACATTAGATGAAATTCCTGCAACTGGACATAAACATATTCAAAGAAATATTTTAAAGGGTGATTGGGGATTTGATGGATTTATTGTTTCTGATTGGGGTTCAATTGAACAAATGATTCCTCATGGATTTGCAAGAGACGGAAATCATGCAGCAGAATTGGCAGTTATTGCAGGGTCTGATATGGATATGGAATCTAGTTTATATGTAAGTGAGCTGGTTGGATTGGTCAAATCAGGTAAGGTAAATATTGAATTGATTGATGATGCTGTTAGAAGAATTCTTCGCGTTAAATATGAATTAGGTTTATTTGATGACCCATACAAATATTGCAATATAGATAGATCAAATAATGAGTTAGCATCAGATGAAAATATGAAAGTTGCTTTAGAGGCTGCAAAAAAGTCAATTGTTTTATTAAAAAATAATAATCAGTTACTTCCGTTAGAAAAACAAGGTGAAAAGATTGCAATCATTGGTCCTTTAGCTAATGATAAAAACAGTCCCTTAGGAAATTGGAGATCGCAGGCGGTATATAATTCAGCATCCTCTGTATTAGAAGGGATGAAAAATTATAATCAAAATAAGCTTGTTTTTGAAAAGGGAGTTGATTTATATTATGGAAAAACAAACTTTCATAATAGGGTTAAATTAAATTTTGACGATAGAACTGGTTTTGATAAAGCAAAACTTGCAGCAGAAAATTCAGATATTGTTATTATGGTTCTTGGCGAAGAGGGTAATCAATCTGGTGAAGGTAGAAGTAGAACAAATATTGGATTACCAGGTCTCCAATTAGAACTTCTAAAAGAAATTTACAAAATAAATCAAAATATAGTTTTAGTTGTTATGAGCGGTAGGCCTTTAGATTTAACATGGGCAGACAAAAATATTCCTGCTATTATTCAAGCATGGCATTTGGGTTCAAAATCAGGTGAGGCAATTGCAGAAGTATTATATGGAGATTATAACCCGTCTGGTAAGTTGACAATGTCATTTCCTAGAAATGTAGGTCAAGTTCCCATATATTACAATTTCAAAAATACTGGAAGACCAAGCACTTCAATTGAGCAGGTAACAAATTCAGGTTATGCAGATGTAGTCAATAGCCCTCTCTATTCATTTGGTTACGGATTAAGTTATACTAATTTTAAATATTCTAATTTATCTATTGACAATGATAAGTTAGATTATAATTCTAAAATTAATATTTCGATTGATATTGAAAATACTGGATTTTACACTGGAAAAGAGGTTGTTCAACTATATTTAAGAGATTTAGTTGGTAGTATTGCAAGACCAATGAAAGAATTAAAAGGATTTAAAATTATAGAGTTATCACCAGGTGAATCTCAAACAGTTAATTTTGAAATTGAAAGTTCGTTGCTAGAGTTTTATACTTTCAACAACAAATGGGAGGCAGAAAATGGCAAGTTTCATGCTTTTATTGGAAGTAATTCTGATGTAGTTGATTACAAAGAATTTTATCTGGTTGACTAAAAGATATTTCCGAAATTATTTAGGAATAAATTTATATAGATTACAAAGAATACTAACGAAATTAAAGCTTTCGTAAATCCTGAAACTAGCAAGCCTAAGAATACACCAGTAGCGGCATTAATAGATTTTTTGATATTTTTATTTAATAACATTTCACCTGAGATGGCCCCTATTATTGATCCAAAAACAATCCCAAGTGGAGGAAAAAAAAGTCCAATTACGGTTCCTACAGACGCGCCAATAATTCCATATTTACTAGCTCCAAACTTTTTAGAAGTATAAATAGGTAATATGTAATCTAGAATAAAAATAATTAATGCAACTATCAAAGTAATAAATAACAAATTATTACTTACTTCAACTTTTGATATATTACTAAAAATAAAAAGTCCTAGCCATGAACTTAAAGGACCGGGTAATACAGGAATTACACTACCAATAATTCCAACTATCATTATTATAAATGATATTGTCAATAAAAATATGTCCATATTATATTTAAAATTTTTTTAAATAAATTAACTTTATGAAAATAAATAATATAAATCTATTGTGAGAAAATCTATATTAATTTTTTCTTTTTTTTCTTTTTTTGCATGTGATTTAGATTTAAAAATAAGCAAGAAAATTTCCGTTGATGAATTTGTTGAGGACGAAATGAAATCATTTAATTGGTCTGAGGTTGACCAATTTCCTATTTTTGAAAGTTGTTTAGTTATCAACAATATTGATGAAAAAAATAAATGCTTTGTTAATACAATCTCTGATAGTTTAACATCAAATTTTATGAATAACAACTTAATTTTAAATAAGACCCTTGTCGACACGGTTCATATAAAATTTAGAGTTGATAAAAGGGGTGTAATTAATTTAGATGAAATGAAAATCGGAGAAAATATATTATCGTATAAGGAAATAATTAATCAGTCATTTACCAGTACAATATCAAATCTCCCTAAACTATACCCTGCAATTAAAAGAGGTCAAGAAGTTGATGTTATTTTTAATTTACCAATTCTTTTATCAACAGAATAAATTAATTATGAGTGAAAAAATTATTTTAGGAATCGATCCCGGTACTACAATTATGGGCTTTGGTATTTTAAAAGTGAAGGATAGAAAAATGAATTTGGTTCAAATGAACGAGTTAAATTTAACCAAATACAAAGATCATTATCTAAAGTTAAAGCTAGTTTTTGAAAGAACTATATCATTAATTGAGGAGTATAGTCCAGATGAGATTGCTATAGAAGCTCCTTTTTTTGGTAAAAATGTACAAAGTATGCTTAAATTAGGAAGAGCTCAGGGTGTTGCTATGGCAGCAGGGCTTTCAAGGGAAATTCCTATAACTGAGTACTCTCCGAAAAAAATAAAAAAGTCTATTACTGGTAATGGAAATGCAAGTAAAGAGCAAGTTGCTAAGATGCTTCAAAATTTGTTAGCAATTAAAAATCTTCCCAAAAATTTAGATGCAACTGATGGGTTGGCCGCTGCTGTTTGTCACTTTTATAATTCTAATAGTGTTCTTGATGGTAAAAAATATTCTGGTTGGTCAAGTTTTGTTAAAAAAAATAAAGATAAAATTAGATAGTTATAGCAAGTATTTATATACATATACCTTTTTGTAAGAAAGCATGTCACTATTGTGATTACCATTTTTCAACTACCCTAAAATCAAAAGATTTAATAATAAAATCGATATGTGATGAAATTAAATTAAGATCATCTGAACTAAACGACGCTATTGATTCAATTTATTTTGGAGGAGGAACTCCATCAATTTTGAATAAATCAAACATCTCAGCTATTTTAAATACAATTTATGACTCATTCGATATTAAAAGAAGTGCAGAAATCACTATTGAATGTAATCCAGATGATATTAATCCTGATAAAATTAAATTTTGGAAAGCAAATAATTTAAATAGGGTCAGTCTTGGTATTCAATCTTTTAATGATTCTGATCTTAAACTGATGAATAGATCACATAGCTCAGAACAGGCCTTATTTTCACTTGATTTGGTAAAGCAAAATTTTGAAAACTTTTCACTTGATTTAATTTATGGAATACCAAATTCTTCTTTTGACAAATGGAAAAAAAATCTTCAAATATTGATAGAAAATGATATTCCTCACATTTCTACATATGCTTTAACAGTTGAACCAAAAACAGCACTTAAGAAATTAATTGAAAATAAAAAAATTGATAAAATCAGCGATACTGATCAAAGGGTCCAATATGATTTTACTTTTAAAACCTTATCTGATTTGGGTTATACCAATTATGAGTTTTCTAGCTATTCAAAACCTGGCTTTGAGTGTCAAAACAACCTCGGTTATTGGAACAGAAAAAAGTATTTAGGTTTTGGACCTTCTGCCCATTCTTTTGACGGAAAAATTAGGAAGTGGAATATTAGTAACAATCAACTTTATCATGCAAGTATTGAAAGTGGAAAATTACCTCTGAAAGTAGAATCTTTATCAGAAAAAGATATTTACAATGAAATAGTGATGATTGGTTTACGAAGATCAACTGGAATTAATATAGATGAGCTAAAATCTAAATTTGATAAAAAATATGTACATCACTTTTTAAAAGAAATATCTTTAAAAATTAGTAAAGGAATTCTAGAAAAAAAAGAAAATATAATTTACACATGTGATGATTATAAATTTATGACTGATGGTATAGCTTCTGATTTATTTATAACCGATTAGTAAAAAAAAAATAATTAAAAAAACATTATCTTCAGTATAAATTATATTTTATGGAATGGAAAGGAGTCATGCCTGCAATTACCACTAAATTCAATAAAAACAATCAATTAGATCTTGATTTATTTAATAAGAATTTAGGTTTTCAGATAGATTCGGGTGTTAATGCTATCGTATTAGCAGGTTCACTTGGTGAAGCAAGTACCTTAAGTCAGGATGAAAAGAATATTTTAACTCAGAATACAGTAAACTATGTAAACGGTAAAGTTCCAGTTGTTGTTAATATTGCGGAGCAAAGTACTTTTGACGCAATTAAATGCGCTGAGGATGCTGAAAAATATGGAGCAAAGGGGTTAATGGTATTACCACCTATGCGATATAAATCTGGAAGAAATGAAACGATTGATTATTTTAATTCAATAGCAAAATCAACTTCTCTAGAAATTATGATTTATAATAATCCTGTAGATTATGGAATTGAAGTAACATTAGATATGTTTGAAGATTTGTTAAAATGTGATAATATAAAAGCCGTAAAAGAATCAACAAGAGATATTTCAAATGTAACAAGGTTAAGAAATAGTTTTGGATCAAGATTGAAAATAATGACAGGAGTCGATACAATTGCTCTCGAAAGTTTATTAATGGGTGCGGATGGCTGGATAGCTGGTCTTGTTTGTGCATTTCCTATGGAAACGGTAGCAATTTATAAGCTTCAAGAAAAAGGTAATATTAAAGCAGCAATAGAAATTTACAGATGGTTTCTTCCATTGTTAGAGTTAGATATAAATCCAAAGCTTGTACAAAATATTAAATTAGCAGAATCTCTTCTAGATATTGGTTCAGAAAATGTAAGATTACCAAGAAAGCCACTTTCTGGATTAGAAAGAGAAGAGGTTTTAAATATTATTAAGACAGGAATTAAAAATAGGCCAGATTTATCAAAATATAATTTTTAAAAAATGATTTCAGGTAAAAACCAAATTGGGGATGAGCTATCGTCGAATTCTAATATAAGTTTTCAAACATTTAATCCTAAATTAAACATTGAAAATAAAATAACATTTTTTGAGGCAAGTGATTCTGAAATTTTAAAAGCAACAAAACTTGCATCAAATGCTTTTAGAACTTTTAAGCTAGTTGCAGCAAATGAAAGGTCAGCATTTTTAACACAAATTTCTGAGGAATTAAAATTAATTTCTGAGGATATTACAAAAATATATTGTTCTGAAACTGGATTACCTGAAGCAAGATGTTTAGGTGAATTAGGAAGAACTATAAACCAACTTATAAGTTTTTCAAAACTTTTAAGAGATGGTGATTATCATGAAATTTCTATTGATACTTCAATTCCGGACAGAAAACCTTTACCAAAACCAGATTTGAGAAAAATGTTAAAGCCAATTGGCCCTATTGTGGTGTTTGGAGCAAGTAATTTCCCATTGGCTTATTCTACTGCTGGAGGAGATACAGCATCTGCTCTTGCAGCAGGGTGCCCTGTCATATTGAAATCTCATCCAATGCATGCGGGAACAGGAGAGTTGGTCTCATCAGCTATAATTAGGGCTGCTAAAAAAACAAATATGCCTAATGGTGTTTTTTCTAATTTAAATAGTAGGGGAATTGAGGTTGGCGTTAAATTGGTTAAAGACCCTAACATAAAGGCTGTAGGTTTTACAGGAAGTTTAAAAGGGGGTAGAGCAATTTATGATTTGGCATCACAAAGAAGTCATCCAATTCCAGTGTTTGCCGAGATGGGAAGTGTTAATCCAGTTTTGATTTTTCCTAAAAAACTTGAAAAAGAATATGCTGAGCTGGCCAAACAATATGCTAAATCAATAACTGTAGGATCTGGACAATTTTGTACAAACCCCGGAATCATAATTTCTTTTGAATCAGATAATTTTAATCTATTTATTAAAAAATTAGTTGAGGAAATTGAACAAATTTCTCCTTCTTGTATGCTTCATCCTACAATCTATGATTCATATAATTTGGGTTTACAGAAAATCAAACAAAATAAGAATGTTTCCGAACTAACAGCTGAAGTAGAAGAAAATGATAAAAACTTTCCAAAACACGTTATTTCCAGTGTTAATGCTGACAAATTTGTAGAAGACAAAAGTTTACAACATGAAGTATTTGGACCTTGTTCATTAATTGTAACATGTCGAGATGATAAGGAAATGTATAAAGTAGTAGAATCTTTAGAAGGTCAATTAACAGCAACAGTCTTAGCTGAAAATAATGATACTTTTTTAACTCAAGAAATTATTGACGCTCTTGAGATAAAAGTAGGTAGAATTATTTTTAACGGTGTGCCAACAGGTGTAGAGGTTTGTGAGTCTATGACACATGGAGGACCTTACCCTGCATCTACTGATAGCAGATTTACTGCGGTTGGAATTAATTCGATAAAAAGATGGTTACGTCCAGTAAGTTATCAAGATTTCCCTCAGAGCTTATTGCCCGATGAACTAAAAAATGAAAATCCCCTAAATGTAAAACGTAATATAAACGGAGTTATAACTTGAGAGGAGATTGTCATTCTAAAATAAATACACTCATGAAATACAATTATCTTCTAATATTAATTTTTATTATTTACTCTTGTAATTCAAATCACGAAAAATTAGATGTTGTTATTAAAGAATATCAAAATCATAATGGATACGACTATGATGAATACCCTCTAGGAAATTTTTCTGAAGATTATTTCAAGAATGAAAAAGAATTTGCAGAGAATCTACTACTAAAATTATCTAAGATAGACGTAAGTAAATTAAATGAAAATGATAATATCTCTTATGAATTACTATCATTTGAATTACATGATATAATAGCTTATTATGATTTTGAAAGATTTTTAAATCCTCTTTTATCTGATTCAGGTTTTCATAGTAGTTTAGTTTATCATGTACGACCCGTTTATAATTATAAGCAGATTAAAAATTATTTGAATAAACTTAATTCAATTCCCCAATATGTTGATCAGTATTTACCACTTTTAAGAAAAGGAATAGAAAAAGGAGTTTCACAACCTCTAATAATTTTTAAAGGATATGAGTCTACATATAATGATCATATAACAGAAAATTATAAATCAAATTATTTTTATTCCCCATTTAATAATTTACCAAAAGATTTATCTCAAATTCAAAAAGATTCTATTTTGATTGAGGCCCAAAAATCTATTGAAAAAAATGTAGTTCCTCAATTCATTAAAATTAAAGACTTTTTTGAAAATGAATATTATCCAAACACAAGAAATAGTATAGGAGTTTCAGAAACACCTAATGGATTAGAATTTTATCAAAATAGAATTGATTACTACACAACAAGTAAGACATATACAGCTGATAAAATTCATGAAATCGGCTTAACTGAAGTGGCTAGAATTAAAAAAGAAATGATTAAAATCATTGAAGAATTAAATTTCAAAGGTTCTTTTGAGAAATTTTTTAAATTTTTAAGAACTGACGATCAGTTTTATGCAAAAACTCCAAAAGAGCTTCTTATGTATGCTAGGGATATTTCAAAAAGAGCAGATGCACAGCTTCCAAGATTTTTTAAGACACTCCCCAGAAAGCCTTATGGGGTTGCACCGGTTCCTGATGCTATTGCGCCAAAATATACAGGTGGAAGATATGTTGGGACTTCAAAAAATAGTGTTGAACCAGGTTATTATTGGGTAAATACATATGATTTAAAAAGTAGAACACTCTATACAATACCTGCTTTGACAGTTCATGAGGCTGTTCCCGGACACCATCTGCAAAATGCGTTAAATAATGAATTAGGAGATAGTATTCCACAATTTAGAAGAAATTTATACTTGTCAGCATATGGTGAAGGGTGGGGGTTGTATACAGAATTTTTGGCTGATGAGATGGGTATTTATACTACCCCCTATGAAAAATTTGGCAAGTTTACCTATGAAATGTGGAGAGCCTGTAGGTTAGTAGTCGACACTGGTATTCACGCAAAAGGCTGGTCACGTGAACAAGCTGTTAATTACATGTCAAGTAACACCGCATTGTCACTTCATGAAGTTAACACTGAAATAGACAGGTATATTTCATGGCCAGGACAAGCATTGTCATATAAAATAGGGGAGTTAAAGATTAGAGAATTACGAAGTAAGGCAGAGGATAAATTAGGTCAAAAATTTGATATTAGAGAATTTCATGAGATTATATTAGAATACGGAACAGTAACTCTTTCAATATTAGAAAAGAGGATTAATAATTATATACTTAAAAAAACCGATGAGTAAATATATTTTCGAATGTATTGATGCACATACCTGTGGGAATCCAGTAAGATTGATTTTGACAGAAAATCCAAAACTCAAAGGAAAAACAATGAGTGAAAAAAGA